>JGI24158J21664_10003081_pt1 | contig 20679 bp, 8 predicted proteins | sample Ectturendosymbi3_FD_21664 | JGI IMG/M metagenome (IMG submission 21664) | reverse complement strand
TAGAGCGAACAGGAGCGGAGATATTCATCCGCAAAGCCACGTTCGAAACAGCTGCTTTTTGCGAACCGCTTGAATTAACCCGGCTCTCAAAGTGTTAATGGCTACTTTTTGCAGCAACAAACAAGCGCTACACAGCATTTTTCAGTTCGTTCTCACAACTACCAATCCACCACAAAAAAACATCACCGAAAGAAAATATAGCAGAATAGTCACATAGTGACAATAGGCTAGAAGCGATAAAATACAAAAAAGACATGTTTTCCTTTCCTAAATATGACTATTCATATTTTTCATAGCATCTAATGATTAGATACTTTAAAACTGTCAAAATTCCAGACATTAGAACATTTTTAGAGATTATTTCCAAACACAAATTTTAACATTGAAATTCCAGACATGTTGGAAAATTCCAGACATGGCAACAATAATACGGGCCCCATTCGAGAAACCCTGGTTTACGGCTTACATTCTGGGCTTAGGATTTAGGTTTAAGGTTTGCTTACGTTTTGTACCAAGTGTATTGCAGTATACAGCACACTCATCGTGCATTGGTATTAGAGTCCTGCACGGGTTGAAATTTTTTATCCGCTCCCGACCCGCAAAATTTAAACCCGCTCTACCCTACACCCGCATGAGTTTAAGAAATATTGGCCACTCCTGCCCTATTCCCGCACACTTCTAACCCACACCCACCCCACAGACCATCCTAGCCCACACTTTTTCGGTCTCAAACGCACAACTATCTGAAAACTACTAAAAACTCATAACTAGGGCAAGTTTTTATTACAATGAAATCGTGAGAAATTTGTATTTTTTTAACAAAAGTTATAGTAAAAAGTTGCATTTATACATAAGCATTTTCACCGACAGTGTGATTGGCTGAGTCATTTCTACAATTGCTTTTAGGTCACTATTCAGTTCAAATCGGTTATCAAAGAGAACATAATTATATTGACATACTTATTAAGCATGTTTGTTTAAATTACACTTTTACATTTTGTGCAGTTGGCCTATTTGATAAAAGTTGAATGTAAACAAAAAAGGTTGCAATATAAATATTCTGCAACCAGCTTAAAGCATCGTACTACATAAATTCTGCATATTTCATAAGCTATTAGAAGTTGTAAAAAAAGTTGCAAAAACTTGTCCTACTCGTAACACCTGAAGACAAGTCTACCTAGCAGCAAAATCATGCCAGTCATTCTTTTCATTGGCAACCAAACCAAAACTTTTCTACAGATCTGATGTTTCGCAGTCAACAGAGATTTGAGGTGATATAAAACACGTTTCAGTCCAGTTGTTACTAGCTGTGCATTAAGCATTTATTTATCATTTAGAAGGGCTGCTAGACTGAACTATTCCTCACCACATACAACGGTAGCATTTGGAAAATGGTCACTTGCCCACCACATGGCAAGAGCCTGAACTAATGTTTCACAACACTAAGTTGTAAGTCTCAGTGTTGCTACTTCTGATGTTTTAACATCAGATCTGATGTTTTGAGAGAATTTTCTGATGTCTGATGTTTTAGCGACTAATCTGATGTTGACTAAGCTGTTGTTGTTTTCCACATTTCTTCTCTTTCTAGTTTGAAAATCAATTACATTCATAATTTTTATGCTTTTTTCATAAATCTCTCAAGTCTCAAACTCATGTGTGTTTGGTAGTCGTTCCAAATTAAAGACACTTCAAATGCTGCGTTGAGAATAACATTTTGTTACGCACAAAAGACTTTTCCATTTAATGAGGGCGCTTTAGGACAGTGATTCTTAACTGTTTCTATACCAAGCACCCCTTAAAGTAATTATCCTTTGTTTCAAGACCTCCTGGTATGATTAAATAAGTTGCAAAAAACAAGCGTATTTGTTGGTAAATTTATTGATCAAACTTTCCATGTTGTTGAGCCCGTAAGGGCCAGAACTGTCGCCAGAAAATCTTCAATAAAGGGGCTTTACGTTTGTTCAGGGAGGGTTGACAGTCTGAAACTTAATAAAAACTCCACCAATTTATAGTGCTTCATAAATCAATTTGGGAGATTGGAGCTTTGTTTGGGGGAAAAAGCTCCACGTGGTGACAGGAGTGGTAAGGGCTCGCAACCCCTGGGAATTTATTGATGCCCCTCAGGTGAAGCGTGTCCTCCGGTTAAGAACCACTGCTTTAGGACAATGAGGTTCATTGCGCTTTGCTAGGTATTCGTTATGGAATATTTAGCTTAGGGATTCTTAAAGTATTGCCTCAATACCCTCAGGGGAGATTGAGATTAGACGTTGGGGGTATTCAACAGGCTATACAACAATTATCTTACATTTTTATTGCTATTACCGATAAGCTGTTGAAAAGGCGTATCCAGATTAAGGACAATGTGATATCATTTAGGGGTACGTATTGAGGCGTTAAAATTTTAAGGATCACTGATTTCACTTATATAAAACTGTAATGCACAAATCTGATATTATCTGATGTTATCTGATGTTGAGGTAGACGACAATCTGATGTTGACGAGACTGACCCCAGTGGCAACACTGGTTAGTCTTGCATCATAATGTAACAATTGCTACAGGCTTACTGTCCCAAGCACAATGCTGGTTAACAACTCAAGTACATCCACGTATTTTAATTTTGCGATTTTTGAGCTGATTATAAGTTGGTGTTTGGCTCAACACTCAGTACCCGCAAAAAATTTCTCAACCCACGCCTGCCCCGCAGCAAGTTCAACCCGCACCCATACACACAGCAGTGCAGGTTCCCACACCCATCCCACAAATGCAGGTACCCGCAACCCACACAGGTCAACCCGCCCCGTGCAGAACTACAGTTGCCAGTTGGTCATGTTACAGGCAACAGACAAATAAGGTTTCAAAAAGGTCTGCTGGCTGACCTATAGCCACTGCCTTTGTCAAAACATGCCTCTTTTTTATTCACACCCATAAAAAGATACAAAGACTGAGCCAAAAAGAAAACAAAACCAAGTCTAAGCTCGTTAAGCAATTCTTACGTTGTGCATTCCAAAATTTGCATGAATAAGAAAGATATCTTTCACATGAAAACAATCAAAATCACAGACCAACGTGAACATCACCTTGGAGTTGGAGCAGTAAAAATTATCAATTGGGTCAGAACTATTCAAGGCAGGGGTTGGCAAACTTTTTTGCACTGCAGACCAGTTTCAGCTTGGTATTATTTTGCAGACCGACCCTTAACAAAATAATGAAAGTTTGGCTTATGCAAATTTATTACAACTCAGAACTCAACTGAACATCAGGTGCTGATTCAGTGAGAGATATCTGGGCTTGTTTTGCCACAAGAGAAGAAGATATTCCGACCTGTGCTGTAGGGATTCAATTGGCAGTCAATGGCAGAGCAACCCTAAATAAACGCCAAATAAACTCAACTGTAGCACAAAAAAGTTAAAAAAATAGAAGAAAAATACACAACTACACCCTTAAAACACCCAAGCGCTCAGTCTTTAAAAAGGCAATGTATCCACATATTTTATAGTAACTCACTCCATTATTTAACTTCTCGAAACTTTTCATCATCTTGCTGAACAGTTACCTGAACACCAACCTTAAATGCACGAAAACAAAACTAAAAATTGTAAATTCTCGCGCAGAGTTTCCAATAAAAATTCAGCATTCTGTGTCCAGAAACAGTACAGTGTCTAGAAATGCACAAGTGTCCAAATATCTGCCAAAATCAACTTTCAATCTGCCAAACGGACATAAAAAATCCAATTGGCCAAAAAAAGTCAAAGGACTTGAAAAAAAGCCAAAAATTTCAAATTTGGCTTCAGAAAAGCCAAACTGGCAAACCTGTGAAATAGCAAAACAAAAATTATGGATTCTGGTGCAGAGTTTCCAATAAAAATTTAGCATTCAATGTCCAGAAACAGTGCCTAAAAATCTGCCAAAATCAACTTCAAATCTGCCAAATCGATATAAAAATCTAATTGGCCAAAAAAAATTCAATTTCATTTGGCCTTTTTCCAAAAATAAAAACGCCAAAGGCGTTCAAGAAACCCAAAAATCACAAATTTGGCCTGAAAAAAAGTCAAACTGGCAACCCTGCCCCAGACTCAGTGTTGCTCTATTACAAAAAACTTTATAGCCAAAATTAAGAAAAAGGTTAGCCAAAAGGTAGCCAAATTCCACAGAGACCGTCAAAAATATTAAAATTAAAGAAAAATATTAAAATTCACTGGAAAGTACATTTGTTAGGTACATACTTGTAATAATTACGGTGTCGGGATAATTGCCAACTGGACAACTGCCAACCGGTGTCACGCGAAATTTGTGACCTATTATTGTTTGTCAGTTATTTTGCTTCTCAGAATAACGGAGTAAAGTATGTAATTTACTTTTTTGGTGTGTTTTTATTAAATTAACATTTTTAGGTTAGATGTCAGATGCCCACAACAGACTACAGTATGGGAATAACTACCTATAACCACTGAAAAATATTGGACTTAGTGTTAGTCCTCAATTATTAATCTTGTTTGACCCTAACCAGACACACTTACCTAAACACTAAACTCTGAGCTCTAATCATCAGTTTTCTCAGCGTATTTCATATGTGGAATATCTATCTGTGAACCTGCACATGTCGTGAAATCAGAAATTTCGCATGTCTGAAATTTCTGACTTCACGCCATGCACGCATGCGCAGAGTAATATTCTACATATCAAATACGCTGAGAAAACTTATGATTAGGGCATTGGGATTCGTGTTCATGTAAGTGTGTCGGATTAGCGTGAGAAAAAGAAAAATAATTGAGGTCACGACTAAGACTGAAAATTTTCAATGATTCAAGTTATTTCCGTACTATAGCTTGTTGTGGGTACCTGACATCTAACCAGAATGTTTTAATTTACTCAACACACATCACAAAATAAATTGTCAAACTTTATTTCTTTATTCTGAGAAGTAAAATAACTGAGAAACAATAACAGCTCAGAAATTTCGCAGATGTCAGAAATTTCCCTTGATACCGGGCAATTGCCAACGGACAATTTTCAACATGCATCTACATATACTCACCAGAGTTGAGCATGAGCAAGATGAGGATTGGATATCCTGCAGGATATTTGCGATTTTGTTTGAAACAGGATTGGATATGGATAATTATTTTTGAAGAAGATTGGATCAGGTTAGGATCAGGATATTTGTTTGATTTTTATAACGAAGTTTTCCTGAGAGTGATCCAAGATGTCATAAGTGTTTTATTTCCCTTTCGCGACTACTGGGACACCTGTGTCTCACTACCTGTCTCAATACGACTAATGATAATGTAGTGTCACGAAAGCAATATGATTTTACTTCTTTCCGTCTTCTAGCTGCAACTGATCCTTTTGGCGGTAAAATGGATCATGTAACATGTGCGATTGTTAGATTTTTTAGCAGATTTATTCGATGTCTGCTGAAATAACTGCCATGTTGTGCTCGATTTGTGGCAGTTTTAGCCTCGATTTGTGGAAATCCTTGGCAGTAAGTTGACTGTGACTGCTCAGCATTGTTTGGCAAACCCATTTGCAGATAAGCATGCTGCTTTTTATCACTGCATCTGTAAGTTATCAAAGGCAAGCAGTTATTTTTTGTTATTGGGACTCATTTGTCTCACCAGGCTTGCTTGACGCATACTAATGGGACTCATGTGTCCCAACAGGCTTTTATGGCATCTACTACATGAGAACAGAATATTTGCTTTTCATGATTTTGAAGTTAGGTTGCANGTTTTATTGTCGTAATTCTTACTCAACTGTGTTGGAATAGTATGAGTGGTGAGGATGTATTAGCTGTCAACATATTCAGTTGAATCAGAGTCTAGTGTCAGTTAAAGCCATTATCAAATATCGTCTTTTTGGAACTGGGACACTAGATGTTGGTGATGATTTGAATACACACTGCGAATCAAGAGATAATGGTGAAAATGGGATTTTAAGCCCAGGTGTCTGGTTTGCGATTGCAGGTAATTTTCAGCCAAGGATGACCATTAGTAAAGAAATATTTCTATACTTCTGTGATCGCAGGAACACGTCACGACCACTTGATACGTTTGTGAAGATGTTTCCTTGCTCTCTGTTTATGCGTATATCATACTATAACAATGGAAAGCTGACAATTTTTGAGACGATCTATAACTCCCATGCAACACTAGTGAAATTTTTCAATTTTACTGGTCTTGCATGAGATGTGTAGATCATGCGGATCAAATGGCCAGCCTTGTGACTTTTTTAGGAAGTCTCTGAAATGGCGGAAAAAAACTTCTTCACCAAATGTTGGTGTTTGCTGCAGTAAAAGCTTGGGTCATACACCACCAACTACGTTATGCTGGAAGAACTTTTCATGTGGAACTGGCAGAAGGTGTGATACACCATGCTCAAAGCAAAGGAGTGAGGCAAACATCAAGATGTGGAAGGTCACGGAAGCGCGCATGTGTAATCACGCATGTTGGATCTCAACTCCCAGTTGTAGGCAAAACTCGTCGAAGATGGGCTGTGTGTGCAAAAAAGGGCCTAGTGTGGCGGTCGGTAGATAGCGCTACATGTAAATAAATGGTCAACGCTAGATGGTGCCCATGAGTAATAAGTCACTGTGAAAGTCAATACAAGCGAATTATCGTAGTTCGCTTATCCCTATGTAATGGTAGTGCAACCTAGTAGTAGTAGAGTGAAGTCAGTGATAGATCTTTATTGCTGCTGGTTGCTTTCCTGTTAGTTAACGCCCCAAATTGCCATCTTTCGCTTATGCTTGCCTCAGTAGTTCAAGGCGATGCAGTCAACTGCAACAAATGGCGCCCGATAAAGGACCTTAGAGAAAAGCCATAAGCCCAACTCAGTAACATCCTCCACTGAAGATCGTCTTGAACCAAAGGTTAAGGGTCGAACTTGCAAATTGAGCGTTAAAGTGTGGATGATAAGTGATAGAACTTCAAGTTCATGGAGCGGGAAGTGATGTGGCGGTCGGTAGATGGCACTACATGCAAATAAATAGTTACCGCTAAATGGTGCCCATGAGTAACAAGTCACTGTGATAGTCAACACAAGCGACTTATCGTAGTTCACTTATCCCTATATAATGATAGTGCAACCTAGTAGTAGTAGAGCGAAGTCAGTGATAGATCTCTATTGCTGCTGGTTGCTTTCCTGTTAGTTAATGCCCCGAATTGCCAACCTTCACTTTTACTTGCTTCAGTAGTTCAAGGCGATGCAGTCAACTCCAACACTAGTAAGCCAAACAAAGATTTTGTGCAGAGAATTGGCATAGCATACTTCGTAGCCTGCTTTGCAATTTGTTACAAAAGCTAAAGATTGTTTGTTTCTCATGCATTTCGTTTAGAGACTTTGGTGACATTAGTTTTTGTTGCGTTGTCATTGATTTATGTGCTTTGTGGTTATTAAGTTCAGTTTTTATAAATTTATACTCCATTTACTTCAAGACTGCTGGGACACATACGTCCCAACCAAAAAGACTGTTGGGACACATGTGTCCCCTCCCCATTTTGCTGTCTAGCAAAGTTTTGATCAATGTAACCCATTTATTTCATCAAAATAAAGCAGAGCAAATGCAAAAAACGTAATATTGTGTTTTGCACTTACTGTAAAAATTCAGTCGTTAAAGGGGTATAGTTTGTGCACTCATGCAAAACATCAAAATGTTTTTGTCAGTGTGTGCTGCACTCATCAATCATTTTTCAATGATAATTCGTGCTACTCTATAGCATAGTTTGTTCAGGCGAAGTACTAGGCTACTTTCATATTGGCAGAACATGCTACTTTGTGCTCAATGGCATGTACCTGTAGGCTAGTAGCCAGCTTGGGGCAAAGAGTTTTCCGAGAGGGGCCCAAATTTTTTCCACTATCTCCAACACGTTTTTCTAGGGGGTGCGAAAATTTTTCTGGAGGGGGATTCTCCCCCCCTGCGCCCACTGGTGACGGGCCTGCTAATACCCTATTTCAATTTTAGAAACTACATTTCTGTTGGTTAGAATTTTGAACTTTCTTCTTTAAGTGTCATACAGTCAACCTTTGCTGAAGACAGTTCGCAATTTATGTAGGCTATACATAGTTTCATTATAGCCCAAACTGTGATCTACTCTCGATGTTGCTCGAATCTCACAGCATTTCGTTTTTAGCCCTAATGAAGATAGTTGTATCAACTATCGAAACGTTGGCAAGTTTTTAACGTGTTTTTATGTTTTGACCGCCAGTAGAGCCTGATTGAAGGTTTGTTCAAACAATAGCTTGATAGACAATTGTAGAGTTGGCGAAGGAAGAACGGCAAAAATCGCTAGATTTTGAGATAAAAACCTCTGTGTATAGAATACTCCTTTGAGAAGGCCTACAACGTCCAAAGGTCTGGATTCGGACCGCGCTCCGCCAACTGAGTAGCCCTGATAGGGAATTTATTTCATTGTTGTTTTGTTTTAGGCGATTACTTGCCAACCACTGACGCTAGATGGCCAATCAATGCCTCTAAATATGCGAATTTTCTCCCAGTTTATTTGAAAACAAAAAAAGTAAATTTCTACTTTAACTTTTTTCAGGTCCTGATGACGTCATCTAAAAATCGCTGAACCTCCCCCAGTCGTGACGACACACCAAAGAAGGTTCAAACTCATAAATGGCCGGATTTTTGAAAATCGAATCTAGGAGGCTGTTTGCTTCTTTAGAGGGTTTGAACAGCTCTCTAGCTCTATCGGTAGGCACGCTATGAGTGGACAAAGTTCAAGCCACAGAAGTGGCTTTGTGGTCCAGGGAATTGACAGGGATGTAGTTCTAACAAAAAAGTTGTGGGAACGCACCCAAAACACGAGCCATTTTGAAACAGCTTTAAACTCATTTTAAAGCAAAACATGAAAAAGGTGTGGGAACGCCGTTCCCACGCGTTCCCGCCCCACTACACCCCTGGGTATTTAGTCGCAAATACGTTTCTTCAGTGTTGGTTTCTGGAAAACTCTACGCCTGAAACCAGATATCACGTCTTACGGTTTAACGCCATCGTACTTTATCTTCCCCTAAAGGCAGTAGCATAGCCAGAACGAGGCCGAAGAGGTCATGGCCCCCTCCGAAACAGCTTGCTAAGATTTTTGCTGGTGCTGTTCATTCATTTCAACTGTTCAATGCCGACTGGCAGAAGATATTTGACATCATATTGTAATAGACCAGAAATTGAACTGTGACATCGAAATGATCTTTGTGCAAAACAGTTAAAGACTGAACTCTGACGACGTCAGTGACTGGCCCCTCCCGAAAATTCCAGGCTGCGCCACTGTCTAAGGGCCTAAGACGTTTAGTGATGGTCAATTTAAAAGTTGCTTTTTAGCAACATACACACAAAAAGAAAAATATAATGAATCTCTCATCACCGTGAAATGTTTTACGGGAAGACGCATACCTGCGAAGACGACAGTTGGCCTTTAACATATTCGTGCTTGAAACGTGCCGTACTGGCGCATTCAAAGTTGCATATTAAAGAACAATTTAAATTGCATTTGAACACACGGCTTTAAAATTTAAAGAGCTGCACACACATGCGGTACTGTCAAGGTTGTGCCATGCATTTCAGCTGTCAGCAGCAGGTGGTTGCCCTTTCCTGTCGCAAGCGACAGTATCAAATTTAACTCCCAAAGGTCTGTTGTAGCAGCTCAAGCATCAGAGTGCTGGACCCGAGGTGAATACAAAATCATTGCTACTCTCATTGGCTGCACATTTTCAAGGGCATCTTATCCAAATATGTCAGCAGCTTGGAGGAATATGGCAAGGTTTCGGAAACAAATTCTAACCAAAGTATTCTTTTTTATTGCTTTCTCAAAGTCAACTTGTTGCTGCCACTAGTTACAGAACAAACGTTATTCTGAGAAGCAGTAGGGGTAGTAGTCACACCAAATTGCCTAATTTCATTTTTGTTTATGTATTTTGTTCAATAGGACAACAGCGAAAAAACAACGGAATGCATAAAAAAATATTACCTAAACTCATAAGCAAACAGAATCTTCGAATATTTCAAAACCTTAACTTAATATTTCCACTTTAAGATTGGAACCGAAAAGGGCCATAACCCGTCCTGTTATTTGCTTGGCCCCTGTCTAACTTCCCTAGATTTTCACTGCTTACATGAATAATTTTTGTGACTATACGTTGTATTTTATGTAATTCAGTGCATATATTGCGTTAGAGTAAATTTTTTTCTGAAATTGGCAGTGACAAAAATCACTTTACGAACATGCAGCAGGCCTGCAAGCTGTACGTGAGGGACATAAATGCTTCTCCACCATAATCCCTTTGTTTAATTTCTTACTTCAGCTAAAAAGTTTTGAATAAAAACTGCTTTTGAAAACGTCTGCAATGCTTACTAGAATATTTGAACGATTTGTTTTCGTTTTCTTAGTTCTTACAAAGCTTTGTTTGACAACCAGTACACGTTGTTCTTTACCGCTGTGAACGTTCGTGTCACAGAAACTTTCTGAGGTAGTAGCTTCACCAAGATGAAATTGAGAAATTATTCTCTAAAATTCTGTGACATAAATTGGATGAGCAACATCAGAGGTTAGGTTATACATTTGGACAATTCCCTTGATGAATTTGTCAACCAACGCCGAATTAAGCTGCATTGGTTTGTTAGAGCAATGCTTCTTAACCTTTTGCGGTTTCGTTCACACCTGCTATCGATTTCTGTATTCCCATTCACCCTATTGTGCAGGGTCGGATCCAGGGAAGACGATTGCGGCGATTGCCCCCCAAAAAAAATCTGCGAAAGTTACTTTATTCATCATAATTTTGTACAATTAGGAAAGCAACGTTCGCGATATAAGAACATTTCTCATCCATTGTTTTGCCACAGCAGTGATGCGAAGTGCACTTCATCTCTCTCACAGTAGCGAAGCTGTTACGAGACTTTTCCTACCAAATATTGCTGAAATCGCCCTCCTAACCATGCTGGCTGGATCCGCCCCTGCTATTTTGAATGCATGGCCGATGTGACAACAAGCGCAGTCATCGAGTGTTCATTGTCAGGCCACGGTATTTGCTTTACTTTATCCACAGCATGCTTTCCGCCATGCAGCAAATTGGCTAAGATCTTCAAATATGGTTAGATTGCCGACTCACCTTCGCAAAATGTTTTTTGTTTCATCAGCACACGCACTATTAGAAAATAGTAAAGGAATGGGGCTTTTTGCCAGCAGAGTCGTTTACGATTGATGAATGGAGGAAATTTTATCGTTAGCACAAATATTCGTGCTGGTGCTTGAAAAATTGCGAGGACTTGTTCTGATAAATGCTGTGTTTATATTGCAAATGACTCCGCAGTTTTGAATGAGCCAAAAACTGGCTGCTAATAAAAGCAAAACATGCAATGAGCAGACGGATCATGCCTCGATTCTCCACTTCTGGGATAAAAAAAATATACTTAATAATATAATCATCATCAAACCCATGATTAATATCAATCACTTTCACCTTATAATCTTTGAAGGCAACTTAATCTCGACGCTAACTTTCCTTTTCAAACCTCGTTCTTTAAATTGCGAAGCTGATGAAGCTGGCAAGTCCTTATCGATTTCATCTACAGATTTGCATTTACTTTCATCAAAACAGAGTGTTTTTGTATGTATTTTATAGATATTCTGCAGGTATTACCTGAGATGTACACGCATATTAGATGTAGGAACCAATACCAAACTGGTGACAAAAAAATATCACAAATATAGGCTACTCCTGTACTTCAATTAGTTAGGCCTGGACTTCGATTGAAAAGGCTACAAGATTAGTGTTCAAGTGCCTGAAACTTTTGAAAGTACTGCGATTGTAGCAGATACTTTTGCACAGGAGTACAGGACGCTCATGCAGAGAGCATAGCAGAAATTCTACCACTCTATTGAGTAAAACGAGACATCTCTTGGTGATATCTATCCTCATTACGTAATAGACGCAGTTAATTGCACCATATAGTACAGTTTTTCTGAAGTGATAAGTTGCTGACTGCTGAAGACGCAAAGTTAGAACGCTTGAAGTTCGCCTTTTTATTCAGGATTGCTGGTGTGTGTTGGGTAAATAAACAAGAAAAAATATATGTTATCAGAAAATACGAAAAATTAGGAGCAGAAATTTCATTCACCCTTCTTTCACTCATTTTCTTTCATTAACCCTTGCAAATTTTCATTCACCCTGGGTTGAAACATTCACCCGGTTAAGAAGCACTGAGTTAGAGAAAAGCACTCTCTCACTTTTTTAAATAGCTCTATTTTCTCATGATGCTTGAAAGTTTCAATACAAGCTGAATTTGTCAAAAAGATAGTGCAACTATCGTATGAAGTAAACCGCATACAGACTTCATACACAGATCTTATCAAAAGACTAAAGCTTTGGGTGAGTCTTAAATTGTTAGGTTTTGACCACCAGGCTTGTAAGGCTGGAGAGATGGCCCTTTGCTGGTAAGAGTTAATGGACAATTTGAAATTTGTTTTGTTACTGCACCAAACTTTTCATCGAAAGCTCTGCAACCTACAAGCGTTACACTAGGATTAAAGAAAAATTATGGTTCCACTAGAAGGTACGGCCCCCCGCTAAACGCGGCCTTCCAAAAGTGGCTCCCGAGCAAAATTAATTGCCCGCCCCTGTTCTATGGCATAGGTTCTCAAGCTTTTTCGAAGCTGACACCTTTTTCATAAAAATAAAGTGACGCTCGCACCCCGTCGTTTTGAAAAAAGCGTTGAAATCACAAAAATAGTCAGATTTTGCAGTATCTCCATTTCTTAAAATTACCACTCGCAATACATAAGACTGCTGACAACGCAACAGAAAATACTCAGTTCCACTGTTTAGCTTTCATACCTTACTGCTCATTAGAAACAAACCTACTGAATTTTTTGCTACTTTGAAATTATCCGCTCATAACTTGGCACACAATTGGTCGACCGAGCCACGCGCAAATCGTTCGAGGGTCACAGATGACCACCGGACTGCACTTCGATAGGACTGGTTCCGGAATATGATGAATTTCTGTGGATTTGGATTGGATTCGGACTGCAAATCGCTTTATAAGTTTAGGATCAAGATCAGATTTGGATTAAGATAATGGAAAAGAATTGCATAGTTTTTGTTGTTGAAATGCTGTATTTTGTTATATTTTTTGGACTTCATTTGGACTTGGACTTTAAGATTAAAAAACTTTTTGGAATACGGTTGAACTTGGAATTAGTTTCAAAAGTTCGGGAGTGGATCTGGATCGTAAAATATGAGAGACCGCTCATCTCTGTCGAGGGATTCAAATGGTTCTAATACTTGCTTGTCAAATTAATCCAGATTCGCACAAATATGTTGTTGCAAACAAGGGCGTGAGCAAGGGGTTGGGGTTAAAAATCACCCCTTGAGCTTGATAGTTTATGAAAACTTTATTACCTGCGCAAAGGGGATTAATTGTTTTCGCATACTTTTTGCTTGTTAATTTTAGACTTAATGCAAATACCACGGAATGAATTTGCATGCAATTTTCAAGGAACATTGAAAATGGGCCAAAAAGTAATAATTAGGTTTTGGTGGGAATCTGGGTTATCGTCTGCATCCAGAAACCATCTTACCACTTTTTGGAGACCTTTCGTTCACGACACATGTTTAAGATAGTGTTCCGCGATAGTTAGACTTACCATAATTTCTTAGGCTTAAACCGGGACAAATTCAAAACCATGAATGAAATAACCTGACGAGAGGCGGAAGGCCTTATTTTTTTGCAGTGTAAGCTAATCAAGGTAACCTTTCTTAACCTCTTTTAATTAGCGCTTATCTGCGAAAGGAATTCATACCGCATTGTTAGCCTGCCGCATTACTCCGCACTAAGTCACGTTCTATCTTACTTTCAGCATAAAATGACTCAAAACTGACTGAAAGTTATGCTGCCTTCTCAAAGCCTGCAAAATGACTTCTTACTGCAACAGTTGCTGTAGTTCCATTGAAGACAATGGAAAAATGACGCAACAATGAGGCCCCAATTTTACAAATGGCCATTGAGCGGAATATTTCATAACAACGCATCATCAGGCTGGAGTTCATGTTGAAAATTTTGCTGAAGTGAAATTCCGGGATATTTTGCAAACCAGGACGGGGCACCGGGACAGACGTTTAAACCGGGACAGTCCCGGCCAAACCGAGACGTATGGTAGGTCTAGCGATATTCAGCTTATCCGAAACAATTGTCTTTGTTTTGTCTGCTATGGCTGAGAAGCGCAAGTGCTGACCGCATTGGCTACATTACCATATTCTGCAATATGATAAAACTGTCACACAAGCTCAAGAACAGCAGTTGTCAAAATAGAAGCATTCAGGGATTTGATAATGTCTCAGCAGGGAAAAAGGAAAACTAAAAATGTGCTGGACTTCCACACATAACAAAAAAACGAGTTTTCTAGCGAACGTTATGCGCTTTCTCAATCCTTGTGAATTTAGCAAGATTTGATCTTGCAAACCGGGGTGTGCGTAAGACAGTCCAGCGGCACATTTTCTGTGCTCCACTGCTCGTACTCGACAAGACATTAGCGCAACCTCATTTTGCAGTTGTGAATTGCTCTGATGCAGTGATGAGTATGATTTACTCCCCTGTTTTAACACGCAACGTATTATGTGTCGTAGCATTGAGTGTATTTTCCTCCGATATCCTAACCTGAAGCGCTGATAGTTTATATTCAGTTCAATGACACATAAATTAAGGGGAGTGCGTGTAGAAGAATATGCATATTATTTCAACAAACTTCGTCAAAACTTTGGTTTGGAAACATGAATATGATGTCAAATTGTACCGTCACAAACAGCGGACACCAAATACAAATGACCACCATATGCCACAATATGAAAAGCCCCCATGAAAATTTTCTGCGTACGCCACTGCTTGCAAAAGGCACTAGAATAGACTAGGTTCTTGCACACAATTTTGGTAACTTTGCCTGATTGAACATCAGAAACTTTCGAGTTCCGTAGCATCAAACAATAATCTCGCCATATTTGCGCCATAAATAATTAAACGTCACAATGCGCTTACAACCACATCACCGGCCATCTTTTGCGTGAGAACGTGGAGCAGAAATAGCAATGCACGCATTTGGCAATTGTTAAATCAGTAGTACGTTAGCTGGACTAATTAGGCTGGATAAGGTTCTTTTCAGTAATAGCACTTGCAAGCTTACATAAATTTCGGTTCTTTTCGAAGAAGTACTTCCAAGAACATACAACCCGTCACCCTCGAAAATCGCATTTTGGACCCCCGACAACCTTGCTTCGGACCCCCAGGGGTCCGGGAACCCCCGGTTGGGAACCGCTGATCTAGGGGAAGCTGTGATTTAGATTCAAGTAATATCTTTCGATTTTTCATGGTTGTTTAAGATTTTCTGTACAAAATTACTATATTGTTATTATTTGATGAATTCAGTAATGCTTCAAACTGTTTTTCTTACATCACTGCGACAGCTTCATTTCCAGTTGCACCACCCACTGATGGTTGGAGCGTGATTTTTGTTGCCTCTCTCTTAATTTTGCCAAACGCCTTGGTGGAGTCGTCATGCAGGGAACATGCAAGTGCGTCTGCCCTGCGTGCTCTTTCTTCGCGTGGCGGCAGGTACTCGATGCACTNATGAATTCTTTTAACCTTTCTATCATATTGTCAAATATGGTACTACTTTGGGGCTGGTGGAGCAGTCCATGTAGACTGAATTTACGAATCAAGCCGCATCAACTGTCCGTGGTGCTGCGGTGAAAGAATTTTCGAACGTTGCAGGTCTCCAACTCACTCACCGAAGGAAAGCTCCAACAGCTTTAGCTCAGCTCTGGTATTTATCCTCATTAGCTTGGACTCGTTCTCGGTGGGGATTCCTGCAGCAGTGAATCTCGCATGACTTTCGCGGTCAATCAAATATCACCGTAACACTTACCATTGCCTTTCCACTGAAATCAGACATTTATGGTAGCACGTGATTATTCCTACACAGCCTCGTTTCACCCAGGGATTTGATGATCGGATATTGTACTACCCGGTAGATTGGTAGAACTAGATTGCAGTGGAACATCACTTGTCGCCATTTTGAGTGAAACTGCTATATGTTTTTAAATAGTTGTTCCATAATGTCAAGATGTTTTTGGTTGGAGCACATGAGGTTACCGCATTTGACAAGCTGCCCCGGTACAGCTTTTCGTGAAAGCCGCCTCCTGTTAGCCAGTTGGTGGCTCAGTTTCAGGATTATGGACGAAACACGTTGGTTTAATATACAATCAAAGCTTTCCAGCAGGTAAATAAAGTTGACATGAATGCTCAATGCGACACGAAAGCAACTCCGCTGATCTGTCAAACACAGCGGAAAGTAGCAGTTAACTGAACCATTGTCAGATTTGAAATTTGGGTCTGAGCTTCTTGTACTGTACTTCTAAAAAAGTTGGTTTTGTAGTTCTGTCCAGAATATTTTGCATATTCAACACATAAATTTCCAACGTCGGCAGTGAAAGGGTTTTGTTGCATATTGCTTTATTATTCTTGCCCGCAAATTAGAAAAAGTTTTTTTTTGCTGCAACAAGTTCACCATTAAGTTTCATAACGCAATCAGCACAAGACTGACAGCTTTAAGCATGAAAGACTGGAAAGAAACAACAAATTTGACATATGTAGACCAACCGAAAATTATATCGTAAATTATAATGCCTTGGGCTAGTAGTGGCTGAGATGCACCAGTGCATCTCTTACCCGGGTTCGTGTCTGGTAGGATACTACGAAATAAGCTGAGTTTATTTCTAGGTTCTAGCCAAGTTGCTCAATCAACTTTTGTTGAAAATACCTCAGGACAACTATGCAAACCTAACTGCATAAATATTTGAACAATAAAATGTAAATGGACATACTTGCACAGTTATTCAAACGAAACAAGTAAACACGTGAGTTTGCTTGCTTCATCTTGCTCTTTTGCACTGGAGAGTTGGATTCCTTATGTCGTAAGATATTTGGCTTGCCCGGGCTAGTTCAAAGTTGACTTCTACCAGCTTGCTTTAAATCACGCTTCTGCGAACGCTGAGGTTTCACGTTTCATGTGTGAATCCTCTAGAGATCAGCCCGGCATTCCGAATCTGGGCAAGCGTCGACCGCAGCCTGTAACCTATGCGGGACACGTTAGAACGTATCCAAGAAATTAGTTCATTTGACGTATGCCTTGTCTACTGCCGCCTGGTGCTTACGTATGAAGAAAGCTGATTGCACTGCTCATGGTATAGTGGCATAGTGGCGATAAACCTACCAACTGTTCTGTGATTAGTGATATGGCGACAATTGTGCTTATGACGATTCCAGTGGTAGCTGCAAGCGAGTGCATGACCAAATAGTTCAAAATGGCAAATTACGCTGTTCTTTTTGGTACTCATGTTGTTTTGCAGCGTTTGCCACCAGGTTTCAAATCCAGCAGATAAATTAGTACTTCTGGCGATTTTTTATCATCAGCCGACGTTTCGCCCACCTATTCAAGTGGGCTTCCTCATGGCAAATTACTTTTGTTACATCCTCTGCACCGCTGCTGTTCTGCACTTGCTCAGTTCGAGTTGAAAGTTTGGCGTCAGCTCTTGCACATTTCGCTCGGAACCACCACCGACTTATTTGCATGATGTTCCTGCGGTAATGACAAGTGTCGCTTTACAATTGCTGAGCAGAAAGTGTTGGTGTGCACCAGTGGCGTAGCCAGCCCGATATTTTGGGGCGGGTAAAATATTTGATTTTAGGCGAACAACAGTATTTTTTTGGTACGCGGATCCTCAGAGCACAAAATTATTAGATATGCCAAAACGTTTTTTTGGGGTGCATGGCCTCCATAGGCTACGCCTAGTGGTGTACGCGTGTGGGAGGTGCCACCAAATGCTTTCAGCCACATCGCTCTTTTTTGAAAAAATCGCAGCATGGAAAGATCCTTAGCTTTTTTTTGTTTACTTGCGTATCTTGATATATATCCACCTATTAGTATCTTTTTCACGTCAAAAGTTAACTGAATCGTTGCGTGAGATGAAATGAATCTGGTGGACTAGGGCCTGACCCAAGGGCGTAACAAGCGGAGAAAGGGGATCACAGTGCTCGGACGCCGAATCACTGGGTGGCGCTGAGAAGTCCCAACAATGTCGAAAGTACTTTCTTCAACACAGTAGGCCTGCATTTGCTCCTGAAAGACCTTAGGTTCGAACATGGCGGCGCCAAACTTCTTTCCTACCAAAGCCCCCATGGTGACGTGACTGAACCTCGGTACGCCCCTGGCAAGACCATTTGAAAAAACACCAGTTCGATGATTGGTTTGAGTGGTTTTGTAGTTCTGTCCAAAAACATTTGCAAATTTAAATGCAGTAGCCTATATTTCCATCTTTCCCAGAACAAAGGTTTTGTTGTATCGGACATGCTTTGTTTTTCTTGCGCGTGAATCACAAAAGCTGTTGTTTTGATACAGCAAATAAGCAAATAAATTTAATAAATCTAAGGGGCTCGGGAACAGGCACGTAGGCAGCTTTTAAGATTTGGGTGACAAATTGCATTTTTAGCAAAATTTTGTTTTTATTAATGTTTTCATAAAATTTTTTCTGGGCACAACAAAATTTGGGGGACACAAAGACAATTGGGGGCACGGGCCTGCTCGGGAACTGTTGCCACCGATTAAAACTTTTCGTTTTGATGAATGCTCAGTTTACAATCAAACGGAAGCTATATTTAAAAGTACAGCGATTTGAAGGAAGACTATCTAAAGAAAGAGGTATGCTCCGAAGAGGATGTAAATTTACCGTACATAGCGAACGTATTTAGGTAGGCTATATTTGCGCACCTGAGTAGCATCCAGGCTATGTCTGCGCACCTGAGTAGCATCCAGGTATGCGGGCAACGTTAGCTTATTTGATCATGCATCAAGCGCAGTGTCTTATGTCACCTCCACATCTCATGGTCATGGAGCATGCGGCCACGAGCTGCAGCCATCAAAGACAGTCATTTAGAGTGCACGTTGTTCTACTTTTTCCTGAAGCGCAGCTTCTTTGAGTTCATCTGAGGCCTTGATGATAAATTCGCGATTATCCAATCAGCTTGCAAATTGCTAAAATGAATTGTATTCTGGGTTTCCTACCAGAAATGGTAAGCACACGAAGTAAGAAGTGTTCTAAGTAGTTCAGTTAGATCTCTATATCAGCAACGTAGGTTTCCATTTTGCAGCCAAGATAGAAGTAGAATGTAGTACTTTTAGAGAGGAAGAAATGGAGGTCTTGCTTAAGATTATCTTTTCGTTACTTCTGTACACCCAGGGGCCTAACGAGGGGGAAAAGGGAGGAACAATTCCCCGGGCGCTGAATCACTACGGGACGCGCCGAATGACTGCGGTGGGTGCCGAAAATCCCAACAATATCACAAGTACTTTCTTCAATACAGTACATTTGCTTCCTAACGACCTCAAATTCGAACATGGGGGTGCCAAACTTACTTGTTGCCCCGGGCGCCATCAAACATCGTTACGCCCCTATGTACACCAAATTTTACCCGTAATCAGTATGAGCAAAGTACAGAGGCTTTTGCACTTTCAGCTTCCTTGTAACCAGTGATGATGCCTGGTACGTGTTTCAAGAGCAGTTTTATGGGTTGCGGTCTCTGTCTTGAAAGTCTCAAATCCTGTGTTGTTCTGGAATGGGCAGGTTTCAGTCGCAATCCCATGTCTAGAGCATTTATGTCCAACCTACGGCCCAATCGAAGTTTTGTGCGACCCAGCTTAAGGTGGTTCTCTGTTTGTTCAACCGGTGCTAAAAACGATAAAAATTCTGAAAACGATGAAACTGGTAAAACGAACCATCATTTTGAAAACTTGCGCGAACATTTTCGTCAGGGCAAATGCTACTTCAGAATTTCGAAGACTTACAACCCGTTTCGAAGGCTCTTCAGTGTACAAATACTAGGCATACTGAGGAAGCAGTGTTCCATGATTAAAAAATGCAGCAGGGGCGTTACAGCACTCGCGATGACAACGAAGTGAAAACGAAAGAAGAGAACAAACGGTTTTATAAACCGAAGCTGAAGCTAAGCATTCGATTTTGGCGCTGTGGAGCTCTCCCGGTCTGACTTATGGCCGTGTTCAAAATCACGACTGATTAAAGGTATTTCCGCGTTCTTTGACATTTATTCCGTTTCCACTAGAACAGTGGTTTCCAAACTTTTTTATGCAGTGACCCATTATGCAACGTAATTTAACCTAACGACTCCCTTCCGAAAATGTCCAGTCAGGCATATGAAATGCACTTGTGTTTGCCCTTTGCACAATAGAAAATCACAATGACTAAAATATAACGGACGAAATCATTATGTTGAACAAAGACTCATTTATTAAAGTCATGCACATGGCAGCCATAGGCGTAGCCAGGGACGCCTAGGGGGCCATGCCCCTCCAAAATTTCAGAACATATAGTCATTTTGGGCTTTGAAAGGCGGTATCCCAAACAAAATAGTGTTATTTTCCTAAAATCAAGCATTTTGGCCTTCCCAAACGTTTGTTGGCCCCTCCCCAATTTTTTCCCTGGCTCTGGGCAGCATCAGTGAGATAGACCCTTACCGTATACAAATCGCCCCACAGCACAACTCATTGAAAGCTAGAATATTTCCCAAGTTGGTATCGCAATCAGATATATAATTTACAAACACAGCACATTCTTACGT
>JGI24158J21664_10003079_pt1 | contig 20681 bp, 15 predicted proteins | sample Ectturendosymbi3_FD_21664 | JGI IMG/M metagenome (IMG submission 21664) | reverse complement strand
AACCATAGTTAAGTTAGTGTCATCAGCAAACATGCGGACATTGAATTCACTTGCCAAAGCCAAGTCATTAATATAAACTAAAAATAGAAAAGGTCCCAGTGAATAAGAGCTGATGATGCCCACCCAACAGGCGAAATATATACTGTGTAAGATCTTAGTGTCTGATTCTTTGCTGGGAAAGGATTCCTTTCGATAGACAATGACGTTTCCTGCAAGCTTATCATTTTTATCTCATCTATGTTGAACCCTCTGTTGCAGGTGGTGTTCTCATCCCGAAGTCATCAACCGTTGTTCATCGTCGTCATTGAAATACCCGCAGATATCGGAAGTCAACACGTTGGTTTGCCTTGAAACCGATTATAGGTAAGTTTGCCTGAGCCGCTTGAAGATTCATTGCATTTTACTTCTTTCCCAGCGTGAATATCAAACTTGCCATGCTAGTGAATCCAGGATATGTGAATTTGAGCCGACTTATTGTACCAAGGCGTTTGTGAGGGATAAATGGTGTTAGTTCGGAGGTAAACTTTTTTGAGCGCTGTGACGCCTCTGTCATACGACAGTATAAACTGGGGGTTTCCAACTTTTTTCTGACCATGTACCCCGTCAGCATTTCGACAGATAAGCATGTAGTCCTAAAATTTCTTTTGACAAAAACGCTGAGTGAAATAGCAAAAATCCACTTAAGTTTTAATAGAACTTTTACAATTTTGGAACTATAAACATAAGCTCTGTTTTTATGTCTCAAGGTTAATTTGTTGCGGCTGTACAATAAATGAACCCCGTAGGCAAATGTACCGCAGGTTGGGAGCCCCTGGTCTAAACCCTGCTCTTCAGTTACGAACCCGAGCTTTTGCTTGAACGTTGACGCACAGGTTTAATCGTTCACTTACGTGCGCTAGTGATGCGAAGCCTGCCAAACGCCATGAAGCTCCATGGAAGTGGTCGAACGTATTGTTGATTCGACAACCGTTGCCAGTGCTTGGGATGGTGGAAAAGGCTAGACAGCAATAATGCAAATTGTGCCACACCACCGCTCTACATTGTTACGATTTTTATCTCCAAACGATTGTTGTTGCGTTGCAGCGAAATGATCGCGAAGGCCGCCGACTTTTCGTGCCCGCGCTTCCGTAGCGAAGACGACTCCGTGTCGCCGACATTATGCTTGATCTGTGGAGAAATGCTCTGCTCGCAGGTGCGTTCATGGAGCTCCGTAACTTGCATTTCTACCATATGCAAGTGTCGTTGTTGTTTTGATGGGAATACATCAGGTGTTGCAACGGCCGCAGTAGATTTTTGCTGTAAAGTGTGTCTATGAATAAATGTCCTAATTTTGTGCGTGTAGAAAAAGTCAGCTAGTTGCCAATGGAAACCGTGTTTCCAACTTAAAATTTGTCGACTGAAATTTACAGAAAACTGCTTCTGAAATATGTGATAAAGCCCACATTCTTTACAAGTCACATTACATACCAAATAACTGCTGATTTATGGAAGTATCAGGCTTTGAATTTTAGTATCCACTATTTACGCGGAATCTCATAAAATTGATTTAATTACATTGGCTGCTTGGGTTTTGCGGACAGCTGAAACATCGCAAATTTAAGATACAGGGCAGGTGTTGGGAACCTATTTACTATCACGGGCTACATATATTGTGGAATATCGCTGGCGGGCCGCAAAAATTGATTTATCTTAGAATTTTACGCCTTGACTTCCTCAGGAAAATGAGGAGAGAACTATGAGGAGTTTCGTTTTGACGTGATGTTGTGTTCTAACTTGGGTAACGAAAACGGGCTGCAGGTTCTTCACCCCTGATATAGTGGGTAGAATATGCACTCGTATAAAACGAGGCATCCTAGCACACTCTTACCCAGAATCCGCTTCGATCAGAGATTAGTCGTCTTTCTTTTCTCTGGTTCGTGTTTTTATATTTTTAGCCGAATCGCTTTGGATATTAGCGGTCGCGAATGGAAAGGATGTTTGCGACAGCAGCCATAACTGCACCGTCAGTGTACAGTAGCCAGCGCGCAAAACCGTAGCGATTGTATTGCAAGCGCTTGAATTTCTCATTGCTATGGCTGCAAAGCGAGTTAGTAGTGTTTGCAGATTTTGTTTGATTTCAGTGCCTCGAACCTGCGAATGTAAATACCAGTTGCGTCCGTGATGTTTGATCACTGTCACTACTGTGTTATTAGCAATTTAATCCCTGTGGTTACACAGAAGCAGCTTTGTCATAAGCATCTTCTTAAGATCTTTTTCTCGTCTGAAGCAGAGCGGCGTCTTTGCCCAAAGTTGCTGCCAATGCACGAGGGTTGCAAAGAAAGGTTTCGGGGTTAATGCTGGGCCGTCGCCAGTGGGGACCCGGCCCCAATTTCATGTCTGTCCCCCGGACAATTAATTTGGCTCAGGGACAACTTTGAGAAAGCCGTGTTTAGCGGCGGGTCGTTCTTTGATTATAAAATAGGGGCAAGTTTTTTTTATTACAATTTGTTCTTGTTCAAATACACGTTATCCAGAATTTAGATTTGAAGATTTTTCCTGAATGCTTCCTGGGGCCACTGAAAACGCTGTGGCGGGCCACATGTGTCCCGCGGGCCTGTAGTTGCCCACCTGGCCTAGCTAGTAGTTGTTGTTTCGAAAATGCAAGTCAAAGATATATTATATTTTCCCCAAAATTAAAGTAATCTTTCAATGGTAATCAGATCGCCGTGTCAATAAAAAGTTTTATCTGGAGGCATGTCCTACCGTTATTTCATTCAGTGAACATTTCAAACTTGCCCCTCCTTTGTTATGCAACTCGTTAACCAGCTAATGCCACACAACATGCTCTTTCAGAGTTACTGCTGTCAACAATCACTAAATGGCACGAACGTCGGAGCGTGTAACTATCACGTGAGCAACTGTTCCTATGGATACGGCGTGTTTTTAAAGTAAGTGCTGCTTTAAAAAAGCCAGGCGGCTACTGTTCGCATCAACTTAACTCACATTCTTCCGATCTTCAGGGTGCGCGAGTGCACCGTAGTGCTACTGAACGACTACCGCGGCTGTTACAAACCGGCTCCCTACCTTGATGAACACGGAGAGACAGACCAAGGACTCAGGTAGGCGTGCGAGGTCGGCTTGTTATTGCATTTACTGCGATTCACCATAAAAAAAGTCGGTATGTACAAAAAAAATGCATAAGAGAAAACAAGGAGCAACGACGAGAAGACAACGTTATAGACACAAGAATATCATCGAATTGTAATCGCGGAGCATGAACAGATGGGGAGAAGCAAAGACCGCAGGGGGCGCGAAATCTTCGATGGCTATTTGACCTGGTGATGAAAATGATCAGTAACACTGGAACGATTGGTGCGGGCAGCGCGAAACAACGAATTTCAATCCATCAAAAAGTGAAAACGTCACAGAAACAGTATAAGGCGTCACGAGTTCATCGAAGAAGAACAATTCCATTTCCGGCGAACTTCGCAAACGAGCAACAAATCTCCGCTCTTTGTTTTACAGACGAGGCAACCCACTAACGCTGGACGCGTTTCGCCTGAAGGAGCTCAATCTGCTCTGGCTGGAGCACAGCGTGCCGGAGAGCATTGTGCGCGAATTGGAGTCCACGCGAGGTTTCAACAACATCGACTGGATCCACTTCTAGTGGGGCGGCCGCATGTAATGTGGCGGCAAGGAAATACCGTAGCCCATCGGTTGGTGATGAGTGTAGACGGGTGGGTACAAGGACATTGCCGCCGGGTGGGCCGCGTAGTATTGACCGCTGGGCGGGAGCTGGTAGGGGAGCATGAAGCCCGGCGGAATGATGGCTTCCTGATGATAGTAATCATATCGACTGCAAGAAAAATATCTTTTTGATTACATTATGTGTTTGAAAAGAAGTACACGTTGCTTTTGCAAAGCACTGTTTAGTGATGTTTGCATTTAAGGGCTGAGTACGGAGAACGCAAATAATTGTTCCAAACCTTGGAGGTGGAGGAGGTAACAAGTGGGCGGGTGGTCTGGTCAGTTCCGTCATTAGCGGTTCGTGTCCGCTCCTCCTCATGGAGGTTTCCGGCTTCACTCTATGGCTGCTTGAACCCCTACATATTGACAAAACATAACGAGGTTTAGGTGGTTATGCAATAGGTAATGCCGTAACGATATTTTGAGCAGCTTACGCAAGCGCATGGTCGGTACTCTTCTTGAACAATGACGAGGAGTGGAAAGGTTTCAGATCTGCAAAAATTATAAATGTGTCATTGTGCTGTTGCCATTGCCCGGATAAATTGTCGCGTCTTGAAACAAGTGAGGGTAAGGACGGGCTGCACCACATGATTGGTCGGTGCTACAAACAATGCCCAAATGGACGATTCCCCCTAGGCCTCGGCGGGCGGCCCTCCACGCTTTGTTTCAAAGAAGAAATGCCTCATAGCCAACTTCATGTTTAAAATCAAATTTGCACTGCTGCACTTTATCCTATCCCTTCGTATTGTGAAGTTCGTTTGTACAGCCGGGTTGTAAGCTTTTTTGTGGTGGATACCGAACCTGCATTAACGTCCTTGTGAATTATTAGGGTTTGTGGGATTTAAATCTTGGGGAGCATAATTTTTAAACCTTTGATTGATATCTAATCTACAAGAAACTACTGAATAAACAAATAAGCATTTAATCCAAGAACCTTTACTGCACCGGGTCACACAAGTTAGCATTTTATTTCTTTGCTTTCGAGACCCTTTCCCAAGCTGATAAAAAACGCTATACGGTAGAAATAGATGCAAATGCTTCCATCCCAGGCCGGTGGCTTTGACCAACACCTTTTCTGCACCAGTCATAAAAATACCTGTAAATATTTGCGAAGGATATTGTAGTATTAGTCGTGCAGGATGCGCGCTTATGAGCATATTGCCGGCAATGCGAGTGGTTCGTTGGAATTTCACATTTGCCGAGCGGAAAAAGAGCAGAGTGTGATGTAGTCACACCACCAGGTCAAATAGGGTATCGTAAAATTCGGGTTGTAAAAAATTATGACTTTGGTTTAGGTCAGAAAGTCAATGATTGCTTTCCCGCCTGGCGTGGTTAGAAAGGGTACTTCCAGAAAGTAATTGCCGGTACATCTGTCCATCCCTACACCTAACTCGTCGCTGTGACCACTGGTTAGCAGCAACATTCTGTACATTTTTCCTCAAAGTGATGTCACTAGCTACTAGTCCTATTTGATCTCATTTCTGATGACGAACAGCACAAAAGAAATATTTAGTGCGAAAAAGATTTCGTTGCCGGTTTATGCTTTGTTGATATTTACATCCGCAGTTGCTTTCAGTCTTTTGCTATGACACGTCATCGCTATAATTCTTCGATAAAACCAAATTCCAATTTCGAGCTGATGGAGTCTGCTTTTTATGATTCAGGACAGTTGCATTCTAATGTCAGCGAATTGAGCAAAAACATCAATTTTTCAGTGAGTTAGTTCGTTTATCATTGGGTATCGGCAAAACTGGTTGTAAGCATCACATAGGAGAATGTGGAGGTCGATCACCAAACCGGGTGGAGTCCTAAAGAAACAGTATTTTGTGAAATACGTTTGCCAGTAGTGTGACGGGTAACAAGGCCATGGTGGCGCCCATTTCATGCAGGCTTAACTTGTAAATTATAAAGCTTAAAAGTATTTCCATGCCTGGATCGATAAATTGTTAAAAGGAAAAATTTTGGAGTTAGTTCCGAGAACCTTACTTTCGCATACGGTTCGAGTTGCGGTTAAAAGGTCTATGAAAAAGCTGCACAATGCCAAGAACATCAAAATATCGTTTTTATAAGGTAGTACGGCCCCCACCTTCGTTGCAATCAAATAACATTTTTACAATATACGAGATAATACAATTCATAAAAACAAATGTGTGGACATTTTTGGAAAAGGGCATTTCCTTAATCATTACACTCGCCATCATTTACCAAGCCGAATATCAGTGGTCTTCGTGCTACAGAAACCAGCAACATTGCGGGTCAAGGTAACCAAGAAAACCGCTTTGCTTTCAAAATAAAACTTGCAATATCGGCCACTAAATCCTGTGCTCCCAAAAGCTGAGACAAAAAACTGAACACGTGAAAAAAACATTAAAAATAGGTAAATTGACTTCATGGACGGTTCAAGACCGGGAGTTTACCATCCCATCAAGTTCTTGCAGTTTCCAGCAAACAGCGCATACCTTATAATGCCTGTAAAAAAAGCTTTATGCACAGTGAACGTAACGTCAGCAAATAATTGCATATCAAACTATGTTGACCATTACGCTGCTCACATCTTGTGGGAAGGTTCAGCGACACACCTGCAGCATATTTTCGCCAATCCTGTCCCAATTTATTGCATCTAAAGAAACCTGAGGACTATTTTTTGCGAAATAATTTTCTAAACCACGAAAAAGACCGCAAGTTTTGCAGGAACATGAAAGGACGCCGCTCACTGCAGCACAATAACTTTAAGTATAGTTCTGTCAAGCAAGGCCATGTCACTTCGATAATTGGCGTGCCTGATGCAACCACCAAATTCATTGCATATTTTCAAAGGTGGAAATTTGGCAGCACATCGGTCATGTCTTTTTCGGTAGCTACACGTAGCAAAGTAGGAGCGAGGTTGCGACTTCTGAAACCAAAACGATTTTATAGCAACACCAACTACAGGGCTGTTGCGCCAGAGGACAAGCCTTAAACCGGCATCAAATATCATCAAAAACATTAACCTTCGTCGATGATGATGCGACACTACAATCACCCCATTATTCGGCGCAATAATATTCCCAACTCCTATCACACGCAAAAACGTTTGCAGGAATGACATCATAGATTGTGGGGAAAACAAACACGACCTATTGAAATGGACAAAATGCATCAGAACTTCCGACCGATGCCCCTCCAGTCTAGAATTGAATTACTCGTTCGCGATATGCGAGACCAGAACTAACAATTTGATAAATTGCTAGGTTTACTTTAATCGATTCGGCGGCAGAAGGATCCTCTCTTCGTCCTAGCAAACCTATAAATCTCAGGCGCATAAGTAACATGCCACACTGCAAATCATTTTGTTCAGCAATATTTTGTCGTCGTGCTGTATGATCACGCCCGGCTTTGATTTTATGCAAGAATTCAAATTAAACGAGTTTTACGAACTTCCGGGTGGCACGATACGATGAAAGCGATAATGCCCGAGCAGGCTGGAAAATCATTCTCCGCTCAACTGGGAATACAAAGCTCTGATTTACTAAACTCAAATTTTTAAATATGCGTTGCATTTTCACAAGACACGTTTTGCGGTGTGAAGCGGAACGCAATGAAACTTACTGTTGTCTCCAAGACCACCAAACGCTGCTGCTGGATCTGTAACGCACAAGTGCAAAGCATGAGTTCCACACACAAGACAGAGCCTAAACATATTTTTGCGGTCAATCAATTGCGGCTATTTTCCGCCACGTTTTACTTTGCTAAACGTTGTACATAGAGCTCAACCGATACATCGCCATGCCGATATACATTGGCAGATATAATGATCATGCCGATGCATACCGGAATATTTGCTTATGAAAGCCACAACGCTATTATTTTGAGTGTTCGGAAGCCCAAGCTATTACTCCATCTCTGATTTATTAACGCTAAATCTCTGTCCTATTCCTTCGACAACTTGAATTAATGCATAGTCGTATTTATTATGTTGCAATTCTGAAAGAAATGGGTTTGTGACGTAACATGAACTCGTGATGAGTTTTCGCGCGGTGAGCAGATGACTGACAGCGAACAAATAACAGCCAGCGCTGTGGTGTTTCACTGGTCGAGTGACCCATGCCTACGTGTGGAACTCGGCGTTGTGCGATTCTCATCATAACTCAGTATTGTTACATTTTGATTATTATAATTCATTTGCAAATATGCGAGCGATTCTGTGTACTTCTTCAGTTGCAAACAACGCCTATTTTCTTGTGAGTTGGTCTAATGTGCAGTTTTATGTCTTTTAATTGCTGTTTTGAGTAATGTGTTGGTATTGGCCCAAAAAATCGTGTCGGTCGAGCTCTTATTGTACATTAGCGTTTTCACTGGCCTTTGCAAGAAAACAACGCCAACGCGTTATTTATTTAAATTCTGAAGGTAGCCACCCATTCAGTGCATTCACTCGACTCAATTTTGCTAAATAATTACGTCCTTCCAACCAGAACTGCTTTACGTGTTCTACAAGGTACAATACTATTAACATGAAGGACCATACACAAAAAACTAATGCTCCTGCTGTTCCCGCTAAACATTTAGCTTCTCCAACAATGATTGGAATCCGACAATAACTCTATGCATCAAATGCGTCGTTACACCCACGCAATTGACCCTCTCCATTGAAGTGAATAACTGAACGATTGCAGAGAACAGACAGTAGCCAATTGCTTTCGCAAAAAAGTTAAGCATTCTGCATAGATTTATAGTTAAAAATCATCAACAAAAACCAACCAAAGATCTGATAAAAGGAACGTATGTGAACATGATTTGATTCCTTCGCAAAACAACCATTTTTAATTTTGTTGTTTGTCTTCCTTTTATCAAGTTTCAACTGAAATTTAAAGTTATTTTCGTACTAGCAAGCAGGGTAACACGAGTTTATTCGTGCAGGTGACAGAACTCGAAGGGCAGAGTTTGCAGCGAGCAACTACTTAAAATCGATATGTGACAGCGGCCTTTAAAATCACATTTCAGCACAAAAATCAATCCGCGGCCGCTTTTAGCCGAGCTATGCCGCGGTGGTGCGAACGGAGCCAGATGTGAGTGAGCGGGTCTGGCCGTTAGTGGCTACTCGGAGCTGCTGAAGCGTGCTGCTGTTCTGGAAGTGGCGCTGATGCTAAATCACCAGACAGCAGCGGAAATAAAATTCAAAGAGGAACTGGCCGTGACGGGCACACATTACGAAATGTGGGAGGTGGACATTGAGTGCAAATTGTCAGTTCGTCGCAGGGTACATTCCATTTCGTACTACGCGTTTTTACCCAAAATCCGATGCCGCGACAGCGCTTGAAGAAGTCCGCGAATGTGTGGTAAAGCAGGGTTTGCTTAAACACTTTAAGAAACCTGGCATATTTCGCGTTGCTTTCTTGAGCCGAAAAACTATGAAGTGAGTGGTCAAATTTAAAAAATGCCCTTATATGTGACCAATGTCGGCTGGCGGTGAAGAAACTGGTCCTGCTGGTGCCCACATTAAAACGACAGCAAAAGTTTCATACAATGGACAAAGATAGGCACCGAACGGAACTAAAAGCATAAGCGCATTTACGTAGCAAAGCGAACTGTTCTCCGAAAGAGAGCAAGACATTTACATTTGGGAAGAAATTAATATGAATTTCTTTAAGCAGAACACTAATTGAGGTTTTTCGTTGTAGTATGGGCATATTCCTACAAAACAAACAATAAGACCAGCCTAACGACAAATCGAATGACTTTTTTCAGTGGGCACATGAAAGTGCTCAGCGGAAATCAGTACCCGTACTTTGAAAATGAGCCAAGCGTACTGCGACAAGGACTTATCTTCGACCCAACACAGGAAACCACAGACAGCTAAAAAACTGACCAGAGCACCGCTGGGCAGCTTTGCCGTCCACATGAGGCGCGTGAAACGATGACTTCCGGTGTGGCTTCAAAAACGCTCCTCTGCTTTCCTTGTTCTGCGAAAAATCGGCCAGACGCACGTTTTCGAATGCGGACTTTTCAGCAAGTGATCCCAACAGTAAACACGTGATCAAGAAGATTAGTCACTGGGGAACAGCCAGATGCCTCACCTTAATTTGCTGATGGTATATTTGCCATGCAATGCGTACATGAAGGGCACACCATTTTCCAGGTTTCTGAGCAACATATAAACATGTCAGCGTGCAAGGCATCGATTTGATTACGAAGCGATTTCGAGCGAATGAGTGAAAACTTGTCCAGGCTTCATGCCTGAAACAAACGCTGTTGTATTTCCTGCCACCGGAGCAGTTATCCGCGCATGAGGGTTGGCGGGTTTTGCACAACCCCTGGCAAGGTGAGGTCGGCACTTGATGGTTGTTTGCCAACTGAGACACACGCGAAGGTTCCTGCATCCAGAACTGCTTTTGGTTCGAACAAAACTACAGCGGTCCAGCACAGACGTCTGCAAAAACGACAAACGAACATAAACAGCCGTCTTACGGAGCGAGGTCTGTGTGACGCCGGGTGAGTTTCTTTATGCATCGGCGAAGGCATCATTCTCGTCGGATACGAGATGTTCACTTTCGGCTGGAACGCCCCGTAGTTTGTGTTGTACATGAAGTTGTAATGAGGCTGTGGATGTATCAACACTTAGCCGTCAGGAACGGGCTTAATCCGACGCTGCCATAAGTCGATGGTGAAATGCCGGTTCGTGACATTCACATTAAACAGTGCCGTATACAGTATGCTTCTGTAGTATCCACTGAAGTTCTTTAGGACATCGCAGTTGAAAACCACTGCACCAAGCTAATGGGCCATGAAAATGGACGAGTAGTGAGAAAAAAATTGCTGGGTCTAGACTGCGGTTTGATGAGATATACACTACATATACTCAGATTGCTGTGCAGTGTGGAGCACGCAACCGCCAAATTGATAAACCAGGATCAGCAACTGGACGTATCGTGGCGAAAACTTGAAGAACGGTACTCGCGGGTTTCCCAGCTCCGTACTCGGAAATAACAAAAACTGCCAGAAAAAGTTTCAGGAGCGGTAGAGCTAATGACTCGGCAACACTGCGACATGACCGAGGTAGCCGGGTGACCAGTGACGTAAAGACAATGGAGCTGGGCGTCGTATACTACTCGCGATGCCAGACCAGTAGTTACCGGCACAAGGCGGATGCAGCAAAACTGGCTTCTTATATTTTTGCGCTTGTTTACAAACAGGAATTCTCTTCGTTTGCTTCAGAAGATCGAATTCAGTCCAACACAGGACTAAGCAGCACTTAAGCTATGGAAAACGCATCCCTTACCACTCTTTCGAATGGATTGGCGATGGTGTGCTGATGGGTATGCTGGTGCGTGTGCTGGTGGAACTCAGTTCTTTGAGGCGGACGCGTAGAAGCCAAAAATCTGCTGTTTAGCTCAGCATGGAGAAAGCTTTGCTGATCTGCGCAACCACGTCAGAACTTACTTTATTAAGTTCAGTTCCGCCGAAATCAAAAGCATCGCATAGAAATTCAAACCTAGAGTTTTTTCCATGAAATGGCTAAGTTCTGGTCGGATGGGGCGTATTCAAAGCGAGTAGGAATCATCATTTTGTCAAGAAACTGTTTTGCGAGATGAAGCAACTAACTTCCGCATTAATTTTTAGAAGTTACCATATTGGTGGTGTCTACAGAATTGAGCATTGCCGTTATTTAGACATTCACAACGCCTGGCCAGGACAATTTTGATGTTAACTTCATAAGGAATGGTTGAGATGCACAGGTCTAGCACTAGTAATCAACTCAGGTCAAAGCCTAACCGTTCAGCTACATCAGCGAGAAGCCATGGTTTACTTTCTTGTTATACGGCGAACTTTCTTCTGATTCGACCCACAAACCTGCAAATCCACGCCTTGGACTGATAGCTGGTGGGTTGGACGGTGAAGTCAAAGGATAGTGGTGGGTGGGCGTGATCTTTGTCGATCTGATAGGCGATATGGATTTGTACGGTGTTTGCTGACGGACAGAGGTTGGCTTGGCAACGGTCACAGTAGGCATAACAACGCTGTTCGTTTTCGAACACTTTGCTGCAGCAGCGGGTATCGGAGCTTGTGGAGCAGGCAGTCGATGGGACTGTTTTGGTGGGGATGCTGAATGCAAAAATACAAAAATCAAGATCGTTTTCAGCAGTAAATACCCGTTGGTAATGTGAAGCTAATATGTGCACATGGTGAAAAACCACAAACGACAAACCGTTTTGCTATTTCTTTGCTTTGAAGAAGTTTTGCGTTGTGTAAGAAATGGGATTAACTACAAAGCTGCTCTCAGGTACTGAACATATAGTCTGAATGCATGCAGCGGTATCCGCCTGTTCCTAACATCTCTGACTTACGGCAACAATGCAACCAAGCGCATACGTTTTCCAAACAACGCAAGTCGTCGCATGGCGTCAAATTACAGGAAATGGTCCAAACACGTGCAAAGCACAGCACATGCCTATATACCGTGAATCATGTGCTAAAACCAACGATAATAAAATAGCATAGTTTTTCAAACTGTATAAATAACATCGTTGCAAATTTATCATGTCATTATTATTCCGTACACAAGGAAAAAATTAACATCGATAGCAAAACACGAAACGCTTTTCCGACTTCGCAAACGCCACGACTGTTTGTCAAAAGAAAACCTGATTTCGACATCGCAACAAAATATCAGCCGTAAAACTAGGATGCAAAAGCATGATTTTCCCTCAGCTGACAGTCCTGGTAAGGTAGAAGCCACCAAGTTTCAGCCGCGAAACCCACACAGGCAACACGCGCTATCTGGTTCGTCAAAAAGGGTATTTGAGATCACGATGCTGAAAAACAAGCTGCCCCTAGAAGAACACCTGTAACACATGTTTTCTTGCAAAAAGCTACTACGAAGACTCGGTGTGCGTGGGTAATACAACATGATATCAACTTAATAGTCAGTGTAGTAAGTACGCTTACTCGAAAAGCGAGTGTCCTTTCATTCACAGCAATTCTTCCAAAAAAACGAAAATTCCGGGTTAGGTAGTAGGCTCTATTAGTCGCGCATGGCTGCTTACAAGATGAAAACAGACAAGGTGGGCCATGTGATCAGTGAAATATGCGCAAGCCGGTAAACGCGCTTGAACACCGAAGCTTGCCAACGTACCTGGCTGCTCAGAAGAGTCAGATACAATGATCGGTTCATCTTGCTTGGCGACAGGTGTGGCCACCTTTTTAGCATGAAAGAATGCTTCATCACTAGATTTCTAAAAAAATCGTGGATGTGTTTTGAAACATTTTCAAAAAATGTGAAGTTTTCGCCTCTATTGATCCACTCAGCGTACGAGCAACGCAAACCAAACATTTTATTGCACTTTATACAGACCAGCTTAACATGATCTGGATTTTTGTGCAAATCTCCCAGCACAAAACTATTAACATTCTGCAACAATGTTTGAGCACATTCATTATATCTTTGTGTTGTTACTGAGCTTGTAGGATCTTCCATAAGTTGAAGGTTTATGTATGTTCATACTAAGCTAGCCAAAGTGGATTCGCTCGTAAAATATTTTCTGCACTTGGCACTGTCAATGAAGTGAGTCCACCACAAACTGAAACTAGCTTTTTCATCAATTTTCGGTGTTCAGAAGGCATGTAATGCATTACAAAAAGTTGAACGGAGGATGGTGAAAACGACACTTTTACGATTTTGGAATTGAATCAGCAAAAACTGCAGTAAACAAACAACTGACGTTGTATAATATGAAGCTGAGTGTACTTTAAGATACCAATTTCTACGTGCAAAGACGGTCATGTTTTTAGGCAAAAAAGTGTTTGTTTCAAACATTGCAAGAACAGTTAAAGCAAAACCAACTGAAACTGACAGATTGGTGATTTATCAGTCACATTTCAACACACTTTTAATGAAGATAAACCGTTGGCCACAACTTGTCTGGCCTAAAATAAGAGTAAAGTTCAAGCCATCAGCTCGTACAATAAATATATATCGATATGCCTTTATTTTACTGCCAGCATATTTTGATCTTGTTCATTGAGCATCACATTCAGCATGCAACTCTTATCAGATCGCGCAACATGCCCAGGAGAACTTACATCAATTTAATAATTTAAAACTTAAACTAAAAATTCAATTTAAAACTAAAATTTTGAGATTTCCTGTAGTGCAAAGTTTTGTAAGCAACATTAATTTTGTGCATCTGTGATATCTACTGAAAGAAGTATGCCAGTGATAACTCAATTTTCACCTCAGCAAATAACCTAGGGGTAGAATATGAGACACATTATCCTTGTTTGAGACAGGCAGCAAAAGCGAAGAAATCAAGCAATGCTAAAAACAACACTTAGGAAGTCATAATAGATATCAACTCTAAACACCAAAGCAACGGCTGAATTTAAACCTCTCCAACCTTTCACAAAATATTTAGAAGATTGCTAAGGCCAGGTCAAAACCTAGTCGCAAAGGAAACCAGCATATAAAATGAGATAAATATTTGATGTTCTATAAGTCTAAAAACAAGATGTACTAAAAGTAAGTTGAGCACACTTATCCATTAGAACTGTCAGTCATACTTTCAAGAAATTGTTCCTAACAGTTCAATGCATGAATTCACTTGAATGACCAACGAATGGTTCATGACAAGCAGTTTTTCTTACTTTTAGAACATCTGGGCACAACTTTTATTACCACAATATATCCAACGTCATGAATCAACTACAGTAAAAGAACAGTTGTGAATGCCAGCCTATGCTTGGAGCATTATGCTTCAAGCTAGATTAAAAGATGCTTCTTCAAACCCCCTTAAGAAGTTTCTGCAGGGTGTCCTGACACATGGTTAAAAATTTCATAATTATCGTTGCAAGATATTAAACATTACGCAAAACCTCACACCAATTACATGACAGTGGGTTTTACATGTACAAGCCCAATCATCTAGTGCAGTGGCACTTAACTGGGGGGTGTGCCCAATGGGACAAGAACCCTTACGCACTCTACAACATGGAAAGTTTGATCAATGAATTTACCAACAAATAAACTTGTTTTTACAGCATATTTAATTCAGGGGTCTTGAAACAAAGGAAAATTACTTAAGGGATGTGTGGTAGAAAAAAGGTTAAGAGCCACTGATCCAGTGTGAAGCTGTAATGCTCAAAAGATAAGAGTCAGTTTCAAGTTTAGCCTACCTTTGCATCTTCTCCATCACTTTTTTCAGATTCACCCTGTGGAAAAAAAGGTAAATGTTTATAATTAACAGATGCATACAAGCAATAATTTTACCATGCAGATTTCTATTATGCACAATTTCAGTTGCTTTTGCCTATACAGACCACGCTGATGGAGCAAAACCACTTCATTTGATTTAGCCAGCAGACCCAGCTGAATGCCATTTTTGAATATTAGTCCACATACATAGCTAAGTCATGTGTACACCAACCTTTGGAACTGGACAATGTCTGATTTTTCAGCACTTAATCACTACCACTTATGAAAAGTAGTGGGTAATAAAAAATTCAATCATGGCATAATAATCCTGTTAGTTTCAAACTAGGTCCCAACTAAGACCCATGCAAGTTTACAATGATTACCAATCACAAGCAATTCACAAAATTGTACTTTAATATTAAACATTAGTATCTCACCAAATAACCACCACAAGAGGTGCTGGCTGAACTTGCCTGCAATGAAAATAAAGTGTATAAGTAATTTGAAATCATGATCAAGATTGCACTACAAAGTAAACAAACTTACATAAGATTCTTCATGAGCATTGGCAGAACTTGTTTCAGTGCTCTCTTCTTTTTTCTTTTTTGGAATTTGTTCTGCAGAGGAAGCTGTGTTGTGCTTTGCATCAAGGACGTGTTGGTACGTTTTAAAGCTTTTAATGCAAAATCCATCTATGATGTCTTCATCAACTTCCACATCCTTTTTTTTACGTTTTCGTTTGAATCTTTTTGGTTGATTATGTGATTCATCCTCAGATGAACCTGCCAATCACAAACCAAGCACTGTGGCTAAATCTATGGGCCAATAGGAAAGCCTTTTCAAATACAAACCTATTTTGTAAGTTCCCTGAATACAACTTTTAGCAAAAATTATTCTCCTGCATCTCTAGTAAATTAACATAGTTTTAACTTACACTTGATTTTCTTACTGTGTGATGGCATCAAATTAAAATGTAGCATTCTGAACCTGTCACATAAATTGCAGTATATACAGCAATGTTTTGATATTGACTGAAGAGGAGTTTTGAATCAAGCACATAATGTTATTGATTATCTGAAAACACAAAAAACATGGCATTGATTGGAAATTTCATTGCATTCCAGTAACTGGCAATGGGCCACGCTTTCTTTGAGCTAAAAATGAGTCAACCTAGACTTAGTATCACACACAGGCATTTTCCAATGAGTCAGAGCCACATAGTTTCATTCTCTCTCACCAGTTTAAAAAATTTTACATATAATAAATTTGCTTTGGAACTCCAGTTGGTCAAATTTAAGGTGGGTGATTGTTAGCTCAGAAATACTCTTACGGCTAGCAAAAATATTTTTATTGTCATAAGATATACATCTTTTCACATATATCCCAGTACATATCTGCATATCATATACTGCTCTCAGCTGAGTAGTCTTGACTCTTTAAACCATTTTGCTGTTGATCACAGATGTTGAAACAGCAAAAAAAGGACTATTTTGCATGACCTACAGCATTTTGCAACATTCACAAAATTTACATGCAAACTTTAGGTTTACTTCAACATGTTCAAAAACTTTGGATTAAATATTGTTTTTGAAAATATGTAAAACTCAGTCAATCAGCTCAGCAATGCGCCAATACCCAACATAGCACAACTGTGGCAATAAACTTGGTAGACTTTAAATTAGAACAGCAGTTTACTACAAAAACTAGTTAGCAAAACCAGCCCAGAAATGGTATAGATATAAATATATCTGTAAATTCTCAAAATGGATTTGGTTGCATAGTCATGAAAAAATTTATTGGACATTTTGGCTATTACTGTATATGTAACCAGTTTTGGTAGCATGTAAGCAACTTATCACCACAAAATTGTTGCTCAGATACTGCAGTAAAAACTTTCAGCTTCTTTTTAATTTCACACAGATGTTTCCACCAAACTTATGAAGGTGGAAACTTCCCATGAATGTTAATTTTTACAAAATCTTTTGTTTTTTCTAAAATAATTTGTCTTCCAGTGCAGTTTTATATGCTATACCTTCCCTATGTTTTGATGTGCAGTCAGTGTAAACAGAACCCACATAATACATTTCAATGGGCGAACACAACCAATCTGGGTGATATATGTCTCATCCATCAGTTTATAACTCTGCAGCATATGAATTCTTATCTGTAACCGCAAATGACAGACCAGACTTTTGCTTGCTGCAGTCACAGTCAAAATTTTCTACTTATAATGTATTATGTTTCCTACAGAACATACATTTGATAATTTGTTATTGACTTCTCATTCGACGTGGCAAACACCATTTACTATAAAAAATTTAACATGTTTGGAGCTAGTGTACGAGTATATTATACTTTGAAATCACGAACTGATTGCTAATTTCGCACCACTTTGCAACTCCACAACTCGCCAGTCGTTGTGCTAAAAAGCTATCCAAACCCTCAAGAGTCGGCAAGTCTTCTAGTTGGCAATGGAAAAAAATTTTTTGGTTTTGAGTTTTTTTGTGGGTGATATCATAAATGGGGTAGGTGTTTGACCATTTTGGCCCAGGTTGCCTGGCCCTAGGCCCAAATGGAAGTATTTCGCTCAAGTTTTAAACTTTTGAACCAGAAATGCTAGAAAGTCGATCAAAGGCTCAAAAGATTTGGATTCTAGCCTAGTTTCCAATAAAAGCTTGAACAAAATACTTTAATCTAGTGGTTGGACCCACAGCCAGGAAACTTGAGCCAAAATGGTCAAAACACTAACCCCACTTATGACGTCACCCACAAAAAAATGAAACACAAAACCTAAAAATTTTTTCATTGCAAACTAGAAGACTCACCAAGTCTTTTGAGGGTTTGAACAGCTCTGTAGCACAATCAACTGGCGAGTTTTGTAGTTGAAAAGACTTGGCCATTTATGGGCAAATTGTACCTTTTAGCATAACCAGGGCTGCGGGGCCGTTGTAAAAATGACAGTGCTGGCTCCAGAGCTCTTGGTTTTTGTAAGTGTGGCTCCGGAGCTCTCTTTTTTCATGGTTCTGGCTTCAGCTCCAGCTCCGGCTTCTGTTCGATTTCACAAATTAATATTTTCAATTTTCTTGGTGTGCCTCAAATTGAATGGAAAATGGTTTAAATCAAGTACATAAAGCTAAGAGAATATATCAAACTTTTTTGAGTAATTTATTCTGGTAGTTTTTTCATAAGCAGCACACTTACCATGAGAAAATCAGTAAAAATCATATGTTCAGATGGTTTAGTGAACAGTTACTAGCAGACACTTAACTCAAAATAACAGCTGTGTAGAGAAATTCTGGAAAGGCAGTCGCTGGTTTTGCCATCAATGCCTGAGTACCTTTTGTTATTTCTTTCGACCAGATTCAAGAAAATGGCTGTTTGGAAAAGTACATTTGTATCATAGCATTTAAACAAAGGCCAGTCCCAATTGACAAAGTGTTTTGCACTCGTTGCATGCTTTGCCTATTGCAGCCTTGGCAATTCCAGCTTAGAGCACTGCCTGGGGAAACCATGCAAAGAGCACAAAATATGTAGTCGATTACCCCTCTCATGTGTTCTTTCTAATGTGCACACATTTGCATTAACACAAATGCAAAGATGTGTTTAAAAGCCATTTGTTCAAAGAAATAGTATGACTTCTAGCACGAAATTCACATTTGGCTTTTTTAAAATAGCTGAAAACATTTGAATTCTTATCTTTTGCACTCATAACCAGCAGTGATGAACCACAAAGTAAAGTTCAATTTAGCCTGCAAAGTTTAGGAGGAAATAAGACTGGTCACCGTGCCGAAAAAATAAGATTTGTTTCCACAGATGAAAACTTCAAATCCACATTTGTTTTCATTGCTTTTTTATGCCCTCCTGATAATGTACTACTATGCAAAGCAATACTAGTTCACTACCAATTAGTTGTAACTTTAATGTTATGCTGCTGCTAATAAACATATTGCTTCCTAGTGAACTTTGCCAGTAATCTAGTAAACCTTGCTAGTAAGCCTAAATGGTTTCTAATAAAAATTTTTACTTTACAACGGCGTGCTGTCCATTTCTACCTTAAATCTGCAATGGTATCATATCTTAATCATACTCCCTGCTAGCAGCATGATTCCACAGCTGCAAAGGCTGTGGATATTATATTATATACTCAGGGTTGTAGTGCTAACAAGAAAGGTGTGGGAACGCACCCAAAAAACTAGCCATTTTATGACAGCTTCAAACTCATTTTGAAGCAAAACATGAAAAAGGTATGGGAATACCATTCCCATGTGTTCCTGCCCCACTACGCCCCTGTATATACCTACTCATTGTAGCTTAGGGTAGTTCTTTTTAGATCGTTACACTACTACAGACGCAGTTTGATCATTCTGACTAGAAAGTAAGATGTTGTGGCAGTTAAGCATTTTCTCACTTTTATAACAGTGGTTCTCAACCATTTTGCTGAAGGGAGCCAAATCCAGACTTACAATTTTTTAGAGAGCTACACTAAAAAGTTTTAACACAAGTCAATTTACACGTTTTGTATTACTAACAAAGTCTGTTAGACAAAATATTAGAGGTGCTACTGAAAGACTGCTAAGAGCAGCACAAAGGATGCTTTGAAGCTGTATGCAGCTGTTGGAACAGTGTGTGAGAACCATTTTTTTACAGGTAACATCAACCCTGCCAGGTACTATGCCACATCCTTAGTGGCAGGGTTGATTGATTTAAATCATGATTTAAATCAAGCAATTAAAATCATGATTTAAATCGAACATTAAAATTCAAAACAATCATGTCGTTTTGGAGCTTTGTATGATGTCTATGACACATTTAATTAGCATTCTCATAGGTTTTCACATAGCCTATACAGCAGGAGTTCCCAACCTTTCTCTGAACATGTACCCCTTTAGCATTTCAGTAGATGAGCATGTACCTCTAAAATTTCCTATGACAAAAAGCCTGAGTAAAATACTAAAATTCTACTGAATTTTTAATAGAACTTTTAGAATATTGAAACTATAAAGGTATAGTCCATTTTCATGTCTCAAATTTAATTTGTTGCATATGTACAATAAATGTACCCTGCAGCTAAGCAAATGTACCCCTGGGAGTACATGCACCCCAGGTTGGGAAACTCTGCTATACAGTATTAATGTAGAAGTATTAATACAGTATTAATGTAAAAGTTCTAATGACAAAGCAATTTGAAACCATTTGAAGTTTTATCAATCATAGCAACTGTGTGAGGTTACACGGAACAGGACTTTTCTGTCTGGCCATTTCGGTCTGAGCCATTTTGGTCACGGGACATTTTGGTCTGGCCATTTCCGTCTGGTGACATTTCGATCACGACATTTCTGTACATAAACAATTTTACATTCCTTTAATTAAATGACTATATAGGCAGGGGAAATGTCACTCTAGCTGGTGTTATACCAACTCCCTTTGAGGAGTCGTGATTGCAATTAAATGTGAATTGTAATTGTGACATTGAAGAAATTTGTATTTAATTGCAAAATGTCGATAATGATTTACTTTGCTTGCTGATGATAATGTAAGTCATATGATGATGCTGATTACCTGTTGGATCTTGGACCATGTGTGTAGTTTTTTTAAATGAAACTTCTTGTTGATTTAAGTATGTTTACATTAAAATGTGAACATGTAAAATTTCTGCAAGATTTCATGATCATCAAGGTAATCTGCCTTATGGCAGGTCTCTCATGACATCCCTCTGCCATTCTTCTCTATCCTCAGCTCTTCTTTTCATTTGTGCATAAGTGTCAGTCATGATATCATCTACCATTTTAAT
>JGI24158J21664_10003073_pt1 | contig 20697 bp, 13 predicted proteins | sample Ectturendosymbi3_FD_21664 | JGI IMG/M metagenome (IMG submission 21664) | reverse complement strand
ATAATATCATTGAATAGCAAAGACAAAGAAGAAGCATTAGAATGTTAAAAGTCGCATCACCGAATGGACTGAATTCCAGAAAAATGAAGTTGGAACAAAGTAACAATTAAAAACACTTGATTTACAAGGACATTGTATTGTGTATTTATTTGGACTACTGTACACTTATACTCCATGTGTAATCGCAAGTCACACTTAGAAAGAGAGTAACCCACAACATTATAGAAATTATTTGCAGTAATATCCCATACGAAATTATCCAAAATATTCCCGATCTAAAACGGATAAAAACGATACGCGCCGATGCGTAACCTCGATTTTCGGATTCGACGTAATCGCGCGTCGAACGCGTGACCACTAGCGTCGCGAGCGGACCGCGCCGCGCAGCGCTTTGTCACGTGATAGAATCAACCAATGAAAATGCGTGACAAAATTGACAAATACTTGAGTTTTTGCTAGGCTCAGTCAGTCTTCCTCTGACCGATCTAGAAGTAGCAGCAAGATTCCCACTCGAGTCTTCACAGTCTACAGGTAGTCTATTAGACTGAGACCTATTGAATTTATGGTAGTATGGGCTACTCTCTTCCTCCATGAAGGAACTGAACTCGTATTAACCCCTGTTGTTCGCAGTAACTTCTGTTATGTGCTTTAACCTACGTTGCTGGTATAAACCCTGATGTTTTCGATTACCCTTCTGATGTATTTGAAATTAATAGCGCAGTGCTTAAAGTTTCAATAATAAAACCAGGCGTGAATACAAATACGTTTGATGGTAAACTGAGCGTGAAATCGAGCGATACCAGGCGGGTCTAAGTTTCTTAATTGTTAACTTGGGCGTGCCTTGGACACATTCCTACCAAAGTAACCAGTGCTCCCGCGGAATTGTCCTAAAAGGCAAACTTGAATGCCACCCTATCAACGTGTGCTGTCGGAAGAGCTCTTGCGAACCTTTTCCTTTGCCACCACTCGTGCCAAAGTAGTGAATAGCGGTAGCGGTAAAATGGTGATAGCTTGCTGCCCCATCCGTTATTTCTTTCAAAAAAGAGCGACGCTCCCCCTGACGCTACTGGAAAATTAGCTCGCTACAGTAGCTCGCTATTTTTGTAGCTCGCTACTGCCCAGCTCTGTGTATGCATTTCGACAGCAAGCAAGATAATGATTAACTTGCTAGCTATACCTGTTTGGTCAGTCTGCGTTCGTAATTGGTGAAGAATAGATTTATAAGAAAACTACACAAAGTAAAAGATTTTTACAACAGCAAAAGCTTAAATTTGGCAAAAACATTGGAATTATATTAACGTTGAATTATGTTTGCCTGTCTCAGAACAAATTTCTAGATATAACAAAGTTGGGTGCAGTTGTGGTATCATCAATCGTTTATGCAGGATATTCATATGAAATGAAAGTGATGGTGAGCTGGTTGTTTCCAAAGATGGTGTCAAAACGACAAGTCAGTTGCTTAATGTTGTGTGTGAAAACATCGAATGTCTGTCATGAATAGAAATTTTTAGACGCGATCACACTGGTTGATGTCTATGATTTTACAGAAAACATAACAGTTTCATGCTGATTGCCATCGTCTTGTATAGAGGAGCACGGATAGTTGTTGTGTTTAACCCTATAAACACCAGCTGTGTAGGCTAGCTGTGTCCAACAGAAATTGCTTACTGAGCCAAAAATTATGTCGATATCGTAACGAGGGCAGTACATTGAATGACATATTAATGAAGGCCGCGCATTGAATGATTACTTTGATCTTAGCAAACTAAAATTTAGATTAAGCGAATGTACTGAATACGTTCGAATCCTGACTGCAATAGTAACGACTGGTTAACACCTTTAACCACTCCGTAAGTGTGACTTCATAGGTAAGTGTAGTGCCAATGGAACAAGGGTAGAAATCGGAAAACTAGTAAAGTAAAAAGTTTTGCAACAAGGTGTCGGTGGACATTTATAGAAATCGCGCATCACGCGGTACAGACGTGATAAAGTGGTACTGAGGACCACCTGCATCAAAAATGTCAAATTTAAGATTCTCAAACTAAGGACAGGTTGTCAGGATATAGGCTACTTATGCTAGAGCGAAAGCCTAAACTGGAGCACACAAAACCTTCGAATGGGCCTCATGCGGCCCACAGGCTGCGGGTTGGACATAGCTGGTGTTGCAGACTACCGGCAGTGATCGGTCTACAGTTCTGCACCCCTTTTTACACGAACGTTCAGGACTGATTGCAACAAGTCAGGAACAACTATGCAGTTTTCTGTTAATGCTTTTACGCCTTACTGTTTCCATAACGTGGTAGTTTCATTACCGTATAGTTACTTTCATAGATTGAAACATTTGCATGATTTCGTCATAGACAAATATGCCTCTTTAATATCTAGGGTTTCTGTGAAAAGATCGCATTGAAAAACTTTTTTTAAATGGGACGCAGAACAAAAAAGTTTGAGAAACCCTGCTCTAGGGAGGGTCGCGGGGGGCAGCAGCCCTTGGAGGACTTGGAACACCTCACGGTCAACAGTAATTTCAAGTAGTTTTGCTGGCTCCACACAAAGACGGGACCAAGCAAGGCCGGAGATGTAGTCACTCCACTTAGTCTTTGGACGACCTCTTTCCCGTGGGTTTATCCAGCAGGACTTGCCTCCCAGTTATTGAAAATTTTCGATTGAACATAGCATGAGACGGCGCAATTTTAACCTGGGATCGAAGGAAATGGTCTTGACTGGAGAGAAAGGCTCAGGGACCGGGGTAATATCCCCAAGTAGTTATGTGAAAAAAACTGATTTCAAGACAAACGCAAGGACATTTAGCACTCTGGATTTTACCTAAACTGAGTAAAAATTTTATAAATTTGCCCACTCCTCAACCAAATATCCAAATTTTTGAGGTTACGAGTCTAGTTTTTTTTACAGCTACGAAACGTTCTAAGCACAAAATCTAAGGAGTTGAAAATATTTTTGAAAAATAATTTTTAATCAACAAATTGCTGCCCCCTAAAAGGTGCCGCCCGAGACCCCCAGGGCTTCTCTTGCTGCGCCATTGCGGTAGCTAAATGATATTTTTGAATAACACAGAAAACGCTGGCGAAACGATGGGGTCTGCATTTTTTTGGAAGACAACACCAGGGGTCCTCCATGACAAAAATATTGAAAACCACTGACGCATTGTTTCTGAGTTGCTTGACGTCACTGCATATCATCCACGACCTACTTGGCAGTAATTTTGTGCCTTGCGATACAGCAATCAAATCTGCTTAACTTTAGTTGAGACTAAGTGTTGAAACTATTCGAGAATTCGTTCTTGCTAGACCAGCTACTCGAGAAAATTTCTGAAATTGCAGAACTTTACGGGTGAGAATTTAGTTGTGAAAGAGTATGCACGAAGTTTCATGAAAGCATAGCAAAAAAAGAAAAACTGATTTTAAGATTGTGGTAGAATACTTGAAAATATTTACCAATGTACAAAAAAGCTTTTACTCTGCGATCATTTAAGTTGTGAAATTGCATTAGTCTGGTGGTCCTTGCAACAAGCGCTGTCAACCAAAGGAGATTTGGTGCCCTTCATCGGCCGCGGTAATGGCTTCCAAGGACGATATTGCAGTCACAACGTAGCTGGTGTGTGTAGTTTCACATGCACCAGTACAAAGCTGATTTAGGAAAAGTGCCAAATGTCGTCAGTGAATGTTTTATCGCGACGAGGACAGCAATAACGTGCGCATTTGGACGTTTGTGAACGCACTGAGCTCTATAAACTGTCGCAGACACCCTATGACACATTTCACAAAAGTTATCTTCCGCTTTTTTAATCTACGTTAAAGAAAAAATTCTTATCTCATTGCGCAGTTTCAGTTCATTGAGAAGCATGATTGAACAGGTAGTTGACATGAACACTCAAGTCAGTGTTGAGGCTACTTTTGTTTAAAATACACGAAGGATCTTTCAAGTACAGAGTTACTGTCGGTTTACTTGTAGTTTTAGCTCTTCTTGCAACCTTTCGAATTTAACTTGAATAAAGCTTTGCTGTTATTTTCGTTTTTCGTTCTTCAAATCGAAGCAATTACGTATGACTACTTTAGACATTTGCGTTGCTGCACAAGAGTGCTACAAGTCATGGCAACATTTGAATGTTTGCAGGCTTGAATATGAACTTCAGTAACGACTGCTAACTCTTTCTAACAGTTCTTGAGATTACATCAAGCCAGTGGAGAACAGTGATTGGATTTGGTTTTCAAATGGGTTATGTTGCTGGTTACACGATATTGTCTGGCTTTGTGTACCAATGGCGAAACTGTCATGGATTGCAAGTAACTTGTTTGAAATACTTTTACGAATGAGGCAACGTGCATAATTCATATTACCGTTCAGATGCACAATTATCCTTTTAAATGTGCTTCATGTTAAAGATACAGTCTTTCAATCCTTTGATTAACTCGGTTAGCTTTTGAAGTAGAATTTTTGCCATGAGATCCAAAATTAGTAATCTCTTTGTCAAATGAGGATTCTTTCCTGAGAATAATGGCAAACCGCAATGAAGTTCCACCTGGGGCTAAAAAACGCCTTCGACGGCCATTTTTTCAAACTGAAATACAAGTTTAAGCTTACGGGAGGACCTTTGCAGAATTTTGTCTAAATTTTGCAAGTTTTAATGGAATTTCCAAATTTTTTTTTGAATTAAGTTAATAGGAAAAATAAATCATTCATTTTTTCAGAACAATGGTATCACTCAGAAAATCATCGTTCCAGACATTAGAGAAATATCAATTATTTTCAAAATATCCAAAAACTGTGCAACGTCCTTGCAAAAAATGTCAAGAGTTTGCTTTCGGCGCCTGGGACATCGCATGCCCTTCTGGAAACGCCCCAGCCGCGGAGCCCTTTTGATGAATTGGAGTATTTGCAAACAGCAGATTATTACAATGTTTAAATGAAATTCTAATCAACTGTTAATAGCCCCTCTTCACTTATTTTTTCTTTATCCGACTCAAGACGTCAAGCCACGATGCTGTGTTTTGAAATTCGCTTGATGCGAACCCCACAACATTTCGTTGAAAGGTTGATTTGGAATGAAAGAGCGAGTCTCTTTCACCATTTTCACGGTAGCGATCCGCATGATTTTAGTTCAAAATAGCAACTTATTTGGCATCTTTTGAAACAGTCATTATCTTATCATACATATGTTAACACCGGCGATGCTGAAAGTAATTTGTACCATATGATAAAATTAATATTGAATGTATACAAAAAAGCTAGTCTACCATAACTATCACAAACCGTTGTCAGTCATCTTATAATTATCATGATGTGTTTGGCTCTTAGCTTCTCAACCTTAGCGTTATTTCTGACGGTAGAGTTGCAACAATGATATTTGAGGCAAAATATTTCTTTTGTTTCTCACCTAACGATAAACGCAAGATATAACACAGCTTATTCGGGATTGGAATGATTTTATTTCATTCTGAGTGTATATGGAAATAAAAAGAAAGTTCACAGAACAACTAATGATAGGACACTGTAATTATTGCCAGATTTGCGTAAATCATTCGGCAAATTCAGGAATTTCTTAAGCTTCATTATTCTTCCTGTTTAAACCAGTCTACATTGAGCAGTCATTATTGCTATTTCTAGCTCAAGCCGTCCAATCACTTTCGAGTTTTAAATTTTTTGCTGCAAAACGTGTGACAATACAACGATGTAAAAGGGTAGCCTAAAAAAACTGATTTGAAGTTTTCTATCTGAAGTTTTGAGTGGTCGGTCTGTTAGGCAATCACAGATATGGTGTCCTGGAGCTAAAAGGTCGGGAACTTAACAGAATATACCCGATTTTGTCATTGTGAATATGAGTGGCTGCAAGTATAATCAGCCTGAAAGTGTATTGATGTGTTGAAAAGTTTTTTTTCCCTTCTGAAATGATCTTCAAATCTAATTCCAAATAAAATCTTCACAAAGAATCAGAAAAAAACTGACTATTTACTTAAATTTATTCATTAATTATCAGTTTAAGTCAGAAATATCGTACACTACTANACTTCATTGAAATGTTCGCAAAAACTACTTTTTCTGGAAAAGTGCACATGTCTTCTGACTTGTTCCATCATTTTCCTTCTTTCTAGCTTATTTTACTTTATTTTTTGTTTGTCTGATAAAACGACTTTCCAGATTACATGTGCATTTTATCGCAAAGTATAGCAGATGATATTGAAACGATTGTTCAAAGAAACCGAAATTTGATACTGATGAAACTCTGTGTGAACAATTTTTTTTATTCGTTTCGTGAAGTTTTGCAGTAGAGTATTTTGAGTAGAAGCATAACATCACTAAACTCTGCATTCAAACGCAAAGTCGCTTCCTCTTTAGGTATCGACCATTTGGGAACTTTGTTGTTAGAATCTCTTCCAAAAGCTTATTAGGAAGTTGAGCGTTAAGCAACTTCCACATAGAAACGTTGTTTGCACATGCTTGTTGGAACCAGCCTACAAACATATTTTTTCCGCATGTTTTCAGCTTGCTTTGGCTTTATTTAGCTTACCTCATGCAATTGTTCTGTTTGTTGTACCCAAGTCACCCAGATGGTTTTTTCAAACAACAAGGCTGTAGAAGGCAAAGGGTTAGTAAATTACGTTACAGATGTTGCCAACCTTGTCTTTTCTAGGGAAGCTTGGATTACATCGCTGAACACGAACTGGTTTTGCAAATATTGCTACGCTATTAACTTTTTTCTCTTTCCTCGCAGTAAAGTTGCAATTCAAAATATATAATCTGAATAAAATCCTACGATCCATTTCGATATGTTAATATTTGAACAATGTTAACCCATGGGCCGATAGCCACTACAGTGGCTCTGAAACCATCTTTTTGGTGATTTTTGGTCATAACTCACAAACCGGAAGAGATTCGACAAAACGTTAGGCGTTAATGGAAAATGTACTGCACAGCTCATGCTACGATGTAATTTGTGCGCATATGTGACGTCATTCTGACGTATGAGAGGGGCTAATCCGATTAAAGCCATTTGCAAAAAATGAAATGGTTGTAGCCACCAAGACTTGCCTTGCCAAATTTTCCTGGGACATTCTGGACACGTGGAAAACCGCCGTAGCTGAGATCTGGCTCGACATTCACAGCTTTGCGAATTTTACAGATGCGCACTTTGTCACGAAATGTAACACCGTGAACTCTTCGCAAAAATCCCATCTCTGCCTCTTGCACTTGAGATAACACTCTCTCAGTCGTTACCGAGATTCACGGCCATAGCTGAGGATCGGAATATAGACCGATTTAAAACTGACAACTTTGCGGCGGCTGAGATCTCCCGCTTTGTTGCACAGAACGATATTGCTCACGGCGAACCGCATTTGCTTTACCAAATCCTAGTATCAATCTCCTTGTTCCGCCTTCCGTCACTTAACAATACCACCCCAAGGTACTTCAACACTTCGACCTGCTTGCCGCTCACTTGCTTGCTGCGGAGGCTCACTTGGGTTTATGGAGGGACATACCACCTTTTGTATTGTTAGTGTTGATTTTCGTTCCCGCTTTATCATACACAGCGGCAAACCAATCAAACGCATGTCGAAGGCCACATCGGAGGTGTACTGTAAGCAGCACCAAATCGTTCACAGACTGTTGACTCTGCAGCATCCAATAGTGCCGCCTTTGTCGACTTGACTGTAGCTGCTTATCTTTATCATATTATTGGCTGTGGAGATGAATAGGGAGAGCACACAGCCTTGTTGTAGTCCAACATCCACATGAATGGTTGTGATTTATTTCCCCCGACATTGACGCAAACTTCTGATCAGGAATACAATGATTTGATAGTCAGTTGCAGGAGGCTGTCAACATTGTACTCCCGCAACACTCCCCGAAGCTTTTCACGAGAAACCGGCCTTATGCTTTCTCAAGGTCGACAAAACGTGTGTAGGCGCCTTTGGAATACTCCCAAGAGTTCTCGAAAATTTTCTGGGGATTAAAACTTAGGTTTGTAGGCTTCGGCCAAGAAGAAACCCCAACAGGGTAGTATGATCTTTTGGTGCAATTATCTCGCTGCATCTTTTTTCAACGCACTTGCCATACACATTTCCTGGGAGGCTAAGGAGAGAGATACCACGGTTATTGGTGCATTTACTCTTGTCTCCCGTTTAGTTTATGGGGATGATCACTTCAATCTGTCGAACTTTCGGTGCCTTCCCAGAAAACCAGACCACTTGACACACACGAGTAGACCAAAGAGCTCTTTTGTTGAAGCTTTGAGGATTTCAAATCGGATTTCATCGCAGCGTGTAACCTTCTCAGCCTGCAGTGTTGATAGGAGGAATTCGGCTGTAGTGATGGTATTTTCCTCCCACAAATGTACTTCGTGTGTATCAGATGGTGTGATAGTAACCGGGTTTGAAACATCGTTAAAATACCCTCTCCATCTGCCAAGCATGTACCTCCCATTTCAGAGTAGGACATAATTGGTCTGTGATGGATGTAGCAGTATGTGGTATTTTGCCGTGAAGACGCCGGAAGTTTTGCAAGAAGTGAAGAACTCTTTGTTGGCTTGCCAATAAATGGAATCCGGCTTATGTCTCAAATTCTCCCAAGATGTGATTTGGGACGTTTTCACAGTGAGAATAGCGGACTTTCACGCATCACCATACATTGCACGCAAGGAAGATATGACTGTCTTCTGAAGCCAGGTCTTGTAGGCTACTTTATTTGCCTGAATAACATCTTTCACTTCTTGGTTCCACCAACGAGAATACTTTTCTACCATAATTTGTCACACCGAGTCGTTTCCATCCGCATACCCATGCGGCAGAGGAAGCAACAACTGCTATGAACAGCTTCCACTCCACCTCTGCGTCCGCTGTGCTTTGCGGGAGTTCTGGGAACAATGACGATACGCTGTCCATGAAAGTCTTTCATACATATTTTGTCCTCCAGGGTATCCCACTCCATTCGACAGGATCTACTTGTCCTGCACGTTTGTGTACACCCGGTTGGTTTTTCAAGAAGGAAGTTGCAGACTATACCAGGTGGTGATCAGTAGACGGCTCTGCACCGTTTTTGACATGAACGTTCAGGACTGATTGGAACAAGTCAGCTGAAACTATGCGGTAGTCAATGAGTGATCGTTGACCCAACGAATTTCTACACCAGCAGGTGTAGGCCTACTTGTGATAATCTCTGTGTTGGAAGAAAGTGTTCATGATGCACAGTGTGTTGTTACAGCACAGTTGCAGCAGGAGTCTTCCGTTATCTTTTACATCAGCATCAACATATAGGCGGATCATACCTTTCCATACGCAGACATCGTTCCTAACGTGCACGTATGTCTCCCACAAAAAGACCGTGGATTCTTTAGTTTTAACCTTTCGCAGGGTATAACGAGTTTCTTCTATGAATTCTGGGTACAGGACACTTGGATTTCGGGTGTATACCTGCATCAAACACAGGGAGCGCCCCAACAACTCAACCTCAACATACATACCCTTCCTCCTGGTGGCATCCATTCTTTAACACAATTTGCCAGCTGAGGGCTTGCAGGTATACCCACTCCAGCCTGGACAAACTGTGGTGGCTCAATGCCGGAGTAGAAGAGTTTCTATCCATTGTCCGACGCAAAAGTGATAGAACCACTACGGTGACTGATCAAAGTTACGCGCATAACCGTTATGATGTGTTTTTCTTCTTCACAGACCAGAACGGATTCCTAGCTTTATACAGCTTGGTATACTGTAATTAATTGCGTTCACAGTAAAACAATACAGTACGAGTACACAACTCAATATAAAATACACTGTAGCAAAAATGAACTTGTTAATGTCTTTTTCATAGTTCAATACTGTAATTGTGACTTCGGTCTTCATTTATGTTTTTTTCTTTTGAGTATGTCCGATTTTTCTGCTTGGATTCAGGTTGAAACAATTTATGAAGTTGTGGCGTTATTAAAGGTTCAACTTGAGAGTTCCACCGTACAAATGCATTGCTGCTTTTTGTTGAAATATCTGAAATGCTTTAGATCAGGGGTGGGTAACCTTTTTACTATCACGGGCCGCATGAATTGTGCATTATCGCTGGCGGGCCGCAAAATCAATTAACTTTATCCTGAAATTCTACCTTTGTCTAACTATGGGGAAAAGTAAATTATCTTAACTTACTCTTCGTGTTGACGCAATGTTGTGCTCTAACCGGGGTAACAGTAAGTGTGATGCGGGCCATATCAAATGTTCACGCGGGCACCAGGTTCCCCCTCTCTGCTTTAGATCGTTTCCTTTTTCTAAGTCTTGTAGTCAGTTCTTCATTGTCTAGAGTTACGAGATGATTCATATAAGGACTACAAAAGATTCCCGACATTAGTCAGCGTAGGCATTGACATTTCAAAACGCAGAGGTCGAAATTACGGCAAACCTGCTACCATGTCGGGTTATTCAACGGAGTTTTTTAATTTTGAGGAACCGTCAAATCATGGTACTCTACACCAAACAGATGACGTCACTAGTTGACGTGTTTTGGACGTTAAGCCCCACACCAATAAATATAAAAATAGCTATATAACCAACAAAAAATAAAGTTTGTAGCCGTCATCCCATGATAGATTTCTCTCGAACTTTCCAATACTGAACTCCAAATCAGATTCTGGGCAATCGTTTTGGATGTAACAGACGTGCAAAGTATTTGGTATATTTTTTCATATTTTTCTCACCAAAGCATTTTTCCCACAGAGCTTAAAACTAATTTTTCTAAAATATTTCTAATCCGAGTTTTAAATAGTCTTCTCAAGCCAGTAAATAGCTGAAATCCGATAGAGTGGCATTAAGGAACAATTTTCAGAAAAGACAAAAATGTGCATAAAAGAACAAACCAAGCATACAAATCACATCAATTCTCTCAAAATTTCAAAAGCGAAAATCCCTTTTTTTACTTCGACAGGAACTATGTCCATATGCCCTTTCAAAAATGTCTTTGTTGTCTCTCTTTTTATCGTTGACTGTCAACGGCTCATGAGTTATTACCACTGTGTTAATTATAGTGCCACACTTGGTTTCTAAGAGGGTCACAAAAAATCAACTTAGTCCGAACCAATTCGATGAATGGACTTTTTGCTGGTTCTGATTAGATAACGTCCTTTAAGTTTTCCAAGTCATAAAAGGGTTTGAAAATGATTCCAGGTAAGCGTGATACACAATCTTGACCAAAGTCCAAAAACGATATAAATAAACAAAACAGAACAAACAAAAAACAGAAAAGTATATAGACTTTTCTCAAAAACTTTAACTGTAAAGGTATAAACATGATTTTTTAATCCGAATGTAAATCAAAATCCCCTTTCAAACATGCTAGATTGTCTTTGTACCGCAAACGATTCGTGAGTTACGACCAAAAATCACTCAAAAGGCTTTTCAATACCGCTATAGTGGCTTTCCATCCTGAAGCAAAAAAATGAAAAATCACGATAACGGTAATGCTTTGTTTCAACAATGGTGAAACACTCTGTATCAAAACTAATAAAGAAAAATTTTGTGTTTGACTTGCTTCCATCTGTGCTTTTGTCAAATTCACAACGGTGTTCTCAACTGCCACCACTGAAAAGCAACACCTGATGCAGCAGTCTGTGTCCTGTGTTATAGAAGCTTTGTGTTATCCACGTTGTCAACTCTTAAAAGCAAAATGTTTCAACTGCCAGTGTCATAGCACATCGGTTGAGCAATCTGAATACCTCTGGATCAAGATATAAAGAATTTTCTTAAAATTGTTATATGTCATTTGTTCAACTCTGATTTTTTTCTCATGCTTGGTGGTTGCGCAATGAGACAGGTTGTCCGCAAATTTGCCAAGTGCAACAAGGTAGATCTTCTAGAACCGTTGATATTGGGAAGAAGCTGAAAATTCCTCCGAAGTAAGCAACAGTGTTTGTTACGTCATGTCGTATCGCATTTCTAAACTTTTTTTTATCTTTAACTAACATGAGACGAGCAAAATTACAACCACATTTGATTTAGAAACCCGAACATTTGATTTAGATACAACGATTAGAAGCTGAACGTTTGATTTAGAAGGATGCGATAATTAAAAGTGCGAGATATTCCGCAAGCTTTCGAAGAATCAGCCAACTTGGCTCTGCTTTCGTGACATGTCTATAGTCGAGTGGTTATTCTCCGCAAAAGCGACGAAGTCTAATCAATCAGCAATTTTTTGAAAGAGGAAATTGATTTTACATAACTCTAGGCATCTTCAGTCCTGAGATCGATTCTTTTTGAATAAGCTGTTGAATTTTTGTAGAATGGGTGTATATGAAGATTGTATATAAAACATAGCTGAAACATCGTCTATTTAAAAACAAGTTGCTAAACACAAAAATTTTGTGATGAATGCAATTTAATTGCCTATCTGATAAGAAATGCCTTCCACCAAACCTTCCAATCGGAGGAATCGGCTAAATTACTTAAGGGATTATTCGGTCTCATAACTGCAAATCTTGGGAATACGTTCAGCTATGTGCATAGCTAGCATTTGCTTTTATTGCTTCGAACCCAGGTGTCTCCACTAAAAATTTCAATACAATGCAAGGATACTTGAGTAGAAACAGGAATACTTGAAAGCATCGATTGACGTTTGACAAACTAAATTTCGTGGCACGGCAAACTCAAGACTTTTTCATGTAAAAACTATATTTTTGTCCAAGCCAGAGGTGATTGTCATTTTGAAATTTAAAGAATATAGTCAGTTGGGGCAAAAAAAAGTCAAAATGCATGAAGTTTGATATGGGTCATGCTCTGTGCATTGAAAAAAGTTTTATGTATCCTAGTACGGCTGGTGAACAATGTACCTTTTGGAAAATATTGGCTTGCCTCTGCACATTACTACAAAAATATGTACAAATGAGTCTTGCGTTTTTTTTCACCTTGAAAAGAGGCAAAAAAGCATGCATGGTGCAAAAAAAGTAACTTCACTGAACCATAATTTGCAGTAAATAAACACAGTTACAGCATCATTACTCATATGCAAATAGTCCAGTAACAATTTCAGCCATTGTGTAGTCCATATTTCTGGAGAAATGCAAACTTTTCCTGCACTTTATCCTGTTCTTCGAATACAAAATATGATCGTCCACGTCTAGCACTTTTCAGATTGGCCAATGCTGGATCCCAAAAACAGTTGGCAGTGTCAACAATGTCTCTATCTTCAATAGTAGGCCAATCCCAGCATATTTCTCCATCTATCCCGCTCTTCCTAGACAAAAATTTAAATTCTGCTTCCTCTGCTTGCTGGTCCACATCATCCCGGAATAATTTCTCAAGTTTTCCCCAGTAATATGTTCGTGGATTATTCCAGTACACTGCGAAGTATTTTCTAACGTCTGAGTTTGTAATAGTGACTTGTTGTTTGTCTCCTTTATCCTCTGCAATTCCTTTGTCACTATCCTCAAGGTCTTCATTATCATCTGACTCAACATGCAGTGAAATCTCTTCATCTTCATCAGTGTCTGAAACAATTTGCTTCTTTTTACTTCTCTATTTTGGTGTGCTTTCTTTCTTGAATAGCTCCACTTTTTCCTTGAAACTTTCGTTTGTCAGGATACTTCCATACATGTTAACCCGTTTTCGTTTCTTTGGTACCTCATGATTAACAACAGTAGGTTTCCCCTCAGATTTAATGACACTTTCAATTGGTACGGTTTCATCCTTTGACATTAAACAGATATGATGTTTCATTCCTTCTGGAGCTCTGCTTTGCAATAGCTTGATTAACTCCTTTGTGGACAGCTCTGTGCACCTTTGCTTATATGTGTCTTCTCCAGAGAGTGAAAGCGATGATGTGTGATGGTGCATATGTGTTTGTAACGCGTGGTTGACACTGATGTGTAGATGTGGATGGTTGGGAATCATTTGGAGAGTCACTTGACCATTCTCTTACTTCTGGAACATCGACAGCGAAGTTTACTATGGGGTTTCCATCAGCATCACGAGGCGATCCTTTTGATTTCAAGGCGGTGTATGACTGGAGTTTGAATTTGTTTGAACGTGACAGCTTGTGCTTGGTTTTGTCAACAGGAAAAACACCAGTACTTCTAAACCCAGAAATTATGTTTTGTGCATTTAAACCATGCCTCCATGCACTGCATAGCATGTCCACGAACTGTGCTTTTCGTAGTGGTTGTCATCCACCTGTTTGTTGGATGTGTTGAACTAATGCTTTCTCATAGTAGTACTTCAATGGGGCAAAACAGCTTACATCGAGGGGCTGCAACAAATCTGTGCAGTGTGCAGAGATGGATACATTTTCCTTTNTAGCCAATTCAGTTGTTTTAATGGANGTGTGTGTCGTGTGTCCATCAAGTAGCAATATCAACGGACACACTGACTTGGTCTCTGCCAAAAATTTCACAAACCAAGCATGAAAGACAGTGGTTGTCACCCACCCGTTGTCATTGACAGCAAAAGATGTTTTACGAAGAGCTTTGTCACCGTACCATGTGCTGTGTGGATTTTTGTCTTTGAAGACAATTAAGGGATCAATTGCAGTTCCATCAGCACAGTTAACTGCCAAAACTGTGACATTTTCTCTGTTTGCTCCACATGTAACCCTAATTGCTTTTTGCCCTTTTTCACCAATAGTCTTGAATTTGGTGGGATCCATGGGAATCCTGTTTCATCACAGTTCCAGATTTGGACGCTTCTCCAGCCCCAACCGTTTTACTTTGGCTTCCAACAGTTCATAAAAACCATAGATAGCAAAGGGTCAGAAGTAACACTCTTTCTAGCTACTATCTTCTAAGCAAGCTTATGGCGCTTCATGAAATTAACACTCCAGTCATATCCAGGAAGACCATCAGTAAATGGTGTGGCAATGTCATTAATATTTACAAAGTCTTGGACAATATATCACAGCTCTTGCACTGCTGTTCAAAACCTAATTCTGCCATTTTTGTATTGATGCTGCAATTGTTTTCTCTGTTCCTACTGGGAATGCTGTTTTTCTGCCTTATTTCTTCCTCTTTCTAATTCCTGCATTTTCTTTCAATCTGTTTGTTATAAGTGTCCTTGACATGCCACACTTTTTTGCTGCCTGGTTGATACTCTTTCCACCTGTGATTTCTTCTACTGCTGTTAAAATTGTCAAGTCTGTGTAGTGCTCTTTTTCTTTTGTATACTCTCACCATTTTTGAAAACTTTAAGCAAGTCACAAATAAAATCATATATGTTGGCATATATCTGAAAAGGAAGCATGTGTGTAGTAAATACTGCATCAAAGGTTTTCAAAAAATCTTCTACAGTTACTATGCTTGCAATGAAGAGTTCAATTTTTAGTCTAAAATATTCACAATTCCTTATGAGGCAAAAAAATCAAGCAAGGGTAAAAAAAAAACAATTGAATTTTTGCCCCCGTGGCCACGAAAAATTCAGGATAAGAAAAGCACCACTAGTGAAAAAAAGTATTCATCACAACAACCTTTTTTATTGGACAACCTTCAATGATTAGGAGACACACTGCCTAACAAAAATTGGAGTAAAAATTCATTTGCAACCGCGTCACACAAAAGTTCGCAAAACCACTCAAAATATATTTTTGGGTGTTTTTGGTAAAACTAACCTACTAGAAAAATAAACGCATCGTTGAAACAAGCAATAGGCATAACGACTTTTCAGATACTTGCACTGCATCAATCCCACAAAAAAATTCATGCACTGCAACAAGTTGAGGTTGTAGGGGGTGTCCTTTTTTACCCCGACCCCCCTTGATTTTTTTTGCCTCAACTGACTATAATGCAAAAGATCAGTTATGAAAACTATTAACTAAAATTCCAATACTTACCTGATTTTGAAACCCATTCTGTTCGTAATTACTTCTTTGTTTTTGCAAACCGTGCACATTTATAGGAAAAAAAGAAAAAAGAAAGCAAACCAACGTTTCAGTTAGTTCAGTCAGTTGCTTTACACAGGCCCGTAGCCACAAGGACATTCGGGAGCAGTTTCCCTCCAATTTTTGTGCCCTCCCAAATTTTGTTGTGTCCAGAAAATTTTGATTTGAAGATATAATAAAAACAGAAACCTTTCCCTCCTAAAAATGTATTTTGCCCCCCAAACCTGAAAACCTGACTACGGGCCTGGTTTTACATTCGATGTTTTACTTTTTGAGCATCCAAGAGCGTTTCTTCGAACTCCTATAATTTTGTATTGACAGGCCGAGATTGCGAACACAACGCAGAAGTACTCGACACTGGACTTGTTTAGCACTTCGGGTATTCGCATAGTAACATGCTTGGTTATCTTCAGTTGGTGAGAAATTATGAAGATGAGTTTTGGTGCGTATGTGAAATGGCCACACTCAATAGTTACATTCACAAAACGTTACTGTATCAGATTATACGTAGAGAAGTAAATGCGCTCGTGACATGATTACTTCTTCTATAGTGATAGCAATGTGAAGAAGACGTCCAGAAATAGATTGAAACTTTCATTAGCACCCATATTCATACCTGCTTTTCGTCTGGGCAGGGTAGCGGGGGTAGCAGCTCTAGGAGGACTCGAAATACTTCACGGTTTTCAGCAATCCCTTATAGTTCCGCAGGGTTCACACCAAGACGGCACCAAGCAACGTCGGAGATGTAACCACGTCACCTGGTCCTTGGTCGACCTCTGGGCTGCTTTTCCTTGGATGTAGCCAGGAGAACCCGCTTCGTCAATCTTTCTTGGGAAATTACGTTATCATGGCCGAAACAACGTAGCTGAGATCTCTCGATTCGGAGAAGTGGCTCGACATTCAGGGCATTACGAATTTCGCAGCTGCGTACTTTGTCGCGAAGTGTCACGCCATTAACTCTTCGCAAAAATCCCATCTCTGCCGCTTGCACTTGAGATAACACTCTTTAAAGTCGTTACCCAAGATTTATGACCGTGGTAAGGATCGCAACAATGACCGATTAAAAAACTGACAGCTTTGCCATGTTTGAAATCCCCCGTTTCTCCGCCACAAAACGATAAAGCTCACACAGAACTGCGTTTGCTTTACCAATCCGTATGTGCAGTCTCCTTGTTCCGCTTTCCGCCACTCGTACAATACCACCCCTAGATACTGTACTTGAACATCTCGACCTGCTGCAGTGTATAGCCGCTCAATTGCAGCATACACTGCCTTGGGTTTCTGGACAGACATAACACACCGGCCTTTTCAATGCTCATTTTCAACCCCGATTCGTCGCAAGCAACAGAAAACCGATAAGTGCATTTTGGAGACCCCGTTGATAAGATTCTAGCAGTACCACATCGTCCACATAAAACAAACGGTTGATCCTGCAGCTCCCGACAGTGACACCCTCGTCGACTCGGTCTATCCAATTCAATATAGATTATGAAGAGGAGTGGTGCCCCGCACACAGCCGTGCCGGCGTCCAACACCTACGGTTAACGGTTGTAATTTAATTCCCCGACATGGACACAAACTTCTGAGCAAGAGTCCAACGACTTGGCGGCCAGTAACAGGCGGCCGTCAACACCGTATTCCTAGTACGCTCCCCAAAGGTTTTCCCGAGGATCCCTGTCGTATGAGGTTTTGAAATGTCAGTTCTGCTCTTTAAACAGTGGTGCAAAACCATTTCGTTATTGCCGCCTGCATTACGTTTGTTTTTGTGAATTACAGCCGGACGTGAGTTCAAGATATTGTTTGTATTGGTTCTGTTCTACTTCTACACACTGAACCATGCCTATTTCCACACGTCTGTTTGGCCGTTTTTCTACAAGTATTCTGATACAGTAGACAAAAAGTTTTTATTAGTACACGGCCGCCATAACCTACAGCTTAAAGTTCAAATTCAAGGCCGCATAAATTTTTATCGAAGGCCGCATGCACCCAGACCGACGCAGGTTGTGCAGATGGTTTTATAGTTAGGTTCCCCAATATCGTCGTAGTGAAAAGGGTTGTATTCATGTGGTATACACAAGGTAGCACAAATTTTAGGCTTGTATGAACAATTTCAGAGGGGCTAATTTTGGTTTAAGAGGTATATTTTTTGCACTTCTTTTGGAAAGTGTAAAAAGACTGCACTTTTGTATTTGGTTTCAAAGACTCTCAAATGTTAACCCAATGTAAGCCTCCAGTGGCCAGTCTTTCTCTGGGAACTATGCATTCTTAAGATGACTTCTTGCTACTGTTATCTGTTATGTATATGCATATTGTTCGTCTTAGTAAAGAGTTTATTGAATGTTGGTTGAAGACAGCTATACTTGGGTTTATGCATCATTTCAGCTATTTGCAACTTGGGCATGCCATTAAAATGTGCAATGGTGAGTCCTGCATTCAGTTTCAAGCATTTGCTCTATACATAGGCGTCGGAAGGATTTTTTCCAGGGGGGCACCTGTGGATTTTTCCAAAATTTTTCCAGGGGGGGGCCAAAAGTGATGAAATTTGGTTTTGCCCACTCGAAACTAAGAAAACAACCTCGTTTTGCTGAAAATTTCAAAATCCTTGCTTGGCGGGCCTTGTCCCCCCTTCCGGCACTAATGGCTCTATACGAAATATAATATGACATGTTTATTTTGCGTCAGACGCAAGGTTCATGTCACAAGCGTGATTAACGTTATACTTTTATTTTGAATTATTTGTATTGGTTTTATAAGATATGGTGAAGCTGGTCTACTAGTTATGGAATACTGAAAATGAGATTAGATTAGACTATGACATACATATTTTAAAGAACTAGTTGGAAGGTTGTGTCTAAGCCTCGAAAGAGCCCCCTACCCCACAGGTTTTGAGTATTTGTTTCTTTACTTGGGCTATGTGTAATTTCCAGGATAACTTGTTATCTAGCATTACTCCTAAATTTTTAAGTTTATCAACGTTAGATGTATCATATTTGTTAATGTTAACATTCTTTTTAGATCGATGGCTAATTTCGCTGAAAATGAAAGAACTGTGTCGTCTGCAAATTAAGTTGATTTAAAGTGTGAGACATTTGTGACATTATTCAAATCGAGTTGAAAATATATACATTATCATCGCTGTGATCGCTTAGCCCGAAACTAGCAGAGCTGTTCATAGTTATCTTTCGTATTCACTGCTAAATGGATTTTAAGTTGTGAAGCCAACGTTGTAAGTGTTTTCTTTCAGAGTTCAAGAGCTATCATGCTGTCTTGGCAATGCTTTATGCTTAACATTCCTCCGGGTATTTGTGGCTGAGAGTTTTTCATCATCTCCAAAATGTAAAATGGCGATATTGACGATTAGGAAGAGTGTCGAGGTCATAATAATATCACCAAGGCTTTTTTCAAGGCATTTTAGGGACCCGATTCGGGTCCCCAGAATTGAAAATCGGGTCTCTAGAATCAGAGAAAGAAAACAAAGAATCAGAGAAAATCGGGTCCCTAGAATAAGAGAAATCGGGTCCCTGCAGGTCCGTACCGGGTACCTAACATTTTCCTTAAAAAACCCTGATATCACTACAACAGGTTCTACAAACCAGAATAGGTTTTCTTGTTTTGTTGAACATGAATTCGCTAAAAACAACCATGGCATTGTGAGATTAAAGATCAAAATATATGACATTCTTTAATAGCAGTAGGTGTTGAAAGAAAAAGTGATGAGGAACAAGAAGCTTTTAGTGGGAGAGCTCATTCAAAGATTTAAATGAAAATGGTCCAATGTCTGTGATAATATGCCTAAATTAAAAAGGTACCAGAAAAGTATTCTCTTACCAGCGCCAGATTTAAGTGGTGGGGGGTCCGGGGCCCCGGCGCCGTGGGAGGCCCCATGTGCGGATATAGAATCTTTAGGTAGGGGATGGCCGATGAAGTCTAGTATTCCCACGAATCATTAATATTTATGACGTAATCTTGTGACGTCACGTTTTTTAACTCAAGTGTAAAAAAACTTTATGATGCAACATTATAATTGACAATGATTATTAGCGATTTGTGAAATTGTTGCAAAATCGGTCACCAGAAGCATCGTACTTTCTTTTTTTGAAATTTTGCTTGAAAAAAGTTCCTGGGCGATCCAACATTTTCATCATCTCTAAACGTCAGTCCTCGCTCAGTAATAAATTTTACGACAGAAAGCAAACGTTGCAGAAGCGATTTCCAATATTGTTGGCATTGACTGACCTCACTAGCTAGCTCTATATTACATCTGCCACCAAATGTAATCGTGGCATGTTTATGTTCCACTGATTGCTCGAGGCTCCTCAGCGTGCTTCCAGCCGCAGATTCCTTTTCTAATACTAAGAAAATGCGCACATTTAGTCGTCTCCGAGCAGATCAGTCAACACGTAAAACGATAAACATAAGTTTGTGAAGGAGAAAAACATAGTCAGCTTCTTTCAACGACTTCGGCGTTGTGGTTCTGGCGACGAATAAGACTTTTGGTGCATTTCCGTGACGAGTTTCCATCTTTTCTGTGTTGTGGAACATCATGTTTTAAAAATAACTTTTCGTTTTACAACCAATATTCCCGCATTTTTCCCGGTGTATTGGATGACCTGAGACAGATATCTTTGCCTCCAGCGATAGCGTCAGATAACTCATCTATCGTGTTTTTCGACACTACTTCTTGACGTTCTTCTGCTGCTGCACCACTGGTTAAACTAAGTCTACTATCATCGTTACGTACATCTAAGTCTGTAACATGTTCTTCGATTTTCTGTCCTCTTACAGGTTCCGCAGAAATGTCTCCGCTGGACTTCACTGCCACTGTAAAATAGTAACTTGAATGTTTCT
>JGI24158J21664_10003067_pt1 | contig 20707 bp, 13 predicted proteins | sample Ectturendosymbi3_FD_21664 | JGI IMG/M metagenome (IMG submission 21664) | reverse complement strand
TATCCTGAAGCAATCAAATTACGCAAGATGTCCGGCCCTCGAACTGTTGTGTAATAGCTTATGTGGCCCTTGGACAAAAAAGTTTGGAGACCCCTGGTCTATATGAATTGACAGTCACAGCCGTCTGACTGTGTTGATGAAAGCTGCAGGATCAAACATTTGCCTTTTACGGACGATTTGGTGTTGTTGGCTTCTTCTGAGCAAGGTCTTTAACATGCACTTGATCGGATTTCTGCTGCGTGCGACCGAGCCGGAATGAAAATCAGCACTAAAATAACCGAGATATTGTGTCTTTCTAGAAATACGGATCAGTGTATGTTAAAATGAAGCAGCAATTCACTACAGCAGTGGTTCTCAAACTTTTTTCGTTGCGACGTCTTTGGAAAAGTTTGCTGGACTTGCGGCGCGCCAGTAATATGAGAACTTAAATAAACGCGCATATTATCAAAGTTTTATTTAATGATGAAACGACAATAACAAATATTCATCATTTAAGGTGATGTGTGGGCTTGCTTCTTTCAACCAGTTAATCGAATCTTGGAAGAATTTGTGAAACTGCCAGTGCCACCCCCATTTCCATCTCAGGATTTGTTCATTATCAATATTTGGTTGAAATCACGGTCAAGGCAGACAATCTTGCTTCACGTGAATACGACGCAACGCAAGGAGTAACCACACCAGCGCTTTTTTAACCAAAGCTCGGTTTTCGTCATTCAATTAAATCCAAAAAGTTGTCGAATTTCCTGAAGTAAACTTTCTTTTCTGGGAATCATCACAGGCAAGGTCTACTCTATATAACCACTTTTTTTCTTGTTAAGGTAAAGCAGTGGTGTCCACATTTTTGTCCAAGAGCGCATACGTTGTTACACAACATTCCGATGGCCGGACATGTTACGTAATGTGCTTGCTTCGGGATATGTTACATTCTACAAAATCAAAAGTTCTTGTAAAGATATTACTTTTTCAGTATTGACAAAATGTCTTCGAGGGCCGTGCAGTTTGGAGGCCCCTGAGGCAAAGGATGATGCTGGGGTAGGTTGCACAAAAGGATCACGAATCCATTAATAAATTATCCGCAAAGTACTGAGTGAATCTCGGTAGGGGATTAGCTAGACGTTGCAAATATTTACTTCGTAAATTTGAAAGCACAATCATATATTTATTTTCAAGCAAACCATTAGATAGCGGTATCAACTTTAACTGTTGGGCAACTCCTCCTACCATCATACTTAGAAGATGGATTGCGCTGCAGCAGCCAGTATTACTTCCTCAGCAATGGCGTGAGGCTTTTTAGACTTAGCAAGTCTGTGTGCAACTTGGAAGGATGCTACTAAACCCTTTGTTGGAGGTTGCGTGAATTGCGATATGATGGACACTTGCCTTTTTAGATCACTTACTTTCCGAAAAAAACTACCTGGTTATATTTACAAAATGCGGTTGTGGTGATGTTTGATGACGTTAAAACTTATTTGGTAGCATGTTGTCGCTGGCCAATACCTTGCTGCAAACAACATACTGTGGTTTTTCCTCTCTGTTCTGCAAGATAAGTGTGAACCTACTATTTCAAAAACTGTCGCTATATTGATGAGATTTCTTTTCAGACCTGTCATTTTCAATCGCGGATTTTCACTAAGGTTGCAACATAAGCTTCCTGTTTACATCAACTTTATAACTGACTAGTGACTACTGTAGCCTTCATTTGTCTGATGCAAGTAAATCAAAATTTGTGAAATGCGTTTATCTGTAAACAATAACAACAGTTAGCATGATCGCACTTCAGCAATATAATTGTTCTTGGGTAAAGTAATAAAACTGCACTGAATTTTACTCTTATTAGCTCATTGAATAAAACTGCGCTGCATTTACTTTTGTGCCGGCCTTGGAAAATTGAAACAACGCACAGTTTGAAAACTATGGCACTACAGAATGTCGAGAAGATGTAATTATGTTAGAGTGGTAGTAACGAGTGACGGAACAAGCAGGTTGAAATACGCATTGGAGGAACAAAACGTAGTTCTGTGTGAGCTTTATCGCTCTGTGGTCACAAAATGGAAGCTTTCAAACGCTGCAAAGCTGTCAGTTTTTAAATAGGTCTTTGTTCCGATTCTCACCTATGGTCATGACTTAGTTTCTTACTGCAAGAGTACTACCTCAAGTGCAAGAGGCAGAGATGGATTTCGCGAAAAAGCAGGGGCTGCGGAGCCGCAGCTGGGCATTTGGCCTGGAGCCGGAGCTCAAACTAAAAATCAGGAGCTGGAGCTAAGTTGAAAATTTAAGACCGGAGCTTTGGAGCTATAGCAATTTGAGGGGTAGTTATGACACCAGACTGCAACGATGAATCTTCAAGACTTTGTTTTCTTGGTTTAATCATCGCTAAGGTTGTGGCATTGTAGCTGGTAGGTGCGCTACTTGTAGAACAATGATTCTTAAACACTGTTCTAAGAGCCGCATGCAGCTGCCAAACATCCTTTGTGCGGCTCTTAACATTATTTCAGTAACACCTCTAATATTTTGTGTAACAGACTTAGTCAGTGCAATAAAAATATGTCAGTTGACTTGTGGTAAATTTTTTAGTGCGGTTCTCTAACAAAATTGTAGGTCTGGATTTGGCTTCCTTCAGCGAAATGATTGAGAACCATTGTTGTAGAAGTAAGAAAAAAACGTTAACTGCCACAGCATTTTACTTTCTAGTCAGAATGATCAAACCGGTGTAGCGATCTAAGAACAACTGAGCTATAATGAGTCGGTATACAATATAATATCCAAAGCTTTTCTAGCTGTGTAGTCATGCTGTTAGCAGCGAGCATGATTAAGACATGATGCCATTGCAGATTTAAGCGTTAAATGAACGGCACGCCATTGTAAAGTAGGAATTTGTATTAGTACCATTAAGCTCACTAGAAAGGTCTACTAGATTACTGGCAAAATTCACTAAACTTCACATTTACTAGCAGCAGCATAACATGAAAGTTATAACGAATTGGTAGCCAACTAGCAATGCTTCGCATCGCAATACATCATGAGGAGAGTATAAAATTCAATGTAAACAAATGTGGACTTTTCTTGAAGTTTTCATCTGTGGAAAAAATATGTTTTCAGCATAATAAAAATCAAGTCTTATTTTCTCCTAAGCTTTGCAGGTTAAATTGTGCTTTACTTTGCGATTCATCACTGCTTGTTATGAGTGCAGAAGATCAGAATTCAGAAGTTTTAAGCTATTTTTTAAAAATCAAAGGTGAATTTCGTGATACAAGTCTACTATTTCTTTGAACAAAGGGATTTAAACACACCTTTGCATTTGTGTTAATGCAATTTTGTGCATGTTAGAAAGAACACATGCGAGAGGTAATCGACTGTGTTTTACGGTCTTTGCATGTTTACCCGGGCAGCGCTGTTAGCTGGAATCGCCAAGACTGTGACAGGCAAAGCATGCAACGAGTGCAAAACACTTGGTCAATTGGGACTGGTCTGTGTTTAACTGTTCGGACACAAATGTAATTTTCCAAAGAACCGTTTTCTTGATTCTGGTCGCAAGAAATAACAAAAGGTCCTCAGGCATTGACGGCAAAACCAGCAGCTGTCTTTCCAGAAATTGTTTATATTATCGTTATTTTGAGTTACGTTTTCGCTCGTAACTGTTCTCCGAATCGTCTGAACCTGTGCTTGTTGTTTTTTCGCTGATTTCCTCATGGTAAGAGCGCTGTTTATAAAAAACTACCTGAAACTACTAGAAAAAGTTTGGTATACCGTATTCTCTTAGCTTTGTGCACTTAATGTAATTCATTTTCCATTCAACTTGAGGCACACCGACAAAATTGAAAATGTTGATGTGTTAAAACGAACAGAAGCCGAAGCTGGAGCCATGTTTATGAAAAGAAGAGCTCCGGAGACGGAGCTGTGTCATTTTTACGACAGCTCCGCAGCCCTGCGACAAAGTGCGCAGCTGTGAAGCTCGTAAAGCGCTGGATGTCGAACCATTTCTTTGAATCGAAAGATCCCAGCAGGTTCGTTCGGACATGTATCCAAATGTCCCAGGGAAGATTGGCGATACTGCAACTCCTGCTGGCTACACCTGCGGGAAAGCGGCCCGGAGGTCGTCCAAGGACCAGGTGGAGTGATTACATCTCCAACCTTGCTTGGTCCCCTCGTGGTGATGGGTCCAGCAGAAGTATATGAGGTTGCTGAAAACCGTGACGTACTTTGACTCCTCCTGGGGCTGCTACCCCTGCGATCCTCCCCAGAGCAAAAGCGGGTGTGAAAATGAGTGAAATATTTGAAATAGTAAGGAACTGAATCTGTCAAAATGTTTTCTAACTTGTAGCATTTTTAAGAAATCTGTTAAAGCTCTGAATTTAAGCCCCACTCAGCCCATATGAATTGACTGTCACAATTTAGATTCGTCCAAGCCACTACAGATCTCTTGTGCGAATTTAACCTCTGTCGAACCTAATGTGATATTCCGTCATATAAACTTTAAGGTATTTTACTTCTGGTATGGTCCTGCAAAGCCGTAGAGGAACAAATAACTTCACAAGCAATGATTTGAATGAAAGCAGATTGGGCTTTTCACAGGAAAGTGTTGCATTCATTTGTGGCTGGCTCATGAAGAAGAAAGTTGTTTCTGCGAACGTCCATGATGATTTCATAAGCAATAGTAAAGTTGTTTCTGATTTTAGCTCTAACCATAAAAACCCTCAATGGTCCATTGTAATGCCAAAATTCACAGTTGCAAAACATCACTATCACTCACAGCAGCTGTTAATGGGGCACCATAGTTGATGATGTTGAAGCCAGCACAAACCAGTCCTTGATGGTGGAGTGCTTTGTCTGGATCTTTCACGAACAGTTTCACATAAAGCAGTACGGAAAACATGAAAACCAGCAATCCAATAATTATGCGATGGATTGACTCCTATAAAAAAATCAATTAATAAACAACGATTAGTACTCACATAAAAGGAAGATATTATTCAATGCACATCATACCAATCTACAAAATGCTTGTTAAAACTCAACTTATATCAAATTATAAGGATCAACAGATATTTACTTTGCAATAGTGCTGCAAGCAGGACAGAACAACCGAAGTACTCAGTATTATTGTTTGCAAATGTGCACAGAACCAGAAGAGTTGGTGAAAACCAACTTATGGTGAGTAGTAGTTTCATACTCATATCGATACTCATGACAGAACAGGTCACTGCAAAGCAGATGCGACTTCAGGTCATCAACGTCACTCGGGCTCATCATAACTTATGCCATAAGGTACATGTTTAAATAAATGTGAAAGATGTAATGCCCACAGCAAATTTATAAATCCACTGATGAATTCTACAAGAAAAAATACATTACAGAAAAATACGCAAGTAATGACAAACTGGATCGCCTCTGCAAAAATTATTGTTTTTTACTGCATCGCAGTTACTTGCAACTCATAAATATTATGTTTTTATGGATCCATAGCAAAAAGTTGAGCATTGTGTGATTTACTAAGCTAACCAGTTCAGGTACAGTAAGTCATACATATATTTACAGAAAAACACTGAAAGCAGATTTGAAACTTCTGGGATTCAAGTGATTTTCAAAAAAACACATTAATATTTTTACGGCAAATTCTGTACACTTAGACAAAACACCTATTAGACTCACATGACACAGAAATCATACCTGTTTTTTTCTGTCACTTTTCCATCACATACCAATTTTTTTGAAAGTACAAAAAAAATCAAGTCAATTCGGTCATTATGTGCGAAAAGGTAGACTAGTGAATACTGTTTTGGTGAATTTTAATACTACTATGGGCTAAATGACCAAAATATCTCAGTGAAAAAAAACAAGAGAATCATAAAATCATTGCAACATTGGAAACTTACTTTTTGTTTAGTGTTAATATAGAATATGATGACATAGATGCCTTCAATTATAGCTCCAACAAGATTGACAAATATCATAGTTGAGTCTTCTGAAAGCATTCCATATTTCAGCCACAAGCTGCAACTAACAAATACATTTGGAGTTAACAAAATTTGGAAGAACAATAACATGCTGCGTGTGCACTAAAGCAACTGGTGCAATGCTTAGTTTAAACTATGCCATAATAGCATCTAACTCAAAGGTACAGCACCCTTATTCCTGGTTTAAAAGATCTATTTCAAACTTTGATTTCGAAGACATGCTCAGCATATACTTGCAATAAAAATTTAAGACAAACCTTGTGAAGTATATAAACTTCATGGTTCCACCACATCATAACAAATATTTGACTGTTCACTTTCTCTGCACATAACTTTTACCACTTTGAAAAGAAGTGTTAATAAACTCATATTTTATTCCTTTAGTGGTGTCAGGAGTAGTCTGTGAGAGGCTGTCTTCACTTGTTCTGCACCAACATCCTTGCAGTTGCTTTTGTAGTGAATGCTACATTGGTGGCAAGGCAATGGCTGCAAATGAAGCATTTCCTTGCACCTATTCCACTCTTTGCAGACTGGAAAGCCAAAGTAGCTCTGAATCGCTGTTTTGATTACAATCAACAGAGCATTTGTAGTAGATACACAACCAACAAATTTTCGACAGAGATTTTCTTGTACTTTCTATATAAAAATAACACATTAACCTTTGCATTAGAAATTTGAGAAAATTGACCTTTTTAAATTCTTCTTTGCGTATTTTAATAAGTTGTGGAAATTTTTTGGCAGGAAGACACAACATACATGCAAGAATTATGAAATTTTCAGATGGTTGCTGTTAGTGAAGCAGGAGTAATACTGCCTCAAAGACAAAAATACTCTCGTTTTTTGACATTTGCTCTTATAGACTTGAAATAAGAAAATTTAAGTCAATTCTTTTGCAAAGGTGACAGTATTAGTGAAATATGTTCTGCAGAAATTATTTTTCCAATGTCTGTACTTTCAGCGAAACAGAAATTTGACAGTTACTGCAGGTAGGATGTGCATTATGGAACACTTCAAGGTTCTGGAATATTCCAGAATTTTCTCAAATCCAGAATATCAAATCCTATTCTGGAATCACTTGTTAGGATTAAAACGAGCTGATCGCGCAGAGGTTTATAATGCTGAACAGCAATCATATGACCTGTTAATTTGCTCGTTACATCACTACACAGTGCTGTCAGATTGTTGAATGCTTCTTCTTTCTCTTACTCAGGAGCACAAAGAGTGCCACTGCAAAATTTATTTACATTATTTGTTTTGCCAACTTCTTTCATCCAAATTTATTTCAAACCTAAATATTTGAAAAACTCTGATTGCTTTATTTGAATACTGAAGGGTTCAGCACACATGTTAATATGTGAAAGCAAACAGAAGCTGGAGCCATTTTATACAAAAAGAGCTCCGGAGCTATGTTCATGAAAACCAAGAGTTCCAGATCTGGAGCCATGTTCATGTAAAGAAGCTCCAGAGCCAGAGCAGTTTCATTTTTACGACGGCTCTACAGCTCTGCTTACTAGTTTGAATATGGGTAGATTTTACTGCCTGCAGCAAACATTAGCATGGATTAACATGTTTGCAATGTCACACAACTTACAAAAATTCACAACAGATTTCCTAGTTCTCTTATGCTCAACTGAGGCCTAAGCAAAGGGGGGCATGTGGATAGCACTAAAGTTGTTGAAAACATTACAAACTAACTTTTACATAAATCACTAATCATTTCAAAATATTTTTCACCAATTAATTTTTCATCTGTTTTCTCAAACGATTTTCAAATATTTTTCAATGAATGTCTTTATGTAACTTCACATAAATCACTTAGTAGTTTTTAAGTTAATGGATTCTAGAATTTTTAGTCAACCAGATATACTAGAGTATGCACTCAGAACATTTCTGTTAAATAAACATACCAAATTACCAAGCACTTCTGTATTCATTGTATTGCTAACTCACCTCACAAAGCAAGCAATAAAAGGGACAACAGTGAATCCTTGAGAATTGGAATTTTTAAGTATGTTTTGAATTGTTGGCCTGAAAACAAAAGCAAACATGTTGAGCTAAGGAGCTGAATTTCAACATTCACTCAACACAAAATATTTTGTTGTAGAAATAACCTTTACCAGAATCTAATAACTAGGGCAACCAAAAGTCAATAAAGTCAAAATTTTCTGCCATTTTGAAAGTTCATGAAATGTCCAAAACCAAATTTCACGCTCATACCATGAGGGAATCCCAAGCTATTAGGTCAAAAACAGGTCAAAATTTTCTTGCAGCAGAGTTCTTTTCTCTTCATCAATATTTTGTTGAAACTACAACAACAGATATTGATATGCTTTTGCAAGTTTAGTTACAATTCTGTAGTAATAGTGGCTTTGTTGCAAATTCTGGCGTAATAATGCTGTTTTGCCCACTACTAGACAATTGAATAGTGTGTAGCATAGGCATGGTAAGGCAAGAAATGTGGTCTCACAGTACTTGGTTTGGTAAATGTTCAATCCATTATGCATATAACTTTTCAACTTTATGATGTTCTCAAAAGGTGCTTGGGAACTGCATGCGACTTTCAGAAAAGTGTTTTTCATAGTTAAAGGCCACGAAGATGGCGGCAATTAAATCAATCACAGTTTATTGACTGGGAAACTAGTTTCGCGTTTTCCAACGCTTCATCAGTCCTGTAAATGTAAGACAAATCTTACAGGCGAAATGTTGGCACTTGAAAACAAGTAAAGATAAACACACGAAATGTGGCTAGTTACAACGACATTACTAAAATTTTTTCAAAGCTAAAAGGCTGACCTTCCCAGAGCATCATAAACCAGTCACTGCTAAGAAAATCTGCATTTGGCAGCGGTCTAGCAAAGACACTTTTCCTTTGGAGATAACACACGTGCGCGGTGACGAATGCCAGAGAGAAGCAACGCGATAAACAGAATGTAACAGTTCACGAAAAATCAAGTCCTTTCCCCATTTTTATACTTTATGCAGCCCTGACTATATGCATGATGGATTGAGCATTTACCAAAATAAGTATACACTGCAAGACCACTTTTCTCGCCTTGCCACACTTAGCCTACATAGTAAAGGGCAAAACAACATTATTACATGAGAAATCATGACAAACTCATTACTGTGACACAATTGCAGCTAATCTTGCAAAAGCACATCAATAGCTGTTGTTGTAGTTTCAATAAAATATCAATAAAGAGAAAAAAAATATGCTGCAAGTGAAATCAGACCTAATGATAAATTTTGTCTTTTTTGAGCTAATAACTTGGGACCCCTCATGGTATGAGCATGAAATTTGGTTTGTGGACATTTCATAAACTTTAGAAAAGGCAGAAAATTTTTGACTTCATTGACTTTTGGTTGCCCTATTCATCACTGATGGCCAAATTTATATAATTTTTTGCTGTCATTTTTAAAAAAATTTATTTGTGACAAAAAAAAACACTTAGACCCAGTCGAAAGTCAAACCTAACCTCTCAGCTTTGGTATCAAATACTCAAACCATTTAGTGGGTCAACAATAAGATATTCATCTCAGAAACATCTAACCAAAAGATGAGCAAATGCTGCTGCACAATTCTCACCTAGCCTGCCACAATAAACACATCTGAAACATATTACAAAAATGGACCCTATATAATGGAAATAAAATTCACTTTAGAAAGAACCAGTAACAGTCATTTCTAGCATTTAAGACTTTGAGAACCGGTGTACAAGTATATCATACTTTGAAATCATATACTGAGCCCCTAATTTTGCACCACTTTGGAAAGACTCACAGTTGTTACCTGTGCAGAGCACTTACCATCCACTGAGGTAAAGAACAATTGTGCTGAAAATTGTCATAGCTGAGAAGACATCTGCACCAGCCAACAACCACACCATTGTGAATAAGGCACGAGGAAATGTCAGTTCATAAGTCAAACATTATATAGAGTGCAATTGGCAACTGAAGAATGCTACAAAAAAGTTTGGTAATCATCAGATCAGAGCACAGACAGAGACAAAATGCAGATTTACACTACAAATTTCACATTTGTACTGTTGCATAATTGCACAAACACAGCCTGGAAAGGGGAAGTGAAGAAATTGACGATATCTTGCCTAATTGAAACAACTTAGCTTCTTCATATCTCAGGAAAAAAACACAAAAGAACTAGTTAACAATGAGATTAAAAAATCCGATTACTGGGTTTGTGCTAACATATTTATCAATGATTACTTGACAGAGATACAATCATTAATGCAAGGTAGTGTCCAAACAACCACATCAGGTTTTCCATTTTGAAGGACTAAAAAGCGTTATTTTTATCCAGTTTTGTAACAGATATCAAACTGAGTTGGACACATCCACAATTTCACACCAGACCTTAACGTGATCGAGTGGGACAAGACTAGTGCTGCTTTGCAAAGGGTAGCCAGTTTCAAGTCACACCTTGGTTGTACTGTTTTTTTATAGTGTACAAGACACTTTTGAGTTGGCGGTCTCACACAAGATTGCATGTTGAAAATTTTGGAACCGCTATTGCCGTAAATTTTTAAAAACTTCAAAAAGCATACACGGCCTTACATTTAGGGCTAGAGAGTTTTGGATTAGGGTTATCATTTAGGGCAGTGGTTTTCAACCTGGGGATCAAGATCCCATGGGGGTTGTTTGCTTTTTTCTAGAGATTGCGAGAGCTTCTGAAAAAAATATTCATAATTTCTTTTATATTTCATATATGGAACCAGTTTTTTTTGCTGTAGCCAAAATAATATGATCACCTGAAAAAAATGATAGCCTTTTTTAGTCAAAATTGTTTTAATACTTCGAGAGCTGGCGTACGATATATTCGTACTTCGATTTCGGCCTAAAAATAGCAGTTTTCGGTTGCCTTACCAACGCCATAGCTCCTCTGCCGATTGCACTAGAGAGCTGTTCAAGGGCTCAAACAGATCGGCCAATCTTCTAGTCTGTACTCAAAAAAAATTTTTTGGTTAAGGGTTGCGGATTTTTTGTGAGTGACGTCATAAGTGAAGTAGTTTTGGGGTCATTTTGGCTCATGTTGCCTGGCCTAGGGCCCAACTGCTAAGTCACAGTGTTTCGCTAAAGTTTTTATTGGAAACTAGGCTCGAGTCGGAGTCTTTTGAGCCTTTGATCGACTTTCTAAAATTTCTGGTTCAAAAGTTATGATCTAAAATAAACAAATTAATTAATTATCTAATTAGCTAATTAATCTAATATTTCTAAGATCATAAGTTAAATCTAAGATCATAACTTTTGAACCTGAAACCCCAGCAGGTCATCCAAAGTATCAAAAAAGTCGGATTGTAGCCTAGTTTCCAATAAAAACTCCAGTGAAACATTACCATCTAATGGTTGGCACTCAGGGCCAGGTGAAGTTGGCCAAGGTAGCCTAAAAGTCCTCCACTTATGACGTCACTCACAAAAAACCCGCATCCCCCAACAAAAAATTTTTTTAGAGTGTGGACTAGAAGACCTGCTGCATCTTTTGATACTTCAGCCAGGTCCGTAGCACTTACAGGACCAGAGCAATTCCCACGCAAAGCCACGTGCATTTTGGTGTTTTTTTTCGGAAATCCCCAAAAGCGGCCAGACGCCAAAGTGTTAAGTGTGATTATAGCCATTACAAAGTTTTGAGCATATTTAGGACCATTACAGTACTGTTGCGTTTGGCAATGCACAAATAACTTTGTGACATAAGAATGTGCTGTGTTTGTAAATTAGACATCTGAATGCGGTAGCTAACTTGGGAGTTATTCTAGTTTTCAATGAGTTGTGCTGTGGAGTTGTTGCATACAGCATGGGTCTGTCTCACTGATGCTGCCATGTGCATGAAATTAATAAATGAGTCTTTGTTGAACATAGTGATATTGCAGGTTATTGTGCAAACACAACAGCATTACATATGCCTCATTAGAAAGCTTCGGAAGCGGTCATTAGGTTAAATTGGTTTGCAAAATTGGTCGCTGCATGAAAAAGGTTGAAAACCACTGATTTAGGGATATGGTTTAGTGTTAGTGTTCAAGGTTAAGGGTTTGTGTTTAGTGTTGAGGTTTATGGTTATGGTTTAGAGCAGACCTACACAACTCAGAAAGCTCGAAGGGCCAAATTATCAACATAAATTTGCTGTGGGCTGCAAAGGTCTGTTGTATTGTATTGTGTAACGTCTTCACTCCCGCACGCAAGGCGCTAGGCTTTGAACATGCATTGCAGTAACAAGGAATACACAAATACATGAAGGAAGACGAGGATACATACATGGTGGTAGTAGAGAGTATATGCTTGATGGCACTAATACAACTACTTTGATGAAACACAAGCTTTTGAGACATATGCATGAATGACGTCATCGTGATTATTATAATGTAGCACTGCGATGACTTCCAAGTACATCGATTTATAAAATGCATGAGGGAGTGGGAGGCTGCGAAGGACCAAGGGTCATCTAGGCTGCAGACCTCCCAAGGGTGAAGCTGCTTATAGTGTAAAGGGAATAGTGCATAATAGTTAGCAAAAGTCTTTTGCTCTGAGTATAAAATGTAATTTGGGTAATGCGGTTATATGGTAAATTGAAGTAAAATGTATTACAGGCAAGACCAAGCCACCAGAAGGAAATGGTTTAAAGTTGTCAAATTACATTTACTGTTTTTACACATTCAAAAATATTCATGAATGCTAGAGAGGAAATGCATCAAAAGCTATAAATCACTGCAGCACTGCAATGGTGTCATGAGATTTAAGCAGGTTGAGAACCAGTCGTGCAATCATGCTTTTCGGAAAAGAACTTGCTGTCAATGCATGCATGGGAACGGAAATTCGCTTGCTTTGTATCTACAGACTAGGGCATCCCACTGCTTCATACACTGGTTTGATGCTGCCTATTTTTGTGAACACAACAAAAACCAAACGATGTAATGTTTAACGGAGATACTTCATGATTTGACAGTTTCCACTGTAACAACATTAAGTAGTTAAATCAAACCACTTGGTTTATGTATATCAATTATTAAGAACAGAAAGTCTATTCTATTTTGATGTGAAGATTTCGTTGTAGTATGGATAAATTCTGCAAACGACAATTACTTATTCGAGGTCAAGCTTTTGCAACATTTTCTACAATTGAGAAAGCTCTCGTGGGCCGCAAGAAAAGTTTTGGCGGGTCTCACGGGCTGTATGTTGTGCAGGCCTGATTTAGAGCTAGGGCTTTGGGTTATAGACACTTTAATCTTATACTCTCAGAAGCAATTGACATATGAGGTGTGTTTGAAAAGTAATGAGACTGTATGTGCTGTATGAATTGTGTTAATTCGGAATTAGCACCGCACATTACAATGTAGATCAGCCTCTCATTAGTGTACAACTGCAGTTTCAGCTCTCTGTATCAACTGTACATTCTTTTGCAGGTTTTGTTTGTAGTTAGTCTAGTGTTGATTTTTGCTGTGACACAATGACCACCAAACAACGAACCAACTTGAAATTTCTTGTTCAGCTTGGAAAAACTCTAAATGAAGTCCTGCCACAAGCAGGACCAAGAAAAATGTCAAGCTGGTCCACCAGAAGCAGTGTGGAGATTGCTGCCTGACTGTTAGAATGATTTCAAATGAGTTGGACATGAACTGCAAAAGGGTGTGGACAATCATTATGAAAGATCTGTACAAACATGGTTCCGAAGTTGCTGAAAAGAGGAGCAGAAAGAACGGCGTGTGCAGGTGTGTCATGACATCCTGGAACAACCCAAAAGTGAACTGAACTTGCTGGAGAGTACAATCACAGGCAACGAGTCATGGATCTTTGAGTATGACCTGGAGACCAAGCTGAGTATTCAGTGGAAAAGTCTGACGTTGCCGAGGTCGAGGAAACCAAGGATGGCCAAGTCCAAAATAAATCAAGTTGATATTGAAGGCTTTCTTTGATGTGAGGAGCACTGTGCATGCAGAATCTTGCCACAAGACCAGACCATCAACCAGGACATTTACAGGGATATCCTGTGATGTTTGATGTGCTCAGTGCAAGAGAAGAGGTGACAAACATATGAAAAAAATCATGGCTACTTCACCATGACAATGCTCTGGCACACAATGCATTTAACATCCAGGAATTTCTAGCCGAAAATAACATTGCTGTGCTGGAGCAACCTCCATACTCTCCCTGTGATATTCTCCTATTCCCTAAGCTCAAGGGAGTCATAAAAAGAACAAGTTTTCCTGACATAGAAACCATTAATGGCTGTGACGAAAGAGCTCCGAGCAAACCCAGAAAGATCCTTCCAAGAGTGCATGGAGGCATGGCAGAGGAGGATGGCAAAGTGCATTTGATCTCAATGGGATTAATTCGAAGGCGACATGTTGTAGTTTATTGGAATAAAAGATTTATGCACAGTCTCATTACTTTTCAAACACACCTTGTACAAACAGTCACATATTTCACAAAAATCAGCAATTTCATTTCATACAGTTTTTTAGTCTATCCGAGGCAAAAACTGGATACGGTTGTTTAGACACTGCCTTAATGCAATACATAAAACACATAAAATAAACAAAAACACATGCAGTACAAACAAAATAGATACATAACATGTTGGACACAAAAAGGGCACAAGGATAAGACAATTCGCTCTCTGGATAAGAGCTGCTGTCTGGTCCAGGATGCAACAGCCTTGGACACTTTAGTTTTCATCCCCAGCCACTATAACTTCTTAGGACAATGCCATCTAGCCTAGCTATGCAGCTGAACAAGCTAAGCAAAAATCAACAAATAGTAAGAACGTATCCTCAATTATTACATTTTGCAAGGAGCCCGTCGGTTTGACAGGGGATAGGAGGTCTGATAGGTTGGCCTTGGGTCCTTGGGTACAGAGGTCTAAGCCTGGTATGGGACGCAACAGTGAACAGTTGTGGATACTTTTGCTCTATACCACTACAAAGACATCACCTGACACTGACAGGCAGGCATCACAGCAACAGAGGCTGTAAAATGCCAAAAATACGATGACCTCCTTGACAATTACCACTTTCAACCAGTCACAATTCAATCCACTGGTGTATATATGGTAAGTTCACTGCTCCTTTTTTGAGCGGTCTCGCAAGAAACTTGTTGACAAGTCTGGTGACCCCAAGGAGCGACAGTGGTTCGACCAGCACTTGTCCCTAGTTGTGGTCATACGGAATGCTGCCAGCATATTCATATTGGCCTGTGTGGTTTGACCTGATTTTGGTTGTCCGCAGTAGAGATCGACCGATATGGCTTTTTTGAGGCCGATACCGATATTATATTTACAAAATTTTTAAATCGTGTTTTCTGCTTCATTGATTATCAAAAGTATTATGTATTTTATGTCTTACCTTTTTTTCAAAACCTTAAAAATCAGGATTTATAAGCTAGAATTTTTGAAATTGCAGCAATTTCAATACTTGGTTAGCCTAACTTGTTAGCACAGTAGGCTATACACAGTTTACAATGGATAAACACAATGCCATGAATAAAAGAAGAATGTTGAAATAACAAAGCAATAAGAACAGAACACTGAATGTAAGAGAACTGCCTACGGTGTTCAAACCCGAAAAAGCAAAAACAGTGCTTGAAAGTTGAAAGATGCTGAACAATGAAAAGGAAGTACAGCGTCAAGTTAAGGTTAAAATCAGTACAACACTGTATTCAATCAACCATTGCCAAAAATGAAAATATTTACAAAACACTACAGCAGTAACTTTTTTGGTCTTTGATAGTATGTTTGTTAACAGTTACTGTACTACATATATCTTGTAAAATTTTGTTTTTGTATATATTTCACAAAGCAACCTTTCAGACTCTTCTACAACTCAGTGGGTTTCCAATTTGAACAGTCAATCTAAGTCGTACAGAACCAAATTTGGAATTTTGATGTATGCCTAATGTAACATTAAATAACTGCATGTCTTAAAAAAGAAAAACTAGTTCCATTAGTTACTGCAACTGAAGTACTGGTGGCACTGGTATGAAATGAAATACCTCAACTGATTTTCAATTCTCGGTAGTTCCATATCAACACTTTAACATTGTCATGCAGAAAGCAAACTTTATCTGCATTTTCACCAAGTAGCTTTCAGTTTCAATCCAGACTGCAAAACGTGGCGGTTGTCGACGAGATATCGTGCATGACAAGGAGTTTTTCAGACGTGACACGCGTAAAAAAACTTTTGCGCGTGAGGTTCACGCGTGATTGCTTTTCACTGAAATCATAATGGCGCGTGAAACCTCTTTTCCCCAAAAGCTCTTATGACTAAAAATCTTTATCAGGGGGTTTTTAAGCAGCTCCAGTACCTCGTGTGTTCAGTGACAGTGACGTTACCAGAAGTTTTATCCAGGGGGAAAACTTCACTGAAAGGGTTCATTGGTCATTGTAGGACGCCCACTAGCCAACACTCAGAAAAACAATTGAGAATTGATGTGATTTACAGATGTAGCCGGCTATATTTTAAAACCCTAAACAACCAGAAAATACTTTGAAAAACGAAATAAGGAACAACCTACTGAAAACCAAAAGAATACTAAAAATAAAATATAAGCTTATGGGGCGACCGATTTTTGCATGTAGCTTGCCAGGTGGGGCGATTCGCCCCTCTTCCGCTGCGCAGAATATCAACATGGGACCAAGGTGCTAGATGAGACTTGCTGCGCGATCGAACAATTTTATGTTGGTAGAATTTGACTGAAAAGCCTATTCACTCGTTGCGTGGCATCATTAACGCTGTTGTAAAAATGACATCAATAACTTGCAATTGTACATAGGCTACTATTTCAGCAGTATTTCATAGTTTCTTTTAAGGTGTCAAGATGAAGCTATAGGTTATAATGTAGTACACGTAAGAAAACCAAAGTGGCTTTATGTCACAACATTACGACGCTACACATCTTAAACAAAGGAAGGTAGAGTTGCGTTCATATCCAACAACGAACAACGCATCATGCAATGCAACGAATAACGAATGGAGACCATCACGTCGTATAAGGTTTCTACCAACTGAGAATGGCAGTTGAGGAACCAATAATAGTTCAGCGCTTACACGCATATTTAAAGGCGATAACTCAAGTAATTAAAGCATACACAATCAATAAGGCTGCAATTAAAGGGAACCATGCGTTCACAATACAACAATTCTTCCTCTTTTGTCACTGAAAGCACTACACTGCGCTCTAATCCCATTCACCGAGTCTATGGGAGTTAAGCCTATCCGGAGCACGTCGTACTCTTGTGCATCGACGAGGCAGCGGTTCTGCTTCCGGCTCATCACTGTTGTCAGTTGAGAACGATGGCGGTGCGGACACATCAGTTGGTGGCAGTTCAGGAACAGGTTGCTCATCACCATGTGCGGCAGGCGGTGTTGGCGGTACAGAACGTGCCAAGTCGGAATCGGAGACTGGTCGCTTGCTACATGGAGCGAGGTCTTGTAATGAGACAGTCGCATCTCATCCGTCAGGGAACTTGACATGCGCATAAGTCAGGTTTGCTTCGATGAGCTCAACTTCATCGCACATAGGATCACTTTTCGAGGTCCTCACACACCTTCGCAAAAGTACTGGTCTTGGAGTTCTAAGCCACGAAGGAAGTGATCGACCAGACGCAGATATTCGACAAAATGAAAAAAATCGTTCATGTGACGTTGTGTTGGTCGAAGTACAAAGTAAGGATCGGATCGAATGCAACACATCTGCAAGCACAGTTTCCCATTGCTCTTCGGGTACGCCTTTGCCCTTTAAACACAAACGGACGGCTTTCCATATTGTCTGGTTATACCGTTCACACTGGGAGTTCCCAGTCGCGTGATAAGGCGCTGTTCGGCTTGTCGCAACACCTCGTGAATGTAGAAAAGTCTTTACATCTCGCGACATGAAAGCAGAACCTCGATCGCTATGCACAAAACCAGGTATTCCACATATAGAAAACAACTGAGAGAGACAAGCGATAACCGTTTTAGCGGATACATCACGACACTGAAAAACAAACGGAAATCTACTAAACTGATCAACCACAACCAATAAAAACGGATTACACGACGACTTCACCGGTCCTTTAAAGTCAATGCTAATTCGCTCCCAAGGTTGCGTTGCTTTAATTAACACATTGGTTTCTAGACGCTGAAACTGGGGTTTAATCTCTGCACATACGCGACACTGAGAACATATTTGTTTTACATCAGAAAATGAAAACAGCAAATTTTTTGAACGAACAAAATACATCAACCGCATAACACCTGGGTGGCAAAGATACTCGCGCGTGAACATTGACGAGGCTTGACTGTAAAGGGACACTGGCACACACTCTAGAAAAAACGTCCGGAGCTACGTTCTCCTTTCCTGACCTGTACTTGATCACGTAGCTGAACGCACCCAGTTCGATTCTCCACATCAAAATTTTCGCGTTTTTAATCTTGCCTCGTCTTGTGTTGTCAAACATGAAAGCCACTGATCTTTGCTCAGTTACCAAGGTGAATGTCTTCCCATGCAGATAGTGTGACCACTTTCTAACAGCTTCGATAATAGATGATGCTTCTTTTTCGACTGGGGAGCAGTTGCACTCACTGCGCGATAGTGTTCTAGACATGAATGTAACAGGTCTGCTATTTTGGTTTTATGCTGCAGCGACGGCAAAATTAGAAGCGTCACATTCTATTGTAAATGGTGCGTTTTCATCGATACTGCCCAGGCACGCTTTCGACAGATCTTGTTTCAGGTGTTTGAACGTCGCAGCAACATCGTTGGGTAGCGGAAAGATCGTAGCACGCATGAGCGGTCGTATTTTCTCAGAGAAGTTTGGTAGCCATTTTGCATAATAGGCAAACATCCCCACTACACGCTGAAGTATTCTCCGATTTTTCGGAGCAGGTAAGTCAATCAACGGCTTCAGTCTTTCAGGGTCAGGCTTAATGCATTTGTGAGACACACAGCAGTTAAGTACGTAAACTTCATCAACAGAAATGATAGACTTACTTTCATTGAAGGTAAGGTGAAGATTCTTCGCAACTTCGAGGAAGGCAGAGAGAAATTTATCATGCTCTTGTTGACTGTGGCCACCTATGGTGATATTATCCAAATAAGCAAAAGTTCCTTTTAGCTTGTGGTGCTCAATGATGCCATCCATTATACGCTGAAAAGCGGAAACTCCATTCGTAACCCCAAACGGCAAATGGCAGTACTGATAAAGTTTACCGTTCGCTTCGAACACCGTGAATGGGCGATCTTCGATGGCGAGAGGTATCTGGTAGTAAGCGGAGGTCAAATCCAGCGTGCTGAAATATTTATGCTGCACTATTTCATTAATTTGATCGTCAATTCTAGGCAGCGGGTAAGCGTCCAGTAATGTGAATCGATTCACGGTCAGAGAATAGTCTATTACCATTCGCCTCTTGTGGATTTCGCTCTTGGTGACTACAACCTGAGTTCGCCAAAGTGACACAGATGGTTCAATGATGCCCTCGGCAAGGAGTTTCTGGATTTCGTCTTTCATGAAGCTCTTATCGGCCTGGCTGTACTGTCTAGATTTAGTAGCTATCTGCTTACAACTGTACAACTGGGGGTGAGATTTTGAAATACTCTCGGCGGGTTTACCAGTGCTTCACTGAAGCAGCAAAACCCGTCTTGTCTAGTCACAAGGGGATCTTGATCTTGTCCAACCACAAGGGGATCGATATCTCCACCCATTTGAAAAATTGCGCTGTCATGTAGACGCATGAAATCTTGACCGAGAACAGCATCAGCGCATAAGTATTTCACCACACCGAACCCCACGTCTTTATAAGTTTGTCCATGGAGAGTGACGGTTGCTTTTACCGAACCTTTCACTTCAACTGAAAAAGGCGTCGAAGCTATACACACCTTCTTGCAGGAGGGTTTGTGCTGCAAGTTATACTGTGTCACAAATGCTTCGTCTACAAAACACACGGAGACCCCTGAATCTAACGAACACTGTGCACGGCTTCCGTTTATCATCGCGTTAGCAGTTGCAAGCTTTAGACACGAGGGAGCTCCAGCTAACACTGTCGCAAGGAACGGTGAATGAAGTGGCGCAACCGTGGAGGAATGTGCCTTAGATTTTAATTGACATACCTTGGGAAAATGTCCTGTTTTATGGCAAAAATAGCATTCACTTTCCTTGGCTGGGCAGTCGTACCTTTTGTGCATAGAGCCACCACAGAAGAAGCACTTTTTCTTCTGTCACTTTTGGAGAACACCCACCATCTCTGTCGAGGTTGGTTTGGAATCATTACTGGTCGCGGTAGAAGCAGCAAACGAGCTGACGTTGTATGAGCTAGAATTGCGTTGAGCGGTCAAAGGTCAAGGGCGACTGCTCGAGTATGCGCCGCCTGCAGTTCTAATGTAGGACTTTCCAGAAGACGTTGTCGTATCGAATTTGACAACAAACCGTTTATAAAAGCGTCTCTTACAAAATCTTCACGGTTTTGTTCAGCCCTGACAGCTGTGAAATTGCAGTCTTAGGAGAGCTGTTGCAAACATTGAAGAAACTCATCCAAAGATTTCCCCTCTCGCTGTTTTCTTGTTGCAAGGAGATGACGAGCAAAAATCTCGTTTTTAGGTTTGCTAAAAATAGTTTGAAACACTTCCAACGCATTGGCATACGTTTCAGACTCTTCAATGTACCCATAAACATTTGGCGAAACATAGTTCACTAGAATAGACAACTCGTCTACTTCGCCTTCTGTTGACTCTCGAACTTGTGTCAGGAAGTTCTGAAATGTTCGCAGCCAGTGTCG
>JGI24158J21664_10003066_pt1 | contig 20713 bp, 15 predicted proteins | sample Ectturendosymbi3_FD_21664 | JGI IMG/M metagenome (IMG submission 21664) | reverse complement strand
CCATATGTCATGCAGACGGCATCTGTGAATTCTTGTTTGTTTAGTGCATATCCAATCGCTTTGATTGGCAAGGCAAAAGACCCCTTTTTCCATTGCTCCTTTTATGAGCTGTTGTGACTCAGGGATCAGCTCCTTCGATAGTTCATCACTGCTGCTTTGGCATTTTCTGTTGTTTTGTCGTATTCTGTTAGGGTTTTTCGTGTGTGTGGTATATAGCTGAGCTGAGGGGTTGTACTCAAGATTGAGTTTTTAAGTGCAGATTTTGGCAGTTAGTTTATCAGTGATCTGAGTAGAGTGTTTGTATTCTGCCTTGGCAGTTTCCCAAGGATCAATCAAACCTAGCCCACCATGCCGGAGAGGAAGAGCTAGTATTTGTCTTTCTGCCTCACCTCTCATCCAATGAGGGCAAGAATCAATTGATCTCTGATAGCATTTTCCAGTGGTTCGAATAATTCACTCAAATCTGGCGTGCACTGTTCTTTGGAAATGGGTCCATCTGGAGCATAATCCTTTATGGTGAACGCTGAGTATGCTGCTTGAGGATCAACTTGTGCATGCTTTGAAAGCAACTGATGGTCTTTACCCAGCCCTCAACCTTGTTTTTAGTGTGTTGTTCCTTGAATGATTTTGTCCCAATTGCTGATCCATTCCAAGGTAGCATTCACCGTGGTCTGGGATTTTGATTCCCTGCTTTTTGATGAATTTTTGTGCGGATTGCATTAGACCAGTGCTTCTCAACCTTTTTTTGTAGCGACCCAAATATTAAGGGTAAATAGATAGCAAAGCTTTGGCAACCCAGTCTTTTTCACGCATTTTTTTGCAAGCATAACAAATGAACTAAACACAAGACAGTTTAACAAAGGCGTAAACATAGTTATGACTACAGTTCGAATTTATTCGATGTGAGCCCTGATTTTGTATTGTTTCCACAACTTTGTCAAAATTTGGAACAATCTTGCTCAGAGCCAATCTCATGTCGTCTTTAGGCTCAAGAGAGTTCCCCATCTTTGTTTTGATCTGTGCAAGCACAGAAAACCCACCATCACACAAGCAGGTAGTAACAAATGGCAACAGAGCTTTTACTGCGTGCATACCAACAATATTCTTTTCATTTTTAATTTTTGTCAAAAATTGACCAAGGTTTTCTTAAAGGCATTCCTCAATGAACTGTTGCACTGAATGTCAATAAATTCCTCTTAAAATCCATGAATAGTTTGGAAACTTTCTGGAAATGTATCAACATCAAAAGCAACTGGATTGCGCACCCATTCCATTTCTTTTGGTATTTTGGGGATAATCAAATCAAATTCTTATATCAATGAAGCCAAATGCTTTTTGATAACGAAAACAGCACACCTCATCCATATCTTCCAGAAACGGATTAAAAACAGGAAATGATGCTGTTTTCTGAGACTATCTTTCTCTTCCACACCTTCAACTTTTCTTTAAAAGCAAGCGGTTTTTCAGATAGTACGTCGACCAGCATTATATTTGGTCCTTGCAAAGATTGATACATGATATTCAGCTGAGAAAATATATCAGAAAGGTATGCCACAAGCAACAACCAACATCAAGTCACAATACAAATGATTTAATTATTATAGATGTAAACTACTGCAGTTGGCGACCCAACCAAATCAAATGGCAACCCCTGGTGACCCTAGGGTTGAGAAGCACTGCTTTTAGACTATTGTGTTTTATTATGAGGATGGTCTTTGCAGGTTTTGGGTAGTACCCAAAGTCTGGCTCCTTGGCCTTCAGGTATTCCCACCATTTCCTTGTGCCTGCCAGTGATCCAACTGCAGAGCTATTGTCCGCATGTACCATACCTGTTTCACTTCATCATTTGCAGTTTTATTGCTCAGTGTTTGTATCAGTGATCGTGTGGATAAGGCATACATTGCCATTGCTGCATTGTCCCCTTGTGTCACACCCTCCTGTGACAGTATGTGGTCCCCACCCCATTTCCCAGATATAGCATGGTGGGTGTGTTGTAGCTGTTATGTAGGTATGCGGAAATTGGGGGACACAGTATTTTGATGTTTTCTAGGCTGACTTTTCTGTTGAGCTTGTTAAATACATTGTCTGCATCTATTCTACTAACAGTAGGCATTAACTGCCTCCCTCTTTATAACTTTTCCTCACAGCATGTGTTGCTGCTTCTATGCCTGATTCCAGTCCCGCACATGTCTGCAGTGTTTCCACTACACAGATGATGTCTTCCTTTAAGAGTCCTGTGATTGTTTTACCAATGATTCGTCATAGGCATTCACCTACACCTACTGGCCTAATGCCATTGTCTTTTTTCTTGAGTGGAACAAGTCTGCAAGTGCATGTTCCACTTTTGTTGTTAGTTGAACTGTTGAGTTGTTGTGCGGCGGATACAAATGGGTGTCTCGATTTGACATGCCGTGCATTCTGACTCAGACAGGTGAGCGCTGTGTGGAGATGTCCAGGCTCTATGACATGGCTTGCTAGAGACAGTGTTGCTCCTTTGTGACGAAGCTCAGCAGGTTGGGTACCTGCGAAGATAAGAAGGTTGTCTGCTGGTGTAGGATGCAGGCATCCAGTCACAATTTGCTAGGCGTTGTTGATGATAAGGTCAATGAGGCGGGTGTGACTATTGCAACACCAGACAGGAACGTCGTAGGCTACTTTGTTGTTGAATGGACCTGGGCTAGGGTGGCTGTTTGCAATGTTGTTGCTCCAGCACCCCAGCCAGCGCCAGCAAGCCACCTCAAAAGTGCGATGCGTGATGTCAACTTTTTGCGAAGTGGCTCGAGGTATAGATTTTCTTGTTGTGGTTGACATGTTTAGCTTCCATGTTGTTGAGATGGAAGACTACTGATACCATTTTTGTAGGCCTGGTTTAGACACTGCCTAATACAGGGGCTCAAGCTCAAATTGCTCTGAGGGCCGAATAAGGACTTACAAATGAACCCGACTGCCACACTATGATACTGATGCAACAATGGCGGTACCTGAACCTTATTAGAAACAGCTTAATCTTATTTCCTGCTAAAGGTATCATGAGTTATGAGCGTTCACGTAAAAGGAACTTGTTCACTTGCTTACTGAGCACTTTTAAACCCTGGTGAATAAACTAAATAATCTTAAATGTTATATGAAAAACTGGTTATATGAAAATTCCCAAGCAGCAAAGTAGGCTGCAAAAACACCATTGTGGGCCACATGTGGCCTGCATGGTGAGACCCCTGGCCTGAAAGCTAAATGCTTATTTATTGAAACTACACAGAGAAGAATTTTTAAGCTAGGGATCTCAAACACACAGGCCACATGTGATGACCTGCGATGCTCTTTGGGAATTTTCAAATAATTAACATTTATGCTGTTTGCAGTAGTTTATTCAGCAGTGTTTAAAAGTGCTTGACTGGCGAGTGAGCAAGTTCTTTTCAAACAAATATAGAGAGGTGGCTGGAAATGATTTGCTTGTATGACATCTTTCGCAGGGAATAAGATGTAAATGCTGTTTCTAACAAGGTTCAGGTACTGCCATTGTTGCGTCAGCATTATAATGCTGCCTTCGGTTTACTTTGTAAGTCCTCATTTGGCCCTCAGAGCAATTTGAGTTTAAGACCCATGGTTTAAGCTTATAATATCATGCCTATTAGTGTGTGTCAAATCTGAAGTGAAGAAGTTCTGAAGGCATTGAAAGGTAGTGTCTAAACGATGGTATCTGGTTTTCAGTTTCTAAGGACTAAAAAACTGTATCTTGTGTCTAGTTTTGTGACAGATGTAAAACTGAGTTGGAGACGTTCACGCCATTGTCAAAAACATCGAATGGGACGTGATTAGTGCTGTTGTGCAGGGAGTTGCAAGTCACATCTTTGTTGTATTGGTTTTTGTGATAGTGCCCAAGGCACTTTAGATATTTCCACACAAGATTGCATGTGAAAAGTTGTGGAATCACTATTGCTGTACATTCTTCAAAACTTTTGAAAAGCAGACACAGGTTTAGATTTCAGGTTAGACTTTAGGTTTGGGGTTATTATGTAGGGTTAAGGTTTAGTGTTCGTGTTTAAGGTTAGGGTTTAGCTTTTTTTAATGGAAATTGCATTACCCTACTTCAGTGTAACTGACATAGCTCTGTTAGTTAAATCCTAATGTAACCTTGAATAAATTAGTTTACTTAATTTGTATTTTGAAACTAAACAAAAATTGCAATTCTGAATAAGGTGTGGGAATCTAATGCCAACTATTTGTTTACATATTGTCTGATTGAATAAACTTTGTTTTTGAGCACTTTACTTACATCACCTATGTAATTTCTTTATATTTTATTTTTATATAGATTAACCTAAACTAAGTAAAGGAGGGTTTTCAAGGAATCTGACCATCATGCTGTGCTTACATTGACACTGTAAGGATTCTGAATGCACATATTTTCATTTAAGTGACAAAGTAGCTAAAGCTGCTCACAAACTGTTTTACTTGGAAATTGATTTCACATCAACTATGCATCTTCAGTCCTGTAAATTGCAAGCAAAATCTTACAGGTGAAAAGTTGAAACACCAAAGCAAGACTTGGGAAATAGATGCTAAAGCTTATAGAATTAGAGAAAATATGTGAGCTGTAGTTATAAGCACATGCCATGACCATTACACTGTCATCACCAACGCAATTATGCCCAGGAATAGAAAAAGCCATACCTTTGAGGCAAAATAATGTAAGTGCAAGCAAAGTGCAGTGCAGCACTTTGTTGATAGTGATTGGGAAACATATAAATTTGCAGTGTGTGACAGTTTGTTTTGATGAAACATGCCAACTTTGGTGGCTGAGCATCATATAAAAAGTATCATTAGAATATTATCAAGTTCAGATATTTTTTACTAGTTAACATGGATAACTTGCATTCAGGTACTTCTGGCAAAACTCACTATGTTTCTAAGTGGGATGCCCTTGCTTGGTTTGGTTGCTACATATGTGCCTCTTTTTGGACATGAGGTGGTAAAATGTATAGTTATGTCAGATTACTTTTTCTGTTTTTTTATGTTTACCTAATGTGATCTGTATTTTTCAAAATGCATCATGGTGAAGTTCACATTTGTTTTTGATGAATGGTGGTCGTCAGATTTGACAAATATTTCTTTCGTAATAGTTTGTCTTTCAAGCATGTAGTAATTAACTAAACACTTTTTTGGCTGTATTGAGGATGAAGTATTGCTATGTAACAATATTACAAATATATTTTATTTCCAGGCAATCTTGCAGTTTGTTCAATTATATTCCATTTCTGGGCAATTTTGCGGTGTAACTTACCTGGTGGCATTTCACCCTGTTTTGGTGAAAAAACATGGAAGAAAATTATCCATCATCAATTGACATTGATGATGAAAGTGTCCTTTCATCTATTTTCAAGGAAAGTTTTTCAGAAGATCAGAGAGCTAATCCTGATTTCACTTTTTATTTGTCCAAGCTGTGTTCATATGGAATTCAAAAACTGAACCAAGAACCAGAATGCTTGCGAGACAATAAGGCTAGTGTTCTTGAGCAAACCCTTGATCTGGCTTTTCATAACTACAAAACATTCATAAGAACAGCGGAGTGTTCAAAAGATATCTTTCAAGATTTCAGCATTGTGGAAGATAAACTACAAAGCATGATAGAAAAACTACCCAAAGTTTCTGAGCACGGACAGGCTTTTCTTAAGGAAGCGGCTGATATAAATACGGTGAGGCACGCTAACTCTTTGACGCTCGTGCGCCACACTGAAATCCTGGAAATTCTTGAAATTCCACAGCTCATGGACACTTGCGTTAGGAACCAGTACTACGAGGACGCACTGGAGCTGTTGTTTTATGTAAAGCGTTTGGCGAAAAAGTCGTTCATCGCCGAAATACCAGTAGTTGCTGGAATTGTAAAGGACATTCAGCAGTCTGCCCAACTTATGCTGGATCAGTTGCTGGGTCAGCTCAGAACGACGATTCAGCTGCCTGCCTGTTTGCGCATCGTCGGCTTCCTGCGCAGGTTGGAGTGCTTCACAGAGACGGAGCTAAGATTGAAATTCCTTCAGGCGAGAAATACTTGGCTCGAAAACATTCTTTCCACCATCCCCGACTGCAGCAGCGAAAACGACGCTTACGAGCTGATCACCCGCACGATCGAAGTGTGCCGGGTTCATCTTTTCGACATTGTCACGCAGTACAGAGCGATTTTTTCGGACGATTCGACCGTCATGTACGGAGGAGAGGGAAGCATTTCCGAGAATTCGCCTTTCGAATCCTCCGTTTTTCATTGTTGGCTCATGCACCGCATCAATATCTTCATCAAAGTGCTGGAACGGTGCTTGGACGTGGGCGTCGGCACTCGGCTCGACTCGGTGCTCGGTCAATGCATGTACTTCGGCCAGTCGTTCAGCAGAGTGGGCGCTGACTTTCGCTGCTTGCTGATACCTATCTTTGAGCAGTTCGTCGCGGACGCTTTCGCGAAAGCGGTTCGGGAAGCTACGGCTGAGTTTGAACAAAGCATGGCCTCGTACTGTTTGATCGCCACGGCGATATCGTCGAGCAAAGCCGCGGTCAGCGGCGAATCGATGTCGGTGGGCGTGTCCGGAGGCGCGACGACGCCGCAGCCGCCCATTGGTCTTCTCGACTTTCCTCCTCTCGCTGTGTATCTCAATGGGATTTTGACGAGCTTCAACAACATTAGGCTATGCTGTCCGCTTTCGATGGCTGTCAAAATGCCCAGGATCTTGTCGAGCTCGATCGACAGCGTCACCGATGCAATCCTGGCTTTCTATCAATCGGAGGAACCGGCGATGAGCGAGTCGGAAAAGAAGGTCTTCGCGCGATTCTGCCTCGCGTTTGTGGACGACGTCGTGCCGCACATGAACGCGTGCGTTCAGTTGCTACTGCAGCACCGGGCCGTCGCCAACATGTATGGTTCCCTCGCTTCGTCGTTCGAGAACTTGAAGGACAGCGCGGGCGCCGTGAGCGCAAAGACGGCGAACGAGAAACTGAGCGATTTTCTGCCCAGCAAAGTTGTGGAGTTCACTATTGCGGACCATTACGAGCCGGACGAGCTCGACGGGAGTGCGACGGTCGGGACGTCGCCGCACAGTTCGCTACAGCGAGCGGAGGAAAAATCGACAGATCAAAAGCTAAACGAGACCATTCGGACATCTGGCAACGACGCTTTGCTTGGCGATTCAGGTGTGCAGTGACCTCACACTCTTCCACCGGCAAGTCACGCAAACCGCTTTTTCATCACAGGGCCAGGGATGTGAGTGTTCGCGCTGTTTTCAAGCCCGCTTGGGGCGAAGCAAACTATTGCAAACATTTTCGGCTATAAAAAAGACAGAACCAACAAATTTTGTTGTTTGGGAGCAATGCGTCACGAACGGCAAGCCGCTAATAGCGTGAATTTTGAATGGAGCGAAAAGTTCACACTGTATGTGTATATGCTTGAGTAGGCTTAAAAGGTTTGACCTGTTACTTGAGGCTTGTCTTCGTTCGAAATATTTTACTCGGGTCCTTCAAAGTATATTTCTAGCAACCTTCGCTCACCAATTACTTCTGCTCTGTGTTCTGCTACGCATGTATTCTTATTTCAAGACATGGCGATAAAGTGATAGTGTTAAAGCCAACCACAGGCTGTGAATAGTTACAGATTGCGCTGCTTGCATGCCTGGAACTACTGTCTGCGTTGGTCGGTTGTGGCGTGACTTGAGGACGAGGTTTCTCTTGTTATGATTCAGTGCAGTGAATTTAGCGCCGGTGAGCTGAATTACCTACTTACGCATTAAGGTTAACATGTTGGCTCAGATCAAAGAATATATTTGGAAAGATGGCAACAAATTAGTAGTGTTAGGCAAATTGCGAGGTTCGAGTACGACTTGAAATGGGATGTTTATTAATTATGAAGTTGCTGATTGAACTTTCAAAACAAAAATGCATCTCCAATCGATTTGAAAACAACGGTTGGGGGTGGGTTTGGCATTCTTCGGAAACTGATGCAAACATCGCGGTGACGTCATGTGACAGAGAAAAACTTGTCAGTTATCTAAGTTTTTCTCTTATCTTTTGCACTTAACTATGAAACTTTATAGTCATTAAAAGTGTCATTTTAAAAATCGGTTTGCAATGAAGGTTTCACCTGTGAGACTGGAGAACTGGCCTTGTCGCATGGCGAGCCTTTCAAGCTTTTTTCATTGGTCGTATTGCTGAAAGGCATGTTCTACAAAGCGATGGACCCATTTCAAAACGGTAGTTTTATTTGACGGCCATCTAAAAGCGGTGATATTTGAAGATATCAGCGTAAGCATCAGTTAATGTCGATACAATTTTTGCATTTCGTAATACATTTTAACGTTCCCCTTGTGCTAAGACTGTCATATAAAACATTGAAGAAATGTAAAAAAAGTTTTTTTCTTTTGTTGGTGACTGTTGATACTTCTTAAAACACAAGGTTTTCTTTAAGTTGAAACTAAGCTGCGTAATGGGTATACTGTACAGGGTACATTGGCCTGTAAAATTGAAAAAGTTATCACTGATGCCGTTTTTTTCGTTAAACAGTTGGTCGTCGCTTTTAATCCGCCGTTCGTGCAATGATGGAAAAACCGTGTGTTGATTTTTGTTGTAGCGTTGTATATTGTTGGTAGATACAAATGTACATGAAGCACACCCTAGATTTTTGTGAATTTCACGTGGTTCTTTTTATGTAGGCAGGGACGTGTCGAGGGGGGCAAGGGGCGCAATGCCCCGTGTGCCGAACCACTGGGGGGCGCCGAACTTGTCTTGCTCCGGGCGCCATCTAACCTCGGTACGCCCCTGAATGTAGGTGCTATACATTACATCGTGATGTTATCAGGTTTCTACAGTCATTTATTCAGATGTTCTGCGTGTTCTGAAGCTCGTTTTACTTATTGCTATGAGTAAATATTTGTAAGCAATCTATTGGGTATTTCATGATCGCCACCAAGAATACACGTAGCTCTGCTGATAACGATTTTTAGCAGTTCTTCATATTTACTCCTTTGGCTTTTCCACAGTGCAATGTAATAAACAATGATGTAAAGCTTACGGTTACAACCTTGAATGGATTTGCTTAGTTTGCCGGTTGAAAGCTGTTTCGCTACTATAAAAGCCAGCCTGTTTCGCGTTTAAGTAGTATCCCAACCGGGTAGTTAAGAGGTTCATTGCGGTGCAACAGGGCTGAGTAATTCAACGGTCAATTTCTTGTGTTCTTTGAATACTGTGGTAAACTTTTGTGGTAAAATCTTGACAACCGTAAAAATACTGCTCAAGTTTGAAATGGTAATTTAATGATATTAGCGAACGTTCTGGAAATGTGAGAACTAACTGGTGCTGACCAACGAGCGTTTGTCAATCGCAATGCGTCCGGAATCTGCTGTAAGTGCTGTTTTGAGAGTCTTGTTAGTTAAGCATCACAGTTTGATAGGCACAAAATCATGTTGCAATCCGGATGTCTTGCAGCTTGTGTCGCTACGAGTTTCAAAGCTTTGTTGTTTCCTGCACTGTCCGTCTTGGGTTACTTTCAAGCGAAGTCCAATGAAAAAAAGGAGTGCATTCGGTTGGAGTCACCCCCAAAATATTGAGGTGTTTCGGCGGTGAACGCCAGGCCACGAAGGTTGCTGGGCATATGTTCGCCCGACACCAGAGGTGGCCGGTGTTACACTTTCAAACTCCAACTCCTCTCCTGTTCTAAAATTTCAAATCCGGATTGGGCTCCGAAGTTTCACCAAAGTTGAGAATCAGACACTTGTTCAAACTCCGAAAAACATCTCTACAATCAAAATCAAATCTTGCCTAAATTTTTTTCCTTGACCATGCAGACTTCCGCCACTACCGAAAATAAAGCGACTCCGGGTCCGGTTTTTCAAAATTTTTTGACTCCAGATCCGAAAAAATCGCAGAATCCTGCCGGAGTCGACTCGGATCCGAGATTACTTCTGCTAGACACCCTATTGTGAAAGATGCGATGTAGATAAGGGATAAAATTATGACCACCGTGAAACACCACTGCGCAGTGATCAAGATCGGAAACTCAAATTATTGTATGTCGTGAAAGCTTTGTCTGTTCTCGTAAGTGTCTGACAACCTTGGTGAAACAATGACGATCTTTATCGTCAATCAGTCAGAATATTTTGTCAAAGCGACTGAAAGAGAATAAGAACGTTTTGCTCCTCAGTTCGGACGCAGTGATCAGGCCCCATATCAGAAGCAATCATGACTGAAGTCGGACAACTGAGCTTTAACGGGAATAGAATCTGTAAGTGTATATGATGCCTCTTAGTGTGCAAACTTGTGTTGGAAGTATTTGTGTCTGACTCTCTTAAAACATTTGTTTAACTTCCTGACTTGGATTTCAAATATTTTAACTATTTAATTGGAACGATGGTGCCTGATTTCGGTCTGGACTTGTGTCAAAACTTATCATTTTAATTAAACCTTCGTTTTCTGCTATCGCTTCAGGTGTTCATTGCTGTTGAAAGCTTCAGCTAAGCTGTAGAAAAATTCGTGGATAGCAGTGCATTAAACAGGTTCGAATAATCGAAGCTATGAGCATAAAACGGGATCAACTGCTGACCGTGCCAATTTCAAATCGGTCTTTTGTGAAGATTGAAAATGAAAGCTCAATTACAGTAATTTTCAGATATCTGACTAATGATTGCAAGTTCAAACCAGTGTTACAACGGTTAAAATTTTGGAACTGCGTTTGGAACTCTTGGTACCTAAAGATGTACATTTGATATTAGTTACTTGGAAAATTTCGGTGTATTAGCAGCAGTCGGGGTAGATGTTTTCAAATATTTTAAAGTCAGAGCAGGAGTCTTTAAACAAAAACCAGGAGCCGAGTCGGAGTCTGAAATATGTGACTCCGCTCGCCTCTACGTGAAATGCGCAAAAAAACAACAAGAGCATTATTGGTCGTCGCGCGCGTGACCAAGGACCGCGTTTGGGTTTTAGGCAAAGGAGACCATTCAAATAATTCGCAATGAGCTCCACGTTGCGCCCGTCATGCATCTGGGGAGGCGAGTGGGAACAGCGCAGAGTGCGTGTTTCTCTGGCGACTCGAGAGCAACGCGTAAATGGCAATTTCCCCAAAAGCTAGTGACTGCATAGAACATCATTTCACGACACAGAGTTAAAACCATAGAGTCAGTGTGTATTCGTGGTCGAAACACACGCCACTCAATCTTCGCAGGAGTTAGTTGTCAGTTTTTACCGGAGCCGGATAATAGCTTTCATGAAATTAATGATTTGCTCTGACAGGCGATTGATGTCATTGTTCTTTTCTCTTTATGGTGTTGTATTGGGTTGTGAACGATTCAGTGCAGGTTGTTGAGGATGAGGGAGGGTGAAAGCAATGTGATGCTGCCACAAGCAATTTGGTTTTGTGCCGGTGCCATTGCGTGCATATGTCACATTAGGCAAAAGTTGGTAGGCCCAGTTGCGTGAAATTGAATTTGTTTTTTGGCCTTTTCTGCGCAATTCAATTTTTGTGTTGGTTTGGCAAATTTAGAGATGTTTTTTGCAGATTTCTGGACATGGTTTTTGGACGAAGAATGATAAATTTTTATTGGAAACTCTGCACTAGAATATTATAATTTTAAGCTTTTCTGTTTCATGCTTTTAGTGTTGCTGTATCAGGCTACTCCTTAGCAAGAAAGGGGTAACGCACTAAGTCCCGCAGAACCAAAGGGTTGAGCCGACAGAACTAGAGAGCTGTTGAACCCTGTGAAATGCAGAAAGTCTTGTAGTTCCGATTTTAAAAAATTAGGAAGTTCTTGGGTCTGAACTTGTTTTGGGGTGACAACAAAACTGGGGCAGGTCAAGTTTTTTTGGATTACGTCACCGGGGCCTGAGAAACACATTCAAGAAGCAATTTCTTTGTTCTTTCCTTTAAAAAAAAAACTAGTCAAAAAATTCGCATTTCTAGACCTTCTAGCGTTTGCGGTTGGTAAGTTGTGGCCAAATAATCGATAATAATTAATCAATTAATTCGCTCGGGAATTAATTAATTTGTTACTTTTGTCAAGGGGAGGAAAAGCGTGTATGCAAATGATTGATTACATTTAAAGCGAAGTGCTAAATTCAGAATGATGGGAAATGTTTGTTTGTTTGTTTGATGTGCTATATCAGTTTTGTGCATGCTGATGCCACACACTGCCAACTCCACTCAATACGCTCGCAAGCACAAGATTGTTTTATTTGAAGTTCAATCACCTGTGTAGGTATGCGACACGCTATATTTTAGAAGCCAAATAAAAAAAAGTTGAGAGAAGCAATACGCATTTCTTCACGACGCGGATTCGATACAAAATCTTCTGGAATTCCATGCTAATGCACATGCTGCATTTCTAAGAGCAAGCACGAAATCATGATCTGCGCAATATTACCTCTTTCGAAGAACGGAACGAAACATGCAATCAACTCCATACATTGAGTCGTCTTAATAAAGACACATCATTTCATAACGTTGAATTGGGTTTCCTCCACTTGTATTTCTTACATTTCATGAGCTTTACCAAAATGTAAAGCTACTAAGTTTCTTTCCGACGTCAAACAAGTTTTATTCAACTTTATGCGTTACCGTGTTTACAGATGGTACTGAAGCAGTAAGAGAATATATTTTGATTGCAAGTCGAAAGAGAGTCGTTCACGTATGTGGGCCAATTAGGCATGAATATTCGCGTTTGGTTATGAAAAACACGCAGTGGTGTAGTGGATTTGGGCGAGGCAAATGAAGCACTTGCCTCGGGTCCCCCTTAAAATGTCGATTAATTTAGTGCTTTACATATAGGTTTTCTTTCCAAATTCTACTTCATAGGAATGTTCAGAACCTCTCAGGTTTGTAGCCTACATATCACTAATGTATTACGTTTCGCAAAATACAGCTCTGCGATGGATTTGCAAGCCCTTGCGGTGCAAGCACGTAGTTCTAAACACTTGCTTCTACGCACACAGAGGCCCGTAACTAGGGGGGCTTCTCCCCATGAAAAAATTTTCGTCCACCATTGGAAAATGTGTTGGACAAATAGCTTAACACTATTGCACATACGTTTAAAAATTTGGGCCCCTCTCAGAAAACTATTCGCCCCCCCTGGTGTCCCAAGCTGGTTACGGGCCTGCGTGCGAAGCATCAAACTACGTTGATCTACGTACTTGAAACAGCGCATAGTCGTGTGGTGCCATGGTAGACCTTCCCTCTTGATAAGTACGTAGATTAACATGTAAAGTGTCTGATCTCGTTTGCTGTGGTTAAGACCGGTTGGCAGTTGTTTTTGCTGCAAGAATCACTTTGAAACTTGGCAGGAAAGGGTAGGTAGGGTTATGTTGAGCAGCAGAAGAAGCTCGTAGCGTTTTAGGCAGCTTTTTGGCTGATTTGTGACATGCGGCAGGTTATTATTGCTCTACGTGCAAGTATAATGCCAAATAGTAGGATATGAAGTGTACATACTGTATAACGCGATGTATATCAGTTTCGTGTTTGCTGTTATTTTTCAAATGGCGTGAGTTTCTACTTCTGTAAAGGGCTCCCATCTAAATCTTTGCCTCGGGTCCTCAAATACTTAGATCCAATACTGGAAACACGTGCCACAATCTTGCAAGGGCCGACGAACACCACCTCAACGGTATGAAAAAACGAAAGAAAACTGCTGTTTTTTGCTTCTTGTCATGTTCACTGATACTGAGGTGTTGCCTTTGAAATTTTCCGATTAGATTTTCGGTTATTTATAAGACAAGATGGAAAAATCAAAGCGATCTTCTCACCATCCACGCATATCACCTGCATAAATTAGTCATAGACGAACGGCATATACACTTGCTATCATTCAACTGCGGTGTTCAAAGTCCAGCTTCGAAATACCTCATGCAGATGAACGCAAAAACGAAAAACGAAATCAAAGGCCCGGACGGTCGTTCACGTAGTCATTGTCCGGAAACGCAGGAATGCATAATGTTGGATTGTTTTGTGACGGTCGGAAACCTCTGATGCAATGGCAATAGAACGACCCTTGGGTGTTGACACACCGACCGTTGATACACAGTTGATATACCGCAATGTGTTCGAAGCATTCGTTGATGTCTATAGAATAAAATCAATGCCTGTATTCGATGCTGCTGAAGTTTTCCCATCCATGAAACAGTGGAAGCGCCTCTACAGCTGACATATTTTTCCAAGAACTATATTACAAAAATATGAAGCGTATTGAGCTTATTATTACGAAACAAAGTTGTGTGCAAAGACGTTTTACACTGAATGTACGTTTTTTTTTGTCTAATACAGTGTCAAATGATTCCAGCAAAGCTTCAAGCGGAGACTAACAACAAATTTCACTCCCCTGCACACAATCTATTATGGACCCCAAGATCGGAAAAAATAGCCTATAGGGTGATATATAATAAGATACAATCACGTTGTGCGCCTACGCTTTGGCAATCTCATTCAACAGAGCAATGCGACGGTCAGCTCCTCTTTTGAACGCCCCAGTGTGCGTTCCAGTGACAAATGACATTTGATTATTCCTTCTATTCGTTGTTTTTTGCGCTCACCTTCGCACTTCATCGTGTGTGGGTTGAGCCGGAATCCGCTGTTGCATTTACAAGTGTATCCGTTTCGCACCCTCACGCAAAGTCCGTTTGCACACCCACCCTCGATGCCGCATTCACGACCACGACCTTCAAACAAATTTTAAATTGTCTGGCAAAACTTGTAAACTTGAATTCTTTCAAGTCGTTGTAACGCTTGGTAAAACGCTGAAAAATAGCATACCAAGTGTAAACGCTGTTGAAACATGCGGTTAAGATCAGCAGAATGTTTATAGTTAAAAAGATATATATATACAAGACAAATCTAAAACACAACTACATTTCAGAAAATGTTTTTGTACCTTGAATTGTAAAAGCACGTGCTTAACCGTTCTGGAATTTGAACTAATGTTCTAAATACAGTATTTGGATCAAATTCAAATAACGTTCAACTTCAATCGTTTTGTCAGCGTACAGTTTTGTGAGCGAACCCCTATCCATAACTAACTGGTGAGGGTACTTTCTGATTAACATGGCTTAGTAGCGCTTAGTTTTTGCACTTGCTAGAAAACATAAACGACGTTCACTTGTTCGTGCTGATACGTGCAAAGCAAAGACCATGGCTCTTTACAAAAACAATTAAAAGAAACAGTCACGTGCATTTTAAAGGCCATGCTGCAATGTAAAAGTGAATAAAAGCCAAATGTGTGCAAACTTTAAAAGTGCGCTCCAAATAAATTGTAAAAGCACACACACACACACAATGTGTAAAAATATAAGTTGTAAAAACAGCACAACTCTACCCAGTTCCCATAAACAGAGGTTTTATACTAACCTTGGATGACGTCTACTGATTGCGAGGGTGGCAAAGATTCTTCGCAGAGGAATTGTAAATCTGCAGAACCGCTGCTCGGACACATCGAACATGAAGCTCCCCAAACTTTTCCTCCAAAACAGCAGCAGTCCTGGATATAATCGTTCATTTTACAACATATTACCAATTTGAAAACAACTTCCTTGTTTTGCCTTCATAATGAATTGAGTTCACTGAGATCAAAACAGAATACTTTGACAACAGGTTGTTTGATAGTTGGGCAGCACTCGACAGGTCAGCTAAGAGGTATTCCCCCATCTCTAAGTTATAATTTCCACCAGCTTTGAGCCTTTTAAGAGTCTACATCATCGCGTACACAAATTAACAAAATGTCAAATAGCGAATGCTCTGTAGACGACTAAACGACAAGGAAATTTAAACATCGCACAGACCTTGTTAATTAAGGTAAATCTAAAAAATAGATAATTACGCCTGAAGCTTTCAACGATGCGTAGTTTCAGCTTACCGTTGAGAACATGTGTTATGGAAGTACGAACAATCCAGAAATATGCAGAGTTGTTGGTTGCAATTAATTGTAATTTCGTGCAAGTCTACTTTTCAGAGTGAATTTTTCCAAATTTTTATTACAGCCCTTTTTGGTATGGAGTAGCGTGAAGTATTTCTGATCAGGTTGCAGCTCATAGGCAGTTTTAATCCTACATATTCGAATCTTTTACCATTTCGGACCAAGAGCTAGGAAAGATAAACACAAACCCACTTGGTACCTGACTTAAGTGGAACATTCTAGGCATGCAACCGGATTTCTTAATTATTTTTACCAGGGACAAACGCCAGGCAAAGCATTTAACCTTGTATGTGGCGTTTCGGTCCGGCTGTCCTGAGCACATTGACGTCGTCAAACGATCGTAACACGGGTCTGTACTGGGGCTGAATCTTCTCGGTTGTTGATATAAACCTGGGCCGACAGTGACGGGAAGAACAGCTGTTGTTGTCGTAGTTGGTCTATCTGAAGATTAAAAAGAGTACAACGGTTTGTAAGCTTTACAGGTAACATTGCTTGCTTTTGAAAGGTGCCAGTAATATCACTTTTTTTCATTTAGCTGCGGTTTCAAACGTTGATGATAAAAGTGTCAAACTGTTTTTTACCTATAAAGTAAGGCTTGTAAGTTAGTTCTTTTTCTTTGAAATATAAAGTGAAAACATTTAAAAATATCGTGATCAAATGCCATTGCTTTTTATAGTGCTTTTCTCCTGAGACAGTTTACATCTTTGAAACCAGTGCGCAATCAAGTTTCAAGTGATTTTAAAGCGAGATTGGATAACTGCTAACTTAGCAAATCAGGTTTGTGCTGGCAGAACAAAATTATTCATCTCTTAACACACTCTGAAAGGAAATGTTTTTGCTTCTTTTTTACGTCAAATCTGAGCAGAAAATGAGTTTTAAACTGGTGTTATAGAGTTGCTTCCTTACGCGTTGGCGTGCATGTTAAACCCATTCCGGTAAATCTTGGTAAATATCCAGTCGGGCATTTGCAATGGAACGAGCCAATGGCGTTGACGCATGTGCCTCCTACGCATTTGTGAGGTAACACGCATTCATCGAAATCTGCAACAAAAGTTTCAAAAACGGCTGATAGGCCACTCTTCAAGATGCTACAGAAACACCACCCACATGTTTAGAACGCATCGCGTTCAACACAGGATTAAGCGTGGAGCACTAAAGTTCATGGATCTTTCGATGAACCGCAGCCCATGAGAGAACGAAAGATATTTGAGAATTTGTATTTCTTAATTGATTACCTGCAGAAAGTTACCTCCACAAAAATGTTTAACCCATTTTTGCCCACATTAGAGATTTACTGATATCGTCATGATCCCGTCGTTATGCCAACATCTGTTAGTGATGCTNCAACATGCACATGCAGTGATGCAAGCAACCTTTCACGCTACTATGATGTAGTTCTCAACGAAACGTCTTGTAACAGCACGGAAATAGTTGCAAGGTGATTGGGGTCAGTGGCGTATAGCCAGTTCAAAATTTTTGTAGGGGCCAAATATTTTGACTTTAAGAGGGAACAGTGTTTGGTTTGGGACACCTCTCAAAGCACAAAACAACAAGACAAGCTAGAAATGTGCCCCCTGGCTACGCCTGTGGTGGGGTATATACACTCCAATCGCAAGTTCAAGCTCCATTTCACGCGAATACACTAGATGTTGGTAACTGCTTTATAATTTTGATTAATTTGGATGTGACTTTTTCAGCAGCCTCTCCGACTCACCCCCCCTTACTATACATGGGCTGGCGACAAATGTGAACAAGTTAACAGATGAAAAGATAACCTACTTCTCTGAGCAGTAAAATTTCTAATCATATTAATTACACGTGCAATGGGTTTGTGAAATGCAAACGCTTGTTGATACCAACCTTCGCACGCGTGTACACGCCTGTTGTAGTAGAATCCTCGGAAGCAGATGCACTGGAAGGAGCCATAGGAGTTTACGCAACGACCGTTTGGGCAAGCGACCTCATGGCCAAACAGGTCGCACTCGTCGATATCGCTCGCAGAGAAGGAATTAGTTGCAGGAAGCTTTCCATGTCCGTGTGGACAAAGAAGCTCAAAAGAAGCTGAAAAACGACTTGGCCCGTGAATAAAAGTGTGCAGTAGAAAAAACAACTACTTTACGCACTGGTTTCTGAGCGATATTTCTGGTCCTTTTTCTTGCATGCCCAACGACTTTTGCCGACTCATGTGGCTCAGAGGAGAGAACTACGTGCCCAGCAGGCCCGTATTCACGAGGGGCATTCGGGGGAAGTGCACCCCTACATTTTTCTGTGTCCCCAATTTTTGTGCCCATGAAAAACTGTTTTAAACACTTAATAAAATAAAATCAAAAATCTTTCCCCTCAAAATGTATTTTGTCCGCTCAAACCTTAAAACCTGGCTACGGGCCTGGTGCCCAGTTATGGCAAATAGCAGGTGTTTTGGTACGAACTAGTTCAGGTGCAGTTCTGTATTTTACGAATGTTTTGAAATACAATTAATCCAGTTTGCGTGTGTTTTCGCACGCTTGTAAACAAATTTTATCGTTCTGACATCTTGTTTTAACAAAACCTGGTCTTGTTTAAGCGAGGAAAAACAAGGCTTGGACCAATGTCTGAGTTTTTTGTTTGATTCATGACGAATACTCAAAGCTGCGGCATGTCAGTCTCATGCTAAACGCTCTTTTAGTTTCTCTTCCCGTTTTCCTTACTTCGTCACATTGTAGCCTACGTGGAAGGTGTTTACATGGAAATTGTCAAAGTAAGCTGAACCATTCAAGTCAAAGTTGCAACAAGCGAATGATACACTATCAAAGTAAGCCTGGACACGTGATGAAAGCCCTGCCGCAGTTAAATAAAGTTTTCAGGCGCTATTTTGGCAGTAATAGCTTTTGTCACAGGCCGAGATGCAGCTGTCTGAACTAAGAGATAGAACACTCATGCCTGTAAGTGCCTGTTAGTTCAACTTCACAAAACCAGGAATAATGATATTGGCACCCGTTTTCGACCAGTGATTTCTTGTCTCTGCTGAATTTGAGACACTTAAAGTGCAGTGATTCTTGATCTACAACACTACATCTACCGCCTACCGTGGGTTGATGTATCTAAAGCTCTGTTACTGCAGGAAAACACACCAGAGGTGTCTTCTTAGAAAAAAGAGATAAATGCGAGAAAATGTTGAAAAGACTATAAACTGGTCAACTACTTAACTCTTAATGTGCATGAGATGTTGCCGGTTTCAGAGATGTACAATAGGTGTTACCGCCACAATTACATATGATTAAAAGCTTAAAAACAGGTACGTCAATTAGGTTTAGAAAACCTGTCTGCAAAATATAGTGTTATTTTCAGGACAACTTAAACATGGGCGTTTTTGTAACAATCTCTAACAGAAAAAGCCGCTAAGCTGTTTTAATCAATTTAGTGTCATTATTCAGCGTACTGAAAAATGCAATGCGTAAAACTACCTATGGCAGCAGTGCGCAGTACCTCATTTGGAACTGATCTCCGAAATACATGCAAGAACAAAAGGTTTCATCACTTCATAAATTACCTGAACCTGCAAACGGACACTGAGTGCACTGGCCCCATGCCCGACCAAACGTACAACAGCATTCCCTTTCCGTCACATTTTGCACTAGCTCAACATTGCACGGCATGTAGTTAGCGTAGCATGTTTGACGACCTGCAAAGAATATTTGTTTCAGTGAAACGCTGTAAAAAGTTCAGGAAGCTTGGATGTCGGCTAGGTGGCATCAGAGTGACGCATTCTTGCAGGGTAAAAATGGAAGTCGCTTTGCATCACTTGCGTTTAACCCAGGCCCGTAGCCAGGTTTTGAAGTTTGGAGGGGCAAAATACATTTTTAGGGGGGCACGATTTTTGTTTTCATCATATTTTTATAACAAACTTTCTGGGAACAAAAAAATTTGGGGGGGCACAAAAGAAATTTGGGGGGTCAATGATCCCGTGGCTACGGGCCTGGTTTAACCCAAGATGCAATGCTTTGCTTGGCAGTTGATACGTAATTTCACCTAAATATTTTTGTTAGCCATCAGGAAATAAGTGCAATTAAAGTTCAAACTTTTCATCCTCACACAATTGCGTGTCAACGAAATCGCGAGAATAGTGCTATTGGCACTGGGAAAGTTGATTCCGGTTTGTTTGTCATGGTGCTGCATCTCACCTCCTTTTTCTTTTGTGCAGCATTGAGTTGACAACAGCTGGCTGCAGGCCGATGCTTGAAACTCACCTGTTGCCGGGGCAGCCAAAGGCAACGCGCTTGTCCTTTGTACACCGCTATACGTCATAATCAAGCACAACTCACTTGGATCTGTTTCAGGCTCAGGTAAGAGAGCAGCGGAGTCAGTTTCTTGCTGAGACGTTGACGACACGCATCGCTGCCTCGTAGCGTCGTAATACTCGTCATCGAGAAAACACTCGCATCGATAACTTCCGGGGTAGTTGTGACACTTGCTGGTACCACCACATTCCACAGTCTGGCACTCGTCAATATCTGCGAAGATATTATCGCTTTTACAAAATACTTTTTTGCACTATAATTTTACCAACGTTTGCTGTTAAATTCTATGAATATATTGGCTTTTTAGAAAGTTTGCATTGTAAAATTTTGTGAACGTTGACCTATGACAATATTTGGTATGGTATGGTTTAATCATGCATTTTTGTGACTCAAATCACGAGAAACACGAAGCAGCAACAGGAAATACAATAACATCAAAGATCGCTAGTTGATTATATAGCGATGAAAAAATATAAAAAATAAGAAATTTCACGTTTCGCAGCTCAGTAATCGTGTTCT
>JGI24158J21664_10003065_pt1 | contig 20716 bp, 12 predicted proteins | sample Ectturendosymbi3_FD_21664 | JGI IMG/M metagenome (IMG submission 21664) | reverse complement strand
GTTGAAGTTTACCATATAGTTTTTGCAGTGCATAAATATAAATTGTTTTCTAGACGAAATCCATCTAACTTTTTTTAACATCGAATTTGGCAACACTATCTCAAAAGCTCGAGTTCTCTGGCATTAAATTACAGGTTGGTTAGCCTAGCCCATTGCAGGGTATGGTTTCCTCACAAAGTGTTTATAGTCATAATGAGTTAGGCTTAAGTCAGGGTTAGATTTAAAATTTTGGTTTTTCTAATCAGTATATCCTGCTTTGGCACACAAAAAGCGGAAGTGCTAAATAGGCTTATAATGAAAAACCACATATTGCAAACGTTTCAATAACAGGAGTTATTAAAACATTTGCAGTATGTCGTTTGTATCATTTTTATTCATCCTGCTGCTCATCAGTATAGCTTATGAGTAGCAGGATGAGATGATTCAACTGTGAAATGATTCCTCAGCCAAAGACCTTTAGATGGAAAGACAGTTGAGGAATTCCGGTTTCATATGATCGGCTTATATCCTACTGTTGCTAAAGTTGCACTTTTGCGTTTTGTTTCCACATAATTATGTGAGTTTGGCTTTTCAACAATGCGTTTACAAACAGACATCACCTTGAATTCAAGGATGATGTAAAATGTGCTCTGTCACAAACTTTTCGTAAAAGCTACTCAGGAACAAACATAAAATTTCCCTTTGAATTTGATTAACACTTTGAGAGCCGGCCTACGATATATCCGTACTTCAATTTCGGCCTAAAAAACAGTAGTTTTCGGTTGCCTTCCCAACACCCAAGCTCCTCCGCCAATTGCGCTAGAGAGCTGTTCAACAGCTCAAACGGATTGGCCAGTCTAGTAGATTGCACTTGAAAAAAAATTTTGGTTGGGGGGTGCGGATTGTTTGTGACTGACGTCATAAGTGAAGTAGTTTTATGGTCATTTTGGCTCATGTTGCCTGGCCTAGGGCCCAACCGCTAGGCCAAAGTATTTCGCTGAAGTTTTCATTGGAAACTAGACTCGAGTCTTTTGAGTGTTTGATCGACTTTCTAGCGTTTCTGGTTAAAAGTTATGATCAAAAATAAACAAATTAATTAATTAGCTAATTAGTCAAATATTTTTACTAACTAACATCATAACTTTTGAACCCGAAACCCCAGGAGGTCATCCAAAGTATCAAAAGACTCGGATTGCAGCCTAGTTTCCAGTAAAAACTTCAGCGAAATACTACCACCTAATGGTTGGCGCCCAGGGCCAGGTAAAGTGGGCCAAGGTGGCCTAAAAGTCCTCCACTTATGACGTCACTCACAAAAAACCCGCACCCCCCAAGCAAAAATTTTTTTTCGAGTGCAATCTACTAGACTGGCCGATCCGTTTGAGCCGTTGAACAGCTCCCTAGTGCAATCGGCGGAGGAGCTAGGGCGTTGGTAAGGCAACCAAAAACTGCTGTTGTTTTTGCGAAAATCACCGAAACCATCTGGGTGCCAAAGTTTTAAATACCAACTTGCATACCTTTGCTTTTAAAGTGAATATTGAATAATCATGTTTCATATGAGCCAGATCTTGTGTTGTCCTAGCTTGGATTCAAGAGTTGCACTTGATTTGTTGTCTTTTGCAAGCAAGACCACCACAGTGTGTAGTTTGGTATTGCTCAATTGTGCTTTCATCTTGTACATACAGAAGTCAATGTACTTCAAAAATCTTTCTGTGGACCTGTGGCATGGGGTCCATCTAATCCTGGATGGGAACCACTGGTTCAAGAAAAAACTTACGGTTTTATGGCTGCAACAAAACAGTGTTGAAAATATGGAATGATATTCAATAATCTTAAAAAGTTGTGTATTAGCTTTTGTTAGATTTGGTAGTTGTCCTGTTCACTGTTCAAATGACTAATTGATCCTTAAATTAGGAACTTGATAATTTTTGTTGTGGTGGTTAAATTATTTATTCTTGGATTTGTAGGAAGATAGGTGTTAAGTTGTTGGACATTGAAAAGTATGACACGCTTGATGAACTGCACTTTGTTTGGTGGCAATGAACACAAATGTGTGAGTATGTTGTTCATTATTAATGAGTTATAAATGTATAATTGATAGATGATATAATCATGTTAACCATAAGCTTAAAGATCATGTATTGATGATTGCTACATCATATTTAGTAAACTGTACTAGTATTTATCGTAGAAAGACAAAAAATATTAAAGCTGTTGTGTTTTTGCCTATCAATATCAGAGAAAACAATACATGCCAGACATTTTCAGTTGAACCTTAAGCATAGACTAAGGTGAACTGCACATGATACACAAAGCAACATACTGATGTTTATGGTGCCACAGAGACGAGACTCCAGAAGTTGCACCATAACAAGCAAATATTATGTTTGGTTTAGTGCTAAGGAGTTAACACTACAAGTAAACAAATACTGCAATCTGAAATCTACTCTGTGTATCCTTAACACCTTCAGCGTCAGTGCATGAGATACTCGTACTTCAAAACCTTGCAATGAGCCACATGTTTTTTCCACCACTTTGCAACTCCATGATTTGACAGCTGATTATGCTAGAGAGCTGTTCAAACCAGGAATGTGGAGGCGGCTATTTCATCAACCGCTTCCACTAACAAAAAACGAGAAAACTATCGTTGACCTTAGCAGTACAAAATTTGTCAATTACTACACTTAAAAAGTGTAAGCAAAGACAGGAAAGTGGGGAAAACGACACAAAGACATAAAAGCAAACAAACAAAAGACAGCAAAGAAAAATAATTTCAACTCTAAACAAATTTATTTGTCCACATAAACACAATCGCATCAGTTAATTCATTGCCCATTTGGACTCTGCTTTCACAAAGTACGAGCTTTAAGTGGGAGAGCATATGTTCAACAAATACCTGTGTGCAGGATAAACAGCTAATGATTCACGATACTAGTTGTACAATAGGGGGTATTTGAAAATAATGTCCCAAACATTTGGCAGTTTCAATCTTCCAAGCCGCTCTACATCAACAAGCGCCTCAGCAAAATCAGTAAGATCAGATTTTGCTGACGCCGTCTCTGATGCTTCAGCAGCCACTGTTGAATACAAGGAGTTCAAATATGCATCAAAGTCAGATATTGGTGCTGCAGATTTTGATGCTGCTTCACTTCCGCTTGAGTCAGTTTCTGGATCAGCGCTTGCTCTTTCACTTGATGTGATGTGCTTTGAATGCGCAAGAAAATTGACTGAAGAGCGCTCTTTGCACCTAGTTGCTCAAAATGATTCTCGATCGAGCATCAACCTATCAAGAAAGAAAATTAAATGATGATATCATGGTTATGTAAGACAGTTAATCCTATATAACTCATATATTAGTAGTTATTCTCGACTCAAATAAAATCAAGTGCACAAACGCTTACCGGTCTTGAGTTGAATATAATATCAACAAACAAATGTTGGTAGGTCATCATAAAAAAGTACTTAACACAACAACTAAGTCAACAAACACTACTTACCCAAACAGCTGCCAAGGAAGCCTCATTTTGCAATAAAAACTCTTGGCAAGATTGCAGGGGTGGTGGCAAGAGCAGAAGCCAAATTGTTATCCAGCTTCTCCAATTTAAACATGACTTCTCTCCAATAAAGCAGGCTTTTCTCCTGGAGTGAGATCTTGTCATTGAAAATAAATCGGTGCTGCGTGAGGTATTTGTAGTATTTCAACCATCATCTTGACCTCAGCCCATTCACTTTCGGTGAGGTATGATTCCTGTGAGTCAAGATCCTGAACAAAACATTTCAAATCCGCTAACTGCTGAAGCATGAGGAAAGTACTCCCCCAATGGGTCAGCATGTCAATCATCATTCCCATGTTTGCCTGACACTTTAGAATTCTATCAGTGTGTGGTGAATGTAGGTGTTGAGCAAGTTTTCACAATTTTGTTAAAAAAAACTTTTCAGCTCGTCCTTTTTTAGACACATCACGAATTCCTAACTGCAGGATGTGCTTGCAGCACATCTCATGTGGAATATGGTATGGTTGATTGATAATGAATCTTGTATTTCTACATCTCTTCATCATCTTCACCTTCAATAACACTTTGAGAGCCGGGGTACAATATATTTGTACTTCGATTTCGGCCTAAAACCAGCAGTTGTCAGTTGCCTTACCAACGCCCTAGCTCCTCCGCAGATTGCGCTAGAGAGCTGTTCAAGGGTTCAAACGGATCAGACAGTCTTCTAGTCTGCACTCGAAAAAAAAAATTTTTGGTTGGGGGTTGTGGATTTTTTGTGAGTGACGTCACAAGACTTGCTGTATCCTTTGAGCATTTGAACATCTCTCTAGTGCAATCAGCTGGTGAATTATGGAGTTGCAAAGTGATGGGAAAATAACGCCAAAGCATGTGCTCAATGCAGGATTTGAAGTACTGTACAACTATCTTGTACACTGGTGCCGAATATGTTCATAATTTGCAAGTGCAAAAAGGGTGGGTTATGCTGAGAAGATTCTCACAAAAACTAGTTTCAAATGAATTTACTGTTTTTTGATGGTTATGTGATGACTCATTGTGTCAGTGAATTGATTCAAGTCACTTTCCAGTTGTGTAGTTGAATAACTCAAAGTTTTTTTATTTAGAATTGATTCAAATCAGGTCTCTTGATGTTTGAAATGTCTTGACTTGATCGAAGTCAAGAGATGACAATTTGCTGTGACTAATCAAAACCTTCTTGATGGGTGTAGTTGCTCTAATATTTCTTTATGAGTTAGTTTAGCGGTTGCCAAATTTTTTGGAGTGTGATTCAAACCTCAGTTTGATAAACATGTCGTGACCCAAGCCCAAAGCAGTGTATGTTAACATGAAAAAATATTAATGATTGTACAGATGTTTTGAGCAGCAAGTTGCTTAGTTCGTAACTCTGCCATGCAGTGTGCAAGAATTGAATTCATATGTTAAAAGTAGCTGCAAAAGTTATTAAACGCTAAATTGCAAGTTGTTATTCACACTGAATTTACTTTGGAAATGAAGTAGTTGGTCTATGAAATTAAAGAAGTAGATTAGCATGTAATAATTGTCATTTTTGTATTTGCAATAATTCCAATAAACTATGTTTTGCAGAATGTTATCATAGCTTTGAAAAGGACTACTGGAACACTTTCATTAATTGGTTGGTAAGTTTCAGCATGTTTGTAATTTTAAGAAATGATTTTAAGAGTAATTGTGACTAAATAGTGTATAAAAAGAAACCTGTTTTTGCAGATCTGGTGTCCTAACAAGGACATACGCAGACCTGTAACCAGCTTGGGACAGGGGGAAAGGAGTTTCAGGGGGGGCCTACAAATAACTAGTTTCAAACTATCCAACACGTTTTTCTAGGGGGTGAACCCCCCTGTGTCCCCCTTAGTTATGGGCTTGGTCATATGTCCATATGAAATTTAATGGCATTTCCCTTAACTCCTTTGCATCCGGAAATGTTCGAGGGTTTCGTGACAAAAAACGGATCGCACGTGGCTTTGCACGAGCGTAACTCAGGTGCCGAAAGCAGTAGAGAGCTGTTCAAAGGCTCAAAAGACACGACAAGTCTTCTAGTCTGCACTCGAAAAAAATTTATTTGGTTGGGGGATACAGATTTTTGGTGAGTGCGTCATAAGTGGAGGAATTTTAGGCCACCTTAGCCCGCTTCATTTGGCCCTGGGCCCAAACCGTTACTTGGTAGTATTTCTCTGAAGTTTTTATTGGAAACTAGGCTACAATCCAAGTCTTCTGATACTTTGGATGACCTGCTGGGGTTTCTTGTTCAGAAGTTATGATCAAAAGTAAACAAATTATTTCATTAATTAGTTAATTAGATAATTAATTAATTTGTTTATTTTAGATCATAACTTTTGAACCAGAAACGCTAGAAAGTCAATCAATGGCTCAAAAAGACTTGGACCCAAGCCTAGTTCCTAATGAAAACTTCAGCGAAATACTTGGCCTAGCGGTTGGGCTCTAGACCAGGTAACATGAGGCAAAATGGCCCAAAAACTACTTCACTTATGATGTCACTCACAAAAAATTCGCAACCCCCAACCAAAAAATTTTTTGTGCAGACTAAAAAACTTGCCGAATCTTTTAAGGGTTTGAACGGCTCTCTAGCGCAATCGGCGGAGGAGCTATGGTGTTGGTAAGGCAACCAAAACCTGCTAGATTTAGGCCAATTGCCAAGTACAACATATTTGTAGATCAGCTTTCAAGGTGTATGTACAGTACTTGCCAAGTATTTGTTTTCAAAAAAGTTTTCAATGAAATTGTCTTCAAGTGAAGATACAAATACGTTTCATTTTTAGTTGCTATTGTTCCCACATTTTAATAAATGGCCTGGTGTCCGTGGCATTCCAAAGAGCAATGGGATCAACAAAACAAAAATTTTTTGCAACACTGCAATTGAATGGTTGTTAAAAGTAACAAAATCAATTGTATTTTTAACTTCTTCCTTTAAACTATCATACAGTTAATTCATTTGTATTTTTGTGGTTGTTGAAATGTGTTACTTATTAAACAGTTTCCTTGAAATATAGCACAGATGACTCCAATTAAGTCATATTGGTTAAACCAGGGCTGTGGAGTTGGTACTCAAGTTTCAGACTCCGGCTCCAGCTCTGGGCATCTAATTTTTCTGGCTCCAGCTCTAACATCTTGAGATTTTTGGCTCGAGAACAATTTTCTCCAAAAAATAGAAAAAAAACATGGTTTTATTTGTATAACTTGCTTGAGCCTGAACCCATATTTCAGGCTGCGGCTCCAATACCTAAAAAATTTTTGGCTCCAGCTCCGTCTCTGGCTCCAGCCATCCAAAATTGCTTGGGCTCCGGCTCCACAGCTTTGTGTTAAACGCATAATCCTGTTTATCGCATAGGACTCTGGAATCCCAAACCAAAACCATTCATATGTGAAGAAAATTGCAGTCTGGTTAATCGCATAAGCCAGACATTTGCATAGAAATGTTTTCATTGCAGATTTGTATCACATAATCGCATATTTCACTTCAAAGAAGTACAAAGTGTGCTGCGCAGAGGAAAACAGCAATGCTGTTACTACAGTTAAGCAACTGTCCCTATGTAGATGGCCAGAAAACAAAGTTACAACCTTCATTCAATATGCTGAAATCAATACCGCAGGTTCAACCTCAAGTGGTTAATTGCAGATTTAACTGATTAGACAGCAGCTTTGTTAACTGATTGGCCTTATAGAACAAAAGGGTTCTAGTGTCAGACTGTCAGTACACAACTTTTGTTGTTTCATTATCTAACCTCAAGGATATGTAAACGATAGCTTTCAGACAAACATGTTCACAACTGAATTACACAGTCCAAAGCAAGCAGAAGAATAATGGCTGCTAGTGCAGGGAACGTTCCATGACTGAGACAGGCTGTTATTACATCAAACACAGTGTGCACAGCCCTGTAACAACTTTGAATTTACATCTCAATTGATGACTCTTGGTGTTGGTTTGCTAAACAGTGCAGGATTTCATGATTTAAAATATCAGGGCCAAGGGATTTGTAGAGCATCTGGAAGCACTTTCATATCCCACAGTTCTAGAAATCTTTGTGTTTGGGGTCAAGCTACCAGATATTAGCAGTGTCATGTAGCAAGAATGTGGACAAAAGTAGAGTAAGGTGGCAAATTTGGGGATATTTGTCTGATACAGATAATCGCATATTCTTGTTAAACATATAAAAAAGCCTAGCATATTGGCTGTGTGATTAACCGGATTTGTCTCTAAAACTACTTGACAGTTGTTCAGAAGCTTGTTAAGCTGAGACAAAGCAATTCTGATGCAATCACATTATTTATGCACATATTCTTAGACAATAGGTGGATTGACCACTTGCAAACATAATAAGCTGCCTTTTGAATGTTTCTGGTCTTCCTTTGTTGCAGCAATCAATTATTGCACTGATGTTGCCAGTTGAAAAATAAACATTTTGTACATTTGTAAAATTACAACGGTGTTTAACAATCTCACATTTAACACCTTTTGAGCTGGCCGAGTTATGCTAAAAGGTATACTTTGCCCATATTGGCCAAGTCTTGGCAACTCCATAATTCGCCAATAAATTGTGTTAGAGAGCTATACACACCCTCAAAAGACTTGGCAAGTCTTTTTGTTTGCAATGAAAAAAAAATTTTAGTTTCAGTTTTTTTGTGGGTGACGTCATAGGTGGGATAAGTTTTTGGCCATTTTGGATCATGTTACCTGGTCCTGGGCCCAACCGCTGGATGGAAGTATTTTGCTGAAGTTTTTATTGTAAACTAGGCTAGAATCTGAGCCTTTGATCGGATTTCTGGTTTAAAAGTTATGGCTAGGGTCATTTTTATGACCTAAGAAACTTGATAATATGACTATTTTTTCAGAAAATATGACTTTATATGATCAAACAAAAATGACTGAGATAAAACATACAACTACTGTACAAAGAAGAATTACCAGCAAAAATAGGCATAAGATAATGTTGAAGCCCCACTAAAATAAGTGACTCAAGCGATGAGCAAAACATACAGTAGATTGGCTTGAAGTAAATTGAAAGCATGCATGGAGATTGGTTTATTTCTTTGGGGCAACAAACCCATGCATTTTTAGGCAGTGCATTACATTTCATTTAAAATATCTTGGTTCACCTACGTCTTTGCCAACATTCGCAAGGTGCCCAAGTGGGTTCAATTTGAAAGATGCGGCTTAGATCTAGTGATATAGTGGTTTTACCTGATATTCTGAGATTATTTTAATGGTTTCCTTATTGAATGAGATTGACCATATGCAAAATATGACTTCATGACCGAACGTTTAAAATATGACTCTTTATGACTTTTGTTATAGGCTTTGTAGAGGTGCGATTTTTGTTTTAAAATTCGTTTCACAGCTTCCTGAAGAATAGAAAAATGACTTTGAATGGCCCATAAATTCATAATTTTACCCTAACTCTTGAACCAGAAATGCTAGAAAGTTGATCAAGGTCTCAATAGACTTGGATTTTAGCCTAGTTTCCATTGAGAACTTGAGCAAAATGCATCCGTCTAGTGCAGGGGTCTCCAAACTACGGCCCGCGGACCAGATGCGACCTGCAAAGCCATTTCATCCAGCCCGCGAAGCCATTTTGTTCATGATGAAAAATTAATATACAGTACTTACGAAAAATTTGTATATTTGATAGAATATGACATATCTCACAACAATCACATTGCGTAAGGCGTCTGGCCCTCGACATGTTCTGTATTACCTTATGTGACCCTCGGACAAAAAAGTTTGGAGACCCCTGGTGTAGTGCAGTGGTTATTAACCTGGGGTAAATTTACCCTTAGATAAATTTCATCTTCCAAGGGGTAAATTTACTGAACCATACATTGCAGCCAATGTAAATTTTTATAAATCATTCTAAGCAGGAAGAGTTCAATTTCGCATTTTCAATATATGAGCATCATTGGGTGCATTGGGGGTAAATCTAGTAATCTTGTTCGATAAAAAGGTAAGATGTGCAAAAAAGCTTAAGAACCACTGGTCTAGTGGTTGGGCCTAGGTCAGGTACCAGCAGCCAAAAATGGCTAAAAACCTACCTTACTTATGACGTCACTCACAAAAAACGCGAAACCAAAAACCAAAAATTTTTTTTTTATTTCAGACTCGAAGACTTGCTGAGTCCTTAGGGTTTGAACAGCTCTCCAGCAGAATTGGCTGAGGAGCTATGCAGTTGGCAAGTCAACCGAAATATCCCTGGTTTTTCCCCGTTTTCCAAGTACGATATATTCATAGAATGGCAGCGAACATGTTAAGGTTCTCATTAATTCGCTAGGTAATGTTAAAATAAGAAAGTAAGATTAAATTTTTCCAAGTTTATTGATTTTTTTCAAAACGTTGTTTGTGGTCAGATTTGCATTAGGTTTCCTTTCATTTTTGTCAAATTAACATTCGAACACAGTATGTTATAAGCTACATGTGTGTATTTAAGCAATGAATTTGTCTACCTACAGAATCTTAGCAGTTCCGATATGATTTTAGCATAACTGTGTAATAGTTATGACAAAGTGTGTCTTGTGCCTGTGAAAAAATTAGTGAAATGTTTCTTATTTTAACAGCATTTTTATGATTTTCACAATATGGTTATTTCGGAAATACAACATACTGGCTCAGCGTTTGATCCTATTTCTGAGCACTGCTGCTCTATTTGATACCATTGGCTACATAATGGGTGACATGACTCCTGATGGATCGCAGTGTGATTTTGAAGGATGGTGGATGACATATTTTGGTGAGTTTTGCTGAACACCTTCCAATCTGGGTTAATTCCAGCAGTTCGTGCAAAATCAGGCTGTTTGCATGTGGTTTTATGCAGGCAACTCTGGCACTGAATGGGCTAGAAAACTGTTCAAATGCTCAAAAGACTTGGCATTCGGCAAGTCTTCTAATTTGCAATGAAAGAAAATGTTTGGTTTTAGGTTTCAGATTTTTGTGAGTGACATCATAAGTGGAGTACTTTTAGACCACTTTGGCCCACTTCACCTGGCCCTGGGCCCAAACCTCCCTAGATAGTAGTATTTCATGAATATTTTATTGGAAACTAGGCAAAAAATCCGAGTATTTTGATACTTTGGATGACCTGGTAGGGTTTGGGTTCAAGAGTTATGATCTAAAGTGGGGTGGTCCAACTACTTACGATATACAGGCCACTTTTCAAAAACGTGGCGACTCGCGGGCCACTTCCAACAATATGATATATAAAACAACAGAATCCCAACATTTGAAACTAAAAATGGAAAAATAAGTGAGACCATCATTGAAACGATTACACAACAGCAAAAAGCAATTCATTACAAATCTCTATGAGTGGCATGCTGTCTCTGACACTATCGTTTCTTTATCAATATCAGAGTTAGTGGAAACAAGTCTGACACTATTATCCAGTGTTTCGTCTGCCATTCGATTTCTGTTTTTAGATTCGACTTGCTTCATCGTAGAAAATGTACTCTCACCCCATATGTGCTTCCAAGTACAGAGTGCATTTTTACTGCAAAACTATCTTTGCTGACTAATTTCCAGAAGCTCTCTACAGTCTTGTCTAGGGTTTCTCAATCTGTGGGCCAGGCCAGGGAAGAAATTTTGAGGGGCCACGACCTGGCAAGGGCGTACGGACGTCTAGCAAAGGCGTACGGACCTGGTATTCTTGAAATTGAGTATGTTTTACAATTTGAACGTTTCAACACTTTGGCATCTGGCTGGTTTCGAGGATTCTCGTGTCAAAACAACCAGATCCCATGTGGCTTTGCGTGCGCGTAACTTGGGCGCCGAAAGTGGTAGAGAGCTGTTCAAAGGCTCAAAAGACACGACAAGTCTTATAGTCTGCACTCGAAAAAAATTTTTTTGGTTTGGGGTGGGATTTTTTGTGAGTGACGTCATAAGTGGAGGAATTTTAGGCCACCTTGGCCCACTTCACCTGGCCCTGGGCCCAAACCCTTAGATGGTAGTATTTTGCTGAAGTTTTTATTGGAAACTAGGCTACATTCGGAGTGTTTTGATACTTTGTCATAAAAATATTTGACTAATTAGATAATTAATTTGTTTATTTTAGATCATAACTTTTGAACCAGAAACGCTAGAAAGTCGATCAAAGGCTGAAGATTGTAGCCTAGTTTCCAATCAAAACTTCAGCGAAATACTTCCGTCTAGTGGTTGGGTCCTCAGTTAGGTAACATGATCCAAAATGGCCAAAAACCTACCTCACTTATGAAGTCACTCACAAAAAATCCAAAACCAAAAACATTTATTATTGCAAACTGAAAGACTTGCCAAATATTTCGAAGGGTTTGAACAGCTTTGTAGTGCAGGGGTGGCCAACCTTTTGCACACCATACACCAATTATTCCAAACGTGAGTAGAGATGCGCCATACCGTCCGATATTTCTTGTAGCAATATTATTTCACATCATTAGCTGTTTACCAGGTAATATAATCAAGTACAAATGAAGTATCTGGCAACTACTAAATAAATTTCTCATTTACTTGAGACTTACCAAAACATTTCACCAGCTTTTCAACGAACTGGAGTTAAATTTGTTACTGAGAGCAGCAGAAAATTCTTCAATTTTGAATCAGTCAGGCGTGACCTCTTTTTGCTTTTAATCAATTTCATGGAGGAAAATGCTTATTTGCATGTGTATGTCGTTTCATAACGACATACATACAAATCAGTTCTGTCGCCATGGGGGCCTTTGGTGGGCTTAGCCTCCCAAACAAAGCATCAAGCTCCCCAAATTGAACTATGAAACATTATAAATCAGTGGAGATTTTATCAAATTTTTAATGTCAAGCCCCCTTATTGAACACTTTCTGGTGACAGTTCTGATATAACTTTGAGCGAATTTTCTTAGTTACGGGAAATTTTTACAAGGTAAGCATCGCCAGAAATTAATCACGTTGTAAGTACCAGGGACTGCAGAAAGCGCATCAAATTTCGTTTCCAATATTAAATTTGTTTTGAAGTCAAGAAGTTCCATTTATATGTTACTTGGCATTTTCATTATCTTTCACTAAATAAGAATGGGTTTATAAATGCCAAAATGCAGTCTTTTTCTTTAACAAAGTCACAAAAGCGATTTTCAAATGAGTCGCGCAATAATTTGATCTTTATAGTGCATTTTCTCAAATTGCCATTATCAGCAGCACATTCAGTCTGCTCCTTTGAATTCGGAGACTAGCTGATATCCACATTTTCTAAATGCGAAATTGAAGAGTTTTAATTTCATGATAATCTCATAAGGGATTTGTACGTAATAAAAATCGTTAAAAATATTGGAAAGGCGTACTATCTTGCTTTATTACGATTACAGACAATGTGCCACTTCAAACAACCAATTGCGCCAGATTCTGGCGCATGCGCCATAGGTTGGCCATCCCTGCTCTAGTGCAATCGGCAGAGGAGCAATGTAGTTGGTAAGGCAACCGAAAACTGCTTGCATTAGGCCAATTTCAAAATACGAATATATTGTACCCCGGAAGCTAAGATGTTAACACTTTGGCGTCCGGCCGCTTTTGGGGATTTTCAAGAAAAAAACACCGAAATGCACGTGGCTTTGCATGGGAATTTCTCCGCTCCTGCAAGGGTTACGGACCTGGTCGAAGTGTCAAACGACGCGGCAAGTCTTCTAGTCTGCACTCGAAAAAAAATTTTTTGGTTCAATTTCTTAGAAAGCTATGATGAAGTCCATATTCATCAGCATTCTTATCCATAATAGTATGATACTCCATTCACACAATGTCATGCACCAATAGTAATACGGGGGTACAATGACCTAGGTCAGGGGTCGGCAACCTTTCCCGAGTCGCGGGCCAAAAACAAACTCTGCAAGGTGTACCATTTCAACAGGAATTCACAATTTAGGAGCGCATGTAAAAAATGATCCAATTGGACAACCGTAGTCGGACAAAAAAATCCGACTCCGACTCCCAGTGTTGGTAGGAATCCGACTCCACCCAAAAACTTCCGACTCTTTACGACTCCGACTACGCAACCCCGGTTGATATTGCCAACTGCTTTCAATAAAATTGACACTAAGTATTAATGAATACTTTTTCATGCTGCTGAAATTTAAATTATTAAGTATTTATTAGTTAACACTGGTGCAAACTAAGTTTGGTTTACCAACTGTGCCAAAGAGCACTGTTGTCAGCTCAACGACGATTTTTGTTAAACAGCAGTTTGCGTTTCTGGTGGCTGGTAGTTCAAGCTGATCTTGTCGTAAATTGAGATTTTCCAAAGATAATTCACAGTCTGGCTTTTCATTTGTTGTGGTAGTTTATTCTTTCGTATGACGTGAAATGTTCATTGGTGGCCTGAACGTTGTCTTTTTGAAAAACTTGTTTCCGATCAAATTTTAGTTACGTTGGAATTGAAGATGCGGTTGAAATTGCGAAATTTGTTCTTATATCTATGTGTGGCGATTCTTTTGCAAGTGCTATGCAACATACTCAAAAAGAAGTCTGATGTAGTGTAAGATACACACAATTCGCCGCAGATGGCTGAAAAGAAAACTTGACAGGAAGCTATTGAAGCTCAGAAACGTTGAGCTCGACAACGTTTACAAAAACAAGGTTTTTCCAGTTCAGAATTATTTTGACTGTTGTCCCGGCATGGAGTCGATTAGACCAAATTCAGCTCTATTTCTCCGTTGGTCTGCATTATTGCATTAAGTTGCTTTGTGGCAGCGGCTTACCGTTTCGATAAAGATCGTCTTTTAATCCCAAAGAAGGACAGGATCAGTGCAATAACGATTAAACAACATTAGCGATGTGAATTCAAAACACCACGAAGCTCTTGATCAACCCATCTTCCTTTTTCAAGGTTAAGAATTGTTTCATTTGTGACTGGTGAAATATGCCTGGCAATTCATGTGTACCTGTCTGTAAAACTGTGTCCATAAATATTTGCACTGTTTTTTTAAGATTGGACAGTGCTTCTTTGGGTGACTTGTCTCACTTTTAACCTTTTCATGAATGTGGTGAAGCAACGAAGAACGGAACAATATGAAAAATATTATCACGTACTTACTTGGTTGTTCCCTCTTTTACTTAGCTTGTTGCCGCTGATAGGTGATAATTACGGCCCGGCTGGAGCTTGGTGGTAAGTGATTGTAACTGTGAACTTAATAGAGGCACTTCGCTTTGCCAACATCCATACGTTTTTACAGCTGGATTAAGCACACTTCAAATGTCTGGAGGTTTGTGATGTAAGTGCGTCGTCATTTTGCCGTTTTCTTTAAGTGGTTGTTCCTGTCTTTGTCACATGTTTATTTGTACACAGATGGTACATACCTTTATTTCTGGCAATTATTGGATTATTCGTCACATACGCGTACATTATTTTCTTCTTGAGAAAACGACTCTCCTCTTGGCAAGGCAATTTTGATCCAGACGCCGAAAGAAATAACTGCAATATTAAAGAAGATATAAAAGTTTTGAAAGCATATCCTTGCGTGTATTTGGTGTTGTCAATTTTCCCGCTGATACTAAGGTAAGTGCAAAAAGCTGCACCACGCACCCAGCTCCGGAGCAAAAAGTTGTAATTGTTTTTATATTTTTAAAGTTCCACCGGCTGAACGGTACAGTAGGTAGAGCACACGTTTTTGGTGGGTGATTTTCGATCACCCGTCGGGTTACACCGAAGACTTTGAAACAGCCTTTGCAAACTAGGTTTGGTCAACAGTGGCTGAAAAGTCTGTAGTGTGAACAATACTCGCTGATCAATTGTGACCCTGGGAAATGAGAGATGTTCGATCCTACATTTCGTTCCCACATCTTGCTTACCTGAAATCTAACTGAAGTAAATTTTTTTCAAAAGGAGTTGTTGCATTAACCTTTTTGATGCAGAATCCACAACGCTTTTACCGAAGAGGGAGACGATGTCTACGCCCTTTGGATTCTCACTGTTTTGACAGCTCCGCTTATGGGGGCTGTTAATGCGGTTGTGTTTGGCCTGGATCCAGACACTCGAAGCAAGTTGACTTTGACTCACATACGGGTAGGTTTAAAAATGCTGATGACTCGTAAACTTACAAGGAGTTGTGTGATTGTAACGATCGCTTCAGTTTTAGCCACGTGCAGAGTGAAGCTGTGTCATTTTGCAAAGATACCAAAGAGTAAACAAGCTAGGGGTTTTGAACCAATATTGATTGTTCATGTTTTCAGAGTGCATGCAAGGTAATTCTTTTCATGAGACACCTGTATAGTAATTGTAAAAGTGACATCTTTCAAATACTTCAGTAAAATGTTAAACGTAACACCCAGTGTAGAAGTATGAGTATTGCAGAAAACAATTTGGAAACTACAGAACTCAGAAACTGCGGCCGCTATGCTATTAAGTGCAGTACATCGATCGCAAAACCAACACATTAAGTGCTTGCCACGAATGCGCCGTTCTTGAATTGTAACTACAGTCCAACGTTAACCTGCGTGTGATATGGGTTTTGTTTCAAACAAAGCAAATAATAACTTTCTTTGATTTTCGCAGTTGGCTTGGGCAAGCAGATTTAGCAGTGCCACAATCCGTGAGTATCCGACAGTTATGGGAAAAAGTACCGATGTGCTCAGCACCCCCAGTGATGCAGATGTACCCGTTGCACCCCCTGATTTGATTAGAAGGTCGTCGTCATTTGACCGTAACTACAGTGGTATATGACAGATTCATATTTGTTTTATGTACTTCGTTTTGTTTTATACAGTGCAAGTTGTTTGAAGCAAGTATATCGTAATTAATCAGCGTTACTTGGGTTTGCTCTTATTATATTCTTGCAATTATCTCATCCTTGCTTGGCCTTTTTGTTTGTTTGCCATTCCGCAACTTTTGCGTTTTTTTGTGCTCAACTCCATGAAGTGCGCATTTGTACTGGAGTAAGTGGCTACCTTTTACTTGCCAATCGCGCCGAATCGTAGATAATGTCACGATGCGATAAAGCTCGCGTTGCAGTTGCGGGTCATTGGCCTACCGCAGTTTGAGTTTGATATCCACACATTTGACTAAGTTCTCACATCGAAATTGTTTGCTGGGTTTACACCTCTAATGGAACTACTTGTCTAAGGAGGTTCAAAGTGCGAAGCTCGATTCTACCTTGTTTGAACGAAAATTGAACAGGGATACTGCACTGGGACTTGCATATTGTAAGTGTTGAAACGTATCTTAATTTCAAACAGTTATGTGTAAAGCAGATGAAGTTGTATAACCGTGTCAAGTCAGACAGCAGTAGTTGTTAATTTCATTTTTGAGGAATGCATTACCTGCGCTGTTGACGTTAGGAGACAGTTTTTGTAATCCTGATCAAATACTTTCACATTTAATCAAACAAATCTTTGCAATGACAATGCTTGTCGGTATTCGCTGCAATTCCACGTTTTTTTCTTCTGGTCTGTGCATACACATGTGCACCATGCGTGGTTTGTTGTCTGAATTGTCAGTCTCATTAGAAGCAAGTATCATGTTCTCATACTTTTTCTGCATACTGCATTTGGAGCGCTGTTGATAGGAACTGCGCTTACTGCATTAGTTGGGACTGTTTTTGGTGTTGTTATTTTCAAATTGCACCCACAAAAACGTTGACTTGTTCTTGGTAGCCAGCAGAGGCTTCAAAAATCAATCTCAAAGACAAGTGTTAACTTGTCTGATTTTCATGTTGCATGTAGACATTTGCACAAAAAAGTTTCGTATATTCCGGACTCATTACTTTCTGTTCATGGATTGACCTTTCCTCGAGTTTACCCCTACACGCAGCACGAACCTTACTCCCGGCAGTATTTTGTAAAGTGACTCCTGAACCCAAAAATACTGCTTCGAAAAAGAGCGTGTATTCTGCATACGTGGAGAAGCAACAGGGGTCCGATATAATTTGCGTCTTGTGACGCCTCTCCGATCCTGCACTTCATGTATCCTTGTAAATACTCGTTGTTGCTCGTCTTTTTTCCTGCGGTCATGTGAGCAGGGCTACATGTTCTGCGCGAACCTTCCACTGCATGTTTATCATATTTCAGTATGTCTTGCCTTTTGTTGCACTTGACGTAGTGTTAGAATCGGATTTGAATGCCCTCGAAAATTCTGATATTTCGTGCGAAAATAATCCTTGAGTGCTTAAATCCAAGTTTCCTGTTCACGCTTGTCTTAACTGTTCGAGGTTTTGCATATCAAGTGGCAAACGGATTGTGGTCTAAATCTTTTACCTCATGCGAACGCCGTACGTGGGGCGTGACTAAATGGGGACATGAGAGCAACGCAGAACACTCACTCTCTACTATCAATTTCAGTCATGAGTGAAGATGACTTGCCGTCTGAGTTTCAGAACTACGATTAGCTAGAGCAGGGGTGGGCAAATAGCGGCCCGCGGGCCAAATGTGGCCCGCCACAGCGTTTTCAGTGGCCCGCGGAAGCCTTCAGGAAAACTGTCAAATCTAAAATATTCTCCAACTTATACAGTAAATGTTAGTGCTGAGTCAAACTTAACGGAGACTTGCTTCTAATTCCGTAAGAAGGTATGGCCCTCCGCTAAACGCGGTCTGCTGAAAATGTCCCCCGAGCAAAATTAATTGCCCACCCCTGAGCTAGAGCATTGAGACATTATGCGATAACAGTAAATTCCTACAGTAACAGTAAATTCCTACAAAATCAGATTTATGTTGTAATTTTGATTTTTTCAAATAACAATCTTTCGCAAGTACTATGCTGCTTTGTAATGCGCTTGTGCCCGTCGCCCATAACTTGATAATAAATAGTTACCATATCAGTATAAAACGTTTTGCACATTGTTCCAAAATAGCGTTGGTAGCGTGACCACCACACCCTTTAATTTAGGAACAGAATATAAAATAAGAGACATCTTCAAATATACCTGAAAATATTGTTCAAAAAAATAGAAGATTTCAAGAACATCAAAGCAATTCCTATAGCGCAGTGGTTCCAAACTCTGGTACGCGTACCACTAGCGGTATGCGAAGACTTTCAAGGTGGTACATGAATAGGCCTACTTTCGTTTTTTCTGGACAAAAAAATGTATTCGCAGCTGTAGTTTTTACTAATCGGGTTCTGTTAATAAATTCCTGAACTTTTGTGTACTTCCCTTGTTGGCTTTCAGAATGGCTACTATAATTTCTCACAACCACTTAGTTCATGTCGAAATTGTGTTAATTCTGGTTTTCCAAACTTTTGATCGAGTAATATTTGGAAGATTGAGTTTTCCTGGAACAAGGTGGTACGTGCCGACAGTACGGGGCCCACAAGTGGTACGCGATCAGAAAAAGTTGGGCAACCACCGTCGGCGTCCGCAGAAATTTTTCCAGGGGGAGCAGCATCGACATTTTGCTTATCTTTTTCAAATTGCTGACGGTGCACTGCAAATGGACGTTAACAAAACGCTTTACCCTTTCTACACCCCCAAATATAATGCCCCATGTTTATGTGCGTCGGAAGGAGGGATGAGAAGACCAAGGTCCCCCTGGGATGTTGAAATTTTCCTATTACATCTTCAGCAAAAAAGGTTGATATTTTAGTTTCGAGTGCATAAAACGAAATTTCAACACTTTTGGCCCCTTCTGGAAAAATCTTTTTGGCTACCCCTGGAAAAAATCCTCCGTTGCGGCAACAGGTAGCCTACAATAATGCGCCTTGTTGCGAGCAATAGCCAGGTACTGCATGTTACGATAATTTACACCAGGGATGGGAAAACATTTGCTACCGGGAGCCGCATATGCTACATTTGTTTGCTTCAGTTACAATTTACGTTTCAAAAGATGATACTATAATTTTGTATTGTTTCATTTCACATTGACAGTGCTATAGTACACATAAACGGTAGGGTGCATCAAACCCCCCATATGAAAAAACAGAAATGGCCATACATCAGAAATGTTCGGCCTCCTGTAAAAACACTTTGTGCAAAATTTTGTCAAATTTGGATAAACTACCGGGTCCACGTTAGTCATGAAAATATGGAAAACGTGGCAATAGGCTAATGCATTACTATAGCTACTAAATAGAAATCCCCTGCAACGACTTCAACTATAATGATAGTTCGACTACAATGACACTTTTTGTCAGTTCCAGCAGAATTCCTATATTTTATATGCATTCTAGATCGGCTATAATGTTACTTGCCTATAGCAATGCTTTTTCCTCAGTCCCGCAGAATCTTTTATTGCTTTATAACGACAACTGCAAGTTTTCCTTGCTGTTTGGAGTGTGAGCCCAGTTATGTGGAGTCACCACACTAGCACGGGCATTGAAAGCAAGAGAAGGCTGATAGGAAAGGAGAATTAGTTGGTGAAACAGTTCAGCTAATTGGCGGTTATAGGTATCAGGATAAAATTGCAACACTGATGACTTTCTTGCTCAATGATAAGGAAAACACATGAAGTTTTTCATTCAAGAAGATCAGTCTTCATTCCACATGACATCACTGAGGGGGGATTCTAAGGGTGGCAAAAGCAAAACTGCAGTTTCATACAATACTGCTCATAGATCAGGATGTAAAGTAACTGCAGTTAGAAAAATGTGGTTAGCGTCAAAACATGCTTCACTTCACTGGGATTGAAAACTCACGTCATACTTCATCAAATACGAGTGTGAATTGGAGCGACTGACTGCATGGCTATTAGTAATAGGAATGAAACCAAGCTCCTTAAAGTACCAAGTTGCCAACCAGGCACTGGAAGATGAGGCGACACTATAACAGAAAAATCTTGCAACTTTTGAAATTATGGAACTGACAGCAGTCAATCGTGTGAATAGTATTACAACTCCCTCAAACACAGGCCAAGAAACTGCCGTTTGTCTTTGTCTGCAACAGGCACTGGGATGATTGGACAGCATGCCAACATTATACTGGTGAGGTAATAATACCACAAATATTCATAGGCCTGAAGATAGAAGCATCTAAATTACCTGAAGTGTCCGTATTCAGCAGGTGTAGGAACCACTTGGAAAGCTTACCTTATACCCACAAGGAAACACTCACATTCCTTGATAGCTCATATTTTTATAAAACAAACGCCCTTATACAGGAATGGGCAAGTTAAGCACTTCATTTTACATCAGCCTCAAGCACAACATTGCATCAACGTGATAATTACAAAGAGTTTGTAGAAGTGAGCACAGTAGGCTATATTTGGATGGATTTGACAGTACATGCCGGTGTTCTGCACATGCTACTGCAATTGTTTATATGTAATCAAAGGCGCAGCCAGGGGGGGGGGT
>JGI24158J21664_10003064_pt1 | contig 20726 bp, 13 predicted proteins | sample Ectturendosymbi3_FD_21664 | JGI IMG/M metagenome (IMG submission 21664) | reverse complement strand
TGCTGGTGTGACGTGAATAGAATGTCGGTGGTATGATGTCATAGATAGATGGTATCATGCTGGTGTGACGTGAATAGAATGTCGGTGGTATGATGTCATAGGTGGAATGACGTTGGTTGTGTCGTAGTAAAACTGCGACAATCTTTTGTTTTGTGACATCACTTACGTTTCTTAAGACAAGCATTGGAAAATATCTGGAATCTTGGACCTTGATTATGACGAAGCCAAACGTAGATTGTCCTTCAAGACGAATAAATTCGGGGTGTTCTGCCTCCTGCAGGACACCCACCTCAATATGCCCTTCCAGTCGTGGGAGTTGGTACCCATGGGCCAAGATGGGGCCAAGCTGACAATTACTGCTGCCATCGCTGAGATACAAATAGAGATTAAAGTAAGAAATGAAGTTCAATATTTTTAGATGAGTGATGTTGTACAAGACATTCGGGATTTGTTCATTGTGTTTTGAAACTAAATAGTTTTGCGCATGGCGGGCTGTCAATATTTCACGGTCTGGTAGTAGAGAAGTTACAGTGTTGATATGAACGGCGTTAAAATCTCTAAAGTTATGTCCCCAAGTGAGTTGTGCCACATCGGATTTTTTTCTGATTTCCACCTGGAATCACAACTTTTGCCACAAAGAGATGACGTTGCAAATCAAATGTTGTGAATGTTTGTTTTTTACAAGAAACTCTTCAAACCTGAAATGCCTTTTTGATATTTTATGTTTTGTTCACACACACACATGCCGCAACCACAACACACTCACACACACACATGCCACAACCCACTCACAACAATCTGACGTAATCATCTTAAAATTTTTAAAGTTCGATGCAGTCGTTTTTCCTTCGATGAAGGTCAAGGTTCAAATGAACTACGTGTCAAAGATCACTTCTATCTTAACGTGGCCTAGCAGCTAACTGCTTGGTACATTACGTAGCTTAATTGTTTATTACAAAACAATAACAAGAAAAACGCATGAATGTTCGTTTGCGTACAAAAAAGTCAAACGAAAGCAAATTGTATTGTATGTGAGACTTTGTAACTGATTTTGAAGACCAATCACTTGGTGGTGCGCCCCTGGACAATTCTGATTCACTCGGCTGACAAACAACTGCTCTTCATGTGTATGTGACTGTTTCAAGGGTAAAGTGTGAATGCATTAAAATAATTATGGTGAATGTGGTTGCAAATAATATACATAGCTTAAGTTGAAGATTTCGAACAAGACAAAACGGGATTAAAGTTGCGTTTTTTCCATTAAACTTTGCGTTGCGGTGCATTAGAAAAACCTCGACCTGAGAGATTATGAATAATTTACGCCTTTTGTAACAAATGTTTCCCTCTTTATTTTCGTTTTGTTCCAGGGAGGACATTGCAAATTGGTCAAACCAGAAGATGAAGCGAACGAGCAGCTTTGGGAAGTTTACGAGAAATGGATGGAACCCGAGTTGATGATAGAAAAACTAAAATCTTCCGGCGTCAATGTCTTCCCCGCTAAGGACTCTGTCAAATTCGTCAGTGTTCAAGAAAAGGTTTGTTACGTGACAAAGGCAGTGTTTCACGAGAAACGTAACAATCACTGGTATTGCTTCTGACGTCAATAATTATTGATGATTGGCATTGCTTATGACGTCAATAATTATTACATTATAATGTAACAAGTTATTTTGTCAGTTAAAGAGATTCTCTATTCTTTGACCAGCTTTCTTTTCGCATTTATGCTGGAAATCTGCAGAGCGCTTTTAAAATTAATAAACAGCCAATATTTATTAAAATCCCAGTAATGTTTAGGACCTGCATTTTCAGAAAATCGATGTTGACCTTGCTTACCGGCAACTTGCTCATCTCTCATCAGCTTTTGCTTTCTCATGGAGCAAGTGGAATGCAAGTCCTGATCGAGTCGTGTTTCGGGTAAGCCCCTTAATCGAGAACCCTTTACAGGATAAACTTTCGCGCATAGTTTTCATATCAAAGCAGATATTAGACACTTGGTTTGTGCCACTGCATGTCCCAGCAAGTTCCATACCTCGCAGACACCTTAAGGTTTGAAAATTGACTTTTTTCGTCCGAATCAATTCAAGCCAGGTCCTCGCTCTGCTGCTTTACTTTCTATTTCTGGCCCAGACAGATGACGGAGCCAGAATGTGGTGTCGGAATTTATTTCTGAACTTCACAATAAAAGTGACGGCAGTTCCATAGAAATGTTCGGCAAGCATCAAAGGGTGTGATGACGTATCAGCCGCAGAGGAAAGCGGGGAGAGATCACAGCAGCAAACGAGTTTTGTTCTCTCAATGTATATGAACAAACAGCTGAAAGTTTCCACACGACTTGTGGACAACCTTCACAGATTGTTTTGTGTTAGTTTTCGATATCTGCGAATGTAAGCTTGGTTAATATTAATGTAACCTGCTAGATATCTTAAAATGCAAAGCATTTTCAATGTTCAACTATTCTTGTAGATATCTTCAATGTGTCCGCACTCACTTCGAATGAAAAATCCGCGCATAACAAACCCCCCCTTTTTGTCAAATACAGCAACATATTCACATGAAAAGATTCAGCTGACATGAAAAAGATTCAGCACGAACTGGTAGATTCTGCTCAAACTAATGCAGGGGCGTATACTGCAAGTTGTTTCGACCGAGTACGGTTGCTCTTTGTGAAGTGTTGTGATATAACAGATGTTAATGTGACTTCAGGTTGCTCCATTGTACGTCACAAATGATCCCCGTCCTGTGCCGGACGATGATTGGTCCTTGTTCCTCCTGAGCGAGGACCGATGCTACAAACTGGCGCTCGCCGAGTTCGATGACGAACCCTTCATCGACTTGTTGGCCAGCGGCGCAAGCTACCATTGTGACATCATGCACGCAGTGCGTCTGACGTCACTGAAAGGGGACGCTGACGAAAAACTGCTGACGACACTTAACGAACGCTCGCAAAGCAGCGACAAGTTTTTCATCAACGCTGTCTACATCCTCCTCAGTGCCACTCAGATCATTACGTTCTCATGAACGTCATTTCCTGTTTTGTTTAAAAGTTGGGTTTTACTTTTTGCGCGATTTAAACTAAATTTGATAGAAAAATTAAAGAATCGTTTTTATGGTATTGGAAGTATATTCTACAATCTCCTCACTGATCTGTCCTTGTTGAGATTGAAAGGGTTTACAGTTTGCTGGTGTAGCATCAGGCGCCATGGAATGGTCTGGGGCCATTTCTGGTGGAGTGTGCGAGCACTTCAATTTGTCAAAGGTAATCTCCATTGATGACATTTCGATGTTGATATGCTTGGCTGACCTTGCTCCGAACTCACTTCTGTGCGAGATCGAGTTGACTGCTGGTCATTTCAACTCAGCTCGAGTTGCTTTGAGGTCATTTCAACTCAGCTTCTAAGAACCATCGAATGACTTGAAATATCAAGTAACGGCAAAATTAGTTAGGTCTTCAAATATGTACTTTCCACGATGGGTGTAAGCAAGCAATCGATCAGCAAAATTTTAATAGGAAATCGATTTCACGTAAAATTACACATCCTCAGTCCTGAAAATTGCAAGCAAAGCTTACGGGTGAAAGGTTGAAGTAACAGCGGAGAAAAAAACAAACTCAAGACTACAATCAAAATTCCGTAACACAAGCTCAGAAATCATGAGCTTAACAAATTGACTGACGTCAAGAATACTAGTGGCAACAAAAAGAAACTGTGACTAATGAAATAAGTGTTTACTCAAAACGGTCTTTACTTTTACTTTCTTGAACCCAGCCTTAGCCTAGTATATGAGCCCGACATGTTTCGTCAAATTTTCTTCCCTGTTGGCTTTTAGTCTCCAGTAAACCAACCGTATGGTCTTTCAATAATTTACTCATTCCAGGGATCAAACGAAAAAATTAAGGGATGTGATGGCGGCACACCAACTTCACAGATGTTTAAACATTTATGTATGTTAATATTTCGTGTAGTACCCCCGTCTTCAAATAAAACAAAGTATGTATAGCAGGCTCTAATAATAATAAATGTGATAATATGATCTCAGTAACGTAAAGAACGTTTTATTGGTCAGTTCGCGTTTCAGTGCTGGCGTAATTCTTTTGGAATATATAAAAGGCTTCAAACGTAGGTGCGGGGACCCATTTTGATAAAATATAGGTCAATTAAGTAGTGGCGTAACTAGACGTTTTGAAAGGATCCACTGGTCAACACTCTGGAAAAGTTGAAAAATGATTGTGAATCAGGATGTCGTGGATGTCTATACCAGCTAAAAACCGAAAACACTCCCAAAAAATAAAAAAACAACAACCTAGAGATTAACAAAATATTATTAAATTTCAAAATGCCAGCCAAAGTGGGCCCAGTTTTTACATTTAGCTTGCCAGGGGGAAAATCTCGCCCCCTGCCCCCCGTCAGTTACGCCACTACAAATAGGCTTGGAACTAACTGGCTCTGGTTGAGAAGCGCTGACTTGCAGCGTTCGTGACCTGCACACGTGGTTTAGCTGTTGGGCTTCTTCCAATTATACCTGCAGTTATTCCTTTACTTCGTTACTAACAGGCTTCTATTTCGAAAGCTGTATTACCAAACCATCCCACGTGGGACATAGACCCTTTGAATGCTCAGCAGTGATTGCGTCTTACGTTAGACGGTAGGCTAATTGCCTTGAACCACTTTATTCAGTACGGCCTTGCCACGTTGTGTAACTGTTTCGATTAACGTCCTTTTTAATAAAAGCCTTCACCACAAACATATCTAAACATGTCGTTTGCCCTTGCGTTAGGTTTTCAGAGAAGGTCCTGTCTCAAATTCATCAAAATGAGAGCAACACCTTTTCTAAGCTTTCTTGCTCAAATGACTTCTACGACTGCAGACGTTAAGCAGGTTATACCGTTGAACAAAGGACCACGTTGCCCATCGGTGACTCTGATTCACTCTAGTTGCAGTTTAAACCATGCCTGTAACCAGCTTGGGACACCAGGTAGGGTGAAGAGTTTTCTGAAAGGGGCTCAAATTTTTTCAACCGTGTCCAATAGTTTTGAAACAATCTCCAACACCTAAGGCTGAATTTTTTGAAGTTGCAAACGCAGAAAAATTAGGTCAAAATTTTAGTTTTTAGCTAAAAAAATTGGTTGCCCCAGTTATGTCTGTTATTTTGGTGAAGATGGTCAAGGCTAAAACTTTGTCAGTTACCGACACGAGAAACGAACATGCAAGTGGCTTCTTACAAAAGCTCGTGTCGGATTTTCTACAAGATTTTTGAATTGTAAAGAAGTTGTATGCGCCGTCACATGCAACGATTCATCGAACATGATACGCACGACGAAGAAAATAGATTGTAAAGACTATGAAAGTTCTGATGAAAGCGAGCATTAAGGTTGAAAAAGTTTTATGAAAGATAAATATCAGCTGTATCCAGGCCCGTAACCAGCTTGGGACACCAGGTGGGGCGAAGTTTTCTCAGAGGGGCTCAAATTTTTCAAACTTTGTCCAATAGTTTTGAACTGCACCCAACACGTTTTCCAGAGGGTGCCAAAAATTTTGAGCCCACCCTGGTTACGTGCCTGGCTGTATCTGCCCCTGGGAAAGGATCATAACATTTGTCACGAATCTGCATGCATAAGAAGATGTTTCATAAAACTGTTGAGAAAACTAAAAGAATTCACGCAGCCAGATGTCTCTGCTTCAGGAATCACAGGAAACCATGCTAGAGGGACATTTGCAGGCCAAGCCAGGGCTACCAGAGATTTTTTCGGAGGGGCAAACGTGATCATGCGTCCCGCAGAGCGCACTTTAGACACCACTGACCCAGGTGGTTCCCCTTGACTAATAGCAACCTATCCGCATCCAGGCCATACAAGCACGACCTGGCGCCAAGGAAGTCCAGTTAAGTATCTTCGGATGTTGCTGCACTGCCTGGACTGGCGAGGATCAATGTGCTGCAGTGAAGCAGTAAAGCACCAACTGCCTCCAGCTGATTGTAACTCTCCTGTCAGGCTATTAACTAGTCCCGTCGCCACGGGGGATTTTGAAACACTATAAATTAGTGGAGTTATCTTTAAATATTAGAATGTCAAGCCCCCCCGCACAAACGTAAACCCCCCTATTGAAAACTCTCTGGCCACGATTCTGCAGTTTTACCTCCTCAAGACTCAAGCTCTGGAACTTCCATCCCACTTCCTTGCGCGACCAAAGGATCCACGCAAACTAAACAATGATTAGATTAAAACATTGCTACGATGGCGCATTAACCAGTTATGGGCAACACACGGTTGACAGTACATAGAAAACCATAAGAGTTGGTTAACCGTGCAACCACAGGATATCGTAACAAAATAAATCGAATATTCAAAAGTAGAAATTTCGACATTTTAAAGAATTGCGAAACCAACCCAATCACTGCTTCTTCATTCATAACATGGGAGCTAAAAGATGATTGGAATATTTAAACCCGCGCCGCTATGACGGATATCGTGCGTCGATATTTACACTCAGTTCGCGAACAAAGCACCAAACAATGGCGCGGTTGACCTTTCCTCCCTGCAAATATCATAATAAAACAAACCAAAAAAAACTCCACAGGATTGTACAATATTGTTGTTGTCCAGCTTAAACGCTGCGCCATCTGGCGGTACAGCGTACGTACGTTTCATGCCGCTATGTTGTGCACAGGAGCAGACGCTCTTGTCGAGATTCTGCGTCGACACAGGGCGGGTGGCGCAGATGGGCAGGTAGAAAAAATATGTCAGAGAGCGATTATTTACAATAAATCACCACCGAAAACCTTACGACGGAAAAGAAGCCAAAGAACAAGTGCACGATCAAGAAAGACGCGGACATTTTGCGTCAGTAAAAAAACGGAAAAACAGCGCGAAACGAGATAATCGCGGCGATTGTTAATTAAAGCAATGAAAGCAGGAAATCGTCATTGTGACGACAGCCACAAATCGCCGACGAGTGCAGCAAAGATCGCCGGCGAAGTCATTTCCGTTTCTTTCACTTTCAAATATTCCGAGAACCTCTTTATTTACAAACCACGTGATTTTTCCACTTGACTTGGGTCTGTACATGGCTCATGATCAAAGCAGTCGACCGCGGTGCGGAAATAAAACAAAAAATACTTTTCTTTAAATTTCAAAACGCGCGTTTCACGTCACGAAGGTTCGGCACCCCGTCTGTCGAGCAGCTTGACGTGGGTGAAGGGAAAGCGACCTTTCTTTCCTTTGCAAATTCCCTCCCATTGCCCGCTTTTGTTCATCTGCGTCACTTTTATGACGTCACCAACCTGAAACACAAATCTACATGTTTAGAAAACAAACCTGAAGACCTGCTATCGTCGCCGCACGATGACAATGCTTTCTCCGAGACAAACACCGAAAAACTCCAGACACCTGCAAACCTGGGCACTGCTTTCCTTTCTTAAACACAAAATAAAGCTTTGAAGTTATACGCAGCTGAACATTTCGCATCTTTTTCCATACTGTACCTTTCATCAAAGACAGCCTCTGAAGATTGCATCGGACAGGATCATTGTTTGGGCTTCAAGACGTCATGAGTCTTGTATAATGCTGCAGCCGGCACAGGAACAGCAAATAAGACAAAGAAACTGAAAATGTTTTTGATGACATCTCTCGTAAAACTGTGCGCGCTAATAATGGTCGCCGAGAAATTACTATCTGGATTGTTTTTACCGGCTGGAGAACTGATCAGGGCAAAGCAGTATTTGATACTGGCAACAAAAGCCTGTGTCTTGACAAGTAACACCAATCTCCTCGAAAAAAGTGGAATTGCAAAAGTGAGCGATAGATTTGATGTAATTATATCGGAAAACGATTCACAAAACATCAGATGAACGAATAGTTGCTGATGTCGCCCAACAGACAAGTTTGAAAACTGTGATATATTTACTTCGATGAAGGAGAAGTTATAGTTTCTGAAATGAAACAAGCGACTTTTCTCCGCTTTAACACGTCACTTGCAAGCTTCAGTATTTCGATGAAATTGACAACGTTACATAAATCAGTTTTTTTTAAGGCGTTTTAGCGACCCGATTCGAGTCCCTAGAATCAGAGAAACTTATGATCGGGTCCCTACAGATCCATACCTGGTATCTAACATTTTCCTTAAAAAAAACCTGCATAAATATCAAAACAAATGTTCGAACTTGTGAGCAAGCAGGAGAGGATATTGGCAGAAACTTAACAGTTACGTTTTTTCACTTTGTTAAATCATCACAGCATTTGCCTGATACTACAAGTTTGCGAGTTAAAATGGTATTTTCGAAAATTTTACGTCACAATATTGATTTTGGATGCTGCGATTGTAAGCAAACCAGGAGGTGCCAGCCAATCGATGACGCATAACGATGAAATTTTCGATGCTTTTTACATTTGGTGATATATCACGCGGAGCTGGTAAGTCAACTAATTGTTCTGCCAAAATATCCGACGTCTTCGCGGCAAAAGATCTCATATTGCTAGATCCATCAAAGACCCTTATGGCGTCTTACTCAACAATGAGAAGGACATCCTTGGTAGATGGAGGGAGTTCTTCAAAGATCGTTCAAACCTAGTGACTACCACACCATCGGACACACACGAGGTACATTCGGGGGGAAAAATGCCATCACTCCAGCTGAAGCCTTCTTTGCTATCAAAACACCGAAGGTTGCAGGCTATGATGAAATCCGACCTGAAATACTCAAAGCCTTAAATCAAGGAGTTCATTGGCTGACTCGTGCGTGTCACGTGACCTGGTGTTATGGAAGAGCACCGAAAGATTGGCAAACTGGGGTGATCGTCCCCACACACAAGAAGGGAGACAGGAGTGAATGCACTAACTACCGGGACATTTCTCTCCTTAGTCTCCAGGAAAAGCGTATGCCAAGTGCCTTGTAAAGATGCCGCGAAATAATTGAACCAGAGCTGGATGGTACCCAGTGCGGTTTGCGTCCAGGCCGTAGCACTACGGACCAAATTTCACTCTCCAGCAAATTTTCGAGAAAGCTTGGGAGTACACATCCATGACGCATATTTTGTCGACCTCGAAAAGCATACGACGAGGTTTCTCGGGAATGTTGAGGGAGTACGTTGTTGACGACTGCCTGTTACTGGCCGTCCAGGGCTGGGCAGAAAGTGTAGAAATCGGGAAGGAGCTTCCCGGGAAATCGTACATGCTCGCGGGAAATTAATCAGCTGCAAGTCAAGTAAAATCAAACAACACGCCAAGAATTGCAAGAAAACCACAAAACGGACTGTACGAATTTCCCCGTTCAGTCACGGTGGTCCAATACCTGGCCTCGTAACGCAACAGTTACCCCTACTTAACAATGGTGATTTTATGCAGTCGGTGGTCGCGTGCAGGGTTGCCAATTTGGCACTTTTGAAGCCAAACTTTGAAATTCAGGCTTTTTGGACACAATTGGCTTTTTTTGAAAATCCAAAATACCAACCAACAAAAATCTGGCTTTTTCTTTTTTTTAGTATGAAAGGCTTGACTCTGACAAAACATTGTCTTAGCTACATATTTATTACAAATATCTTCTGACAAGAGTCTATGACCATTGCAGGGTGCAAAGAATATTGCAAAGATTTTACTGTTGCCCTAAAAATTTTCGATGTATTTAATACGAAACAACAGTACAACAGTGTATTTACGGGGAAAGAAAATGCTTCTAAAAATTGGAATTGCATTTTATCAATGTTTCTGACGAGTTTTAATATCTATTTTTGTTTGGTTATGCATGTTTTATGTGTAGCCCATGTCTCAGAACTGCTAACTGGTTTATTTTGGCTTTTTTGAGACAAGATCAGGCTTTTTTGGTGAATCTGATCGCTTGTCGTAGACTCGTAATGGCGGTGGAAAGCTGTTAGTTTTAATATTGCTGCTATGATGACACATGCAGTCAGAGGACATTGAGGCCAACACGTCCTTAAAACTACGTGCGTTTATGCAAGCGAACTTCCTTTCATTGCGTTAGATAGCAGAGTGGACGGTGGTACTAGCATCAACTGGAAGCTTTTGAATACATTCAGGTTGTTAACACTTGTCTGTATGACTGCTTTGGTTAGTGTTTGCCTTACTGGGTTACCAATCGAAATGTTATTGCATTCCGAATGCCATTCCAGAATGTAGTGCCATTCAAAAATGCTGAACTCGCGCCCACACCATCGTCCACTCACTCACTGCGGTAACTGCGCACTCGCGCCTGAAAAATGCATGCGTAGAATGTTCACTCAACAGAAACTTTTAACACCGTCCGAACATCGTTCTACGGATCAGATCGGTTGGAAACCGGTTTCGCCACCATCCAACTGGCCGCAACAATCAATATTTGAGGCACGACGCCATAATCACTTCAAATACTTCACCACTAGCAAACTTAAAACCACTTTTCTGAAAGTCGCATGCGGATCCCAAGCACCTTTGTGCGGCTCTCAGCAGTCCTTCAATAAAACCAGTAGCGTAACCAGCCCTGACACTATTTTGTTTGGGATACCGCCTCTTCAAAGCACAAAACGACTATATGTCCAAAAAGTTAAGGGGGAGAATGGCCCTGTACCTCCCTCCTGTCTATGCCTATGAATAAAACCTCTAATATTTTGTGTAACAGACTTTGTTCTGCAACAAAACACAACTTGCGATTTGACTTGCGTTAAAAGTTTTTTAGTGCCTTTCTTTCACAAAATCGTATATCTGGATTTAGCTCCCTTCAGGGAAAAGGTTAAGAACCACGGGTTTATACTGTGCAGGAGCCCTATGGTTTATGCTGTGCAGGAGCCCTATGGTTTATACTGTGCAGGAGCCCTGGTTTATACTGTGCAGGAGCCTTATGGTTTATACTGTGCAGGAGCCCTATGGTTTATACTGTGCAAGAGCCCTATGGTTTATACTGTGCAAGAGCCCTATGGTTTATACTGTGCAGGAGCCCTATGGTTTATACTGTGCAGGAGCCCTATGGTTTATACTGTGCAGGAGCCCTATGGTTTATACTGTGCAGGAGCCCTGGTTTATACTGTGCAGGAGCCGCAGGCATGTCATGATTACGCGACTTGAGAGTAGGAATTGCTCGCCCTGCTGTGCGAGTTATGTACAATCTTGCCGTAACACATGATTAAAATTTATTATCCATTGGATATCTTTAGTTTGGAGTCCAGAAGTCTCTCAATGGTCTTCAAACTACGCTTTGATTGGTCATTAGAAAACGTGTTACGGTTTTCCAAATGCCAGCGATTGTTGCTTAAGTTTCATGTAAGCAGTCCATATTACTTAATTAAATTATCAAAAACTCTAATGTAATAAAGAAATCCCTTGTGAATTGGACAGTGCCCACAAAATACAAATTTTTGAAGTGCGTTGAGCACGGATTAGACGCGAGAATTTGACACTTCGTGGCGAAGATTTGCCGCTTCCATCGGTTTTGCACTCTGACAATGTCTCGTTTTTGCGTAGCGAGCGGTAGCGTGGTACACTGCGGCGATGTAACTGTTTACACGTTGAATGTGAACGGATGCTAGTAGGCTGAATCAATCCAAGTTGATCTATGTGTACGCAGTGATAGTTGTTAAGGCTCTTGAGTGCAACGTTTTCAAGAAAACAAATTCCTTTTGCAACGCCATAAAGGGCGATCGTCTTCAACTTGCGGCCCACGGGAAATTTCGACAAGCTTCCCGAGAAATTTACATTTTTTCAAGCCCTGCTGGCCGTCAAGTCACTGTATTCATGCTCAGAAGATCGTGTCCGTGTAGGGGAAGTTAAATCACGACCGTTCATTGTTGGTGTTGGACTCCGACAATGGTGTGTGCTGTCACTACTCCTCATAGTCTTTAAGAATTGGATAGACAGTCACAGCCGAGTCGACGAGGGTGTTACTATTGGGAGCTGCAGGATCGACCGTTTGCTTTTTGCAGGCGATTTGGTGCTGCTTGCACCTGCTGAACAGGAACATGCACTTGATCGGTTTTCTGCTGCGTGCGACCAATCCGGAACTTCGCGACAAAGTGCGCAGCTATGGAATTTGCAAAGCCCTGAATGTCGAACCACTTCAAGTGGAAAGATCCCAGCTGCCATGGTTCGGCTATGTGACCAGAATTCCCAAGGGAAGATCGGCGACGCAAGTCCTGCTGGTAACACCCACGGGAAAGCGACCCATAGTTCGACCAAGGACCAGGTGGAGTGACTACATCTCCGACCGTGCTTGGTCCCGTCTTGATGCGGAGCCAGCAAAATTATCTAAGATTGCTGTTGATCGTGACGTGCTTCGAGTCCTTCGGTTGTTGACCCCGCGACCCTCCCAGAGGAAAAGCCGTTTGGAAGATGAATTAATAACTAATGCTATAGGATTTAAGAACAGCAATAGAAACGAATTTTTGAATTTGAATACTGAATGAGATGCACGCGATGATATATTTTTCACCATAGGGTTTCCTACGCGTATTGTCACTACTGCACTACTCTTCGGTAAGTTTGCTACCAGGGTTCCCACACATTTTCAAAAACCATTTTCCATACCTTTGCAATACTAAATTAAAAGACTTTAATAACAATATTTAGCCTCATTTTTCTAAAATTGTACTCATGGAACACAATGCAAAAAAAACATCTGCAGAAGTATCATCAGCGGTGAAGAACAAAGAATTTGAATAAACAAATGGCTGAATTTAGAATTTCCAAACTTTTTCAATACGTTCAATACCGCGTGGGAACCCTGTTACTACAGTACACGCTTGCGCGGGTTGCGAATATCATCTCAAGAAAATCTATACGATATGCACACAGAGCAACCAACTTTTTATTAATATCAGTAGTGTTGTAGAAGGCCTGCGTGACTATTAACTCCGCACTCCTCCCTCTTGCAACATATCCTTGCAATTTTAAACAACAGAACCTCTGCCGGATATTTCTACTAAGCTGGATAACTGTTTCACACCAACTGCGCTTCAGGTGTGAACGAACGGCTGAGGAGAAAAGAATCGACTGTGCAATGTCTCGCGTGAGCGGTGCGCGGTTCAACTCTTGCATGCGAGGAATTGGTCAAAAAGGGATTTATTTCCTGCATTGACGGGTCACTGCATCTGTATAAGACTTGTATATTGTTTTAGTAATCTCAGGGAAATAAACAGTCCAGAGTTGTGCCAAGGGCTGGGTTCAAGTAACAAAAATTCATTGTTTAAGTGATAAGTAACTACCGCAGATTAGTTAAGTGACTTAAGCAAATCATGAAAATCGACATTTAAAAAATCGCAATTTTCAAATCACATAATAGACAGTTCAGATAAAATTCGCACCTGTTGGCCGCGATTTAATTTAATGGAATGAGCTTCTAGATACAAATCGTAATCATGATGACAATGAACAATATTGACTCATAATGCGCTCTACACACATGTAAGAAATCTATTCGCGTCAATGGTTTGTTTTATGTGTATAATATTGCGTTTACAGCAATAGATGTGGCTTCCAACACCTGAACTTCTCTAAATGCATGTTACTTGAAATATAAAGTAAAAATATCATGTAATGGTAAAATTACTTGATTCCAAGTAATAAGTAAAAGTTTTCAAGTAAGTAATTAAGTAATTACTGAACCCAACCAAAGTTGAACCGTCTTCCTCGTAAATGCTGTCGCCGCGACGTCGACAGCATGGCTGGCTGATTGAGCATGTGGCTAAAAACATTATCTTGGTCGCGGTGTTAATGCTCTAACCCGAACATACGCAGAAAATCCTTGCTATCCAAGCAAAACCTTCCTCAGTGGGAGTCCAACACGCACACACAGCAAATGATTGTGAAATGATACTTTGGCACGGAAACAAACCTTAGAGCAGAAATATAGCGATCTGATGGCCACTGCCCAAGACATACGGTCTTTAAATTAATGCAGATATTACACAGACAAAGGAACGAGGCAAGTTTTTCGTTCCGGCGAAATAGAAGCAAAGCCAAAATCAACTGTCCGCACTAATCGCATGGACGTGTTGGAATCAGGTTAAGAGATAGTTACAGGATCCGAAGTTTCAACTGTTGCGATCGGAAAGCCCGAGCGGCAAGTGCGCAAAGCTTCACACTGTGGCAGCAAGCAACAATAGAGATCACCCGACGAGATCACTCTCGCCACCAGCAGTAAGTACAATCAACTGTTTACCAGGTTCACAAGCAATTATTAAAGGTGGCCCTATCGAGATCACTCTGTTATTGCTTGTTCGCGCCACTTACATATAGGTGCTATTCTCAGCGCTCATCCCGTTTGTGGTGAATTGCGCATTTTCACCACCGCGCCTTCCGAGTGGTTGCAAGTTGCAACACCACAGTGACCTCAAACCTAAGACGCGGAGGGCAAAGCCAGATCCACGTCGCTGCTCAGCAATTACTACTGCAGAACAACAGGAGCCTGTCCTGGGGCAGACTTCGCGCCACAATTAACTAAATAATAGAAAATTAGAACCTTAGAATTAGCAACATAAGGATGAAAAAGCTCATACCTCAAGAGCAAGAGCGGTGGGGTCGTAAGCGTTCGGGACGCGACGAGTGATGACTTCGGCGTAGACAGGATCGTTGATCGTCGGCATTGACAAGGGACGGCTCTGAGTTGGCTGAACAGTGAGCAATGAATGAAATGTCAGTCACGAAGCATACCAACAAAATGACACAGGATACTTCATAGTCACAAACAATGCCACCTCAAACTCCACGTCTATGAACGAAGATTTTCATGTTCAGCTACTGATTGCGGGTGAAGTCGCGACAAACACTTTTGGCACCTGGAGTTCCCCTAACGAAACGCACTGGGTATGGGCAGTTTTTAAGAGTAGATCATATTTATGCCAGTTTCCTAAAACACCCTTCATTTAAAGCCCAAACAAACGCTTTGTTAATCCCGCTACAACTCTTCATAGTTTTCTTATGCAAATACACGAACTTGCGAGAGGAAAATATTACAGCTTGTAATCCAATGGAAGTCGGATACGTATCTGCGCGTAGTCCGGAACCTTCTTACCTATTTCGCAGAGAGTTCAAATCACACAGAAGATATTAGATACTTGAGAGATGGTATCTGGTGGGAGGTTAGTACCACACAGATCAGTGGCAACACAAGAATCAGATGCATTTGGTGGTTCAAAAAAACAATCCTGTAATACGCTCATAGACTATCTAAATACTCCAATTTAAAGTTTTGCATGTCTCACTTCTTTGAATTTACAAAACAGGGATTCCCAAACTTTTTAATTCCTGCACCTCTAAAAGATTTGTTCTGACCTCGCACCCCCTGCAATTTATAATCAAGAACTAGCTTTCTTGAAGTTTAGAAAGGGATTTAAATTTTTTAATATGCAAAGAAAATCAAACATATCGACAAGAAAGGATGACACAGATTAACATTTGAATATCTTCTACCAAAATAATCACTGGTTCGAAATATGTACAAAATAGTAAAATCAAAACACTAACTTCCAAACGTTTGGTCATGTGCTTTAGTTCAATAACTGTTGTTCCTGTTTCTTGCAAGTTATTCAAAACGCGAAACCATGTTACTGATAGCAACACGCATGTCTCCCTGTACATTCAAGCGGTTTCTAGATTTCGTTTTGACTGACATGATGATCAGAAAAGCTTCTATTGATTATCTCCATTCACAATTAATTACACAGAGCAGACCTTTACTTCTCTCCAAATTTACAAAACACTTGCAGCAGAGGATTCACTCTGACATGAAAGGCAGTGAACACGACTCCTTTCCTCTACTCTACGATCGGTTCAACTCGGAACTATTTACTGAGACTAATGAAATGTGGAATCCACTCGTATATATACTAAGCTCAGAGAGCTCCATCAGGCGACAAAACCAACGCCAGTATCTCGTTCACTCGACCAACAACTACTACAAGCTCGTAAATACGAATAGATTGCAGTTAGTGCTCATGCAAAGAATTTAATATTGTGAAACATACATGTGAACAAACCTGACATTTTTGCCTGTAATGCATTGCAAAACAAAGCAAAAACGTCGAAATGATTCCGTTAAGATTTTAGTTTCACTGAATATATACATTTTAGTTTCTGCTTGAAGCCAACCTTACAAGAGTTGGACAAAGACTACAATCTTTACCAGGGGTCTCAAACATGGTCCGGTGAGGGCAGTTTTTGTGGCCCGCGATGCTTTTTACGGTATTTTCAAATAATTCACATTTACATTATTTAGTTGATTCATAGGTGTTCAGTAGTGCTCGGCCAGCGAGTGAACAAGTTCCTTTTAACTAAACGTAGAGACGGCTAGAAATGATTTGTTTACAACTCATGATACCTTTCGCAAGAAATAAGATGTAAAGCTGTTTCTAGTAAGGTTCAGATGCCACCATTGTGGCGTCAGCGTCAGTGGCGTGCAGAGATCTGGTGATGCCCGGGGCGACTGCTTGGTTGGATGCCCCCCGTTCAAATTCCAGTATTGAACAGTGTCGAATGGTGGTCATTGTTACTGAATATACGCTGTTTGTGACCTCACAATATGAAGTCGTTTTCACGTTCGCAAACCAACGTTTTGGCGACGTTTGTTGACAACATTCATATTCAGGTGCACTGCGTCAGGGGGAGCAGTAAAAGAATTTAGGGCCATGGAAACATAAAAACAAAAAATTGTTACCAATTACGTTTGTTTCTGTTCATCAACAATGTTCACCACAAAAATCATAACAGAATTATAGAAAATCATTCTGAATTTTCTGGGTGTCTGAATAGGTGCAATAAATATGATATTACCTATGATACTGTTGTGATAAAGGCACCTCCGCCCCCGTTGCCCCCGTTTTGGAAGGGCAAAGGGGGCAATGTCCCCGCCATGTTTCCATTCTCTGGCCTCCCTGTGTATATTATTCTGCACGCACTAGCTTTACTCGTTGTTGTAGGCTACAATGTGTCACAGGAATGAACATAAATTATCAGCGGTCTCTTAAGACAGAGCAGTTCATAACTGCAAAAATTCCCGCCAACGCATTAAAACAGGGGAGTAGAACACATTCAATGCTACGTTAGCGCAGTTCACAACTGCAAAGATACAAGTCTGCGCGAATGTCTCGTCGAATAGCAGTTGATCAGAAGGTATGCGGCTGGGTTGGACTTCCAGGGTTGACAGCTTGAGACTTGTAATTATGTATTGTGTAACGTCTTCATACCCACACGAAAGGCGCTAGATTTTAAACATGCATCGCAGTAACATGGAATATGCAAATACATGAAGGAAGACGAGGATACATACATGGCGGTAATAGAGAGTATACGCTTGATGGCGCAAATACATTTACTTTGATGAAACACGAGCTTTTGAGACACACGCATGAATGACGTCATCACGCTTATTATAATGTAGTACTGCGATGACTTCCAAGTACATCGATTTATGAAATGCATGAGGGAGTGGGAGGCTGCGAAGGACCAAGGGTCATCTAGGCTGCAGACCTCCCAAGCGCGAAACTGCTTATTGTGTAAAGGGAACAGTGCATAATAGTTGGTAAAAGTCTTTTGCTCTGGGTATAAAATGTAATATGGGTAATACGGTTGTACGGTAAATTGAAGTAAAATGTATTGCAGGCAAAGTCAAGCCACCAGAAGATAATGGTTTAAGTTGTCAAATTAAACATTTACTGTTTTCACACATTCAGAAATATTCGTGTATGCTAGAGAAGAAATGCGTCAAAAGCTATAGACCGCTGCAAATTACACAATGATTGAGAATGCACATAAAGTACTGTTTCATGTACAATTACTAAGGAGAAGAACAGATGTGGGCTTGTGTGAGCCGATCATTCATGGGCTTGTGTGAACAGATAGCCCATATCTGTTCACACAAGCCCATATCTGATTGGCTCACACAGATATGGGCTTGTGCGAGCCGATCATCATGATGTAATTGGACCCAACCACAAAAAACACTCGTTTTTGTTTGAAAATTCCCATTTAAAAAAACAAAATCCCCATCCTATCTTTACCTTTGAAAAATGTACTAGGCTTAAAAAGTAAACTTAGCAGCAAACTTGCACAGTTAAGTGGAATTTCTTTTAATGATACAAAACCAACAGCAACGAAATTTGATGGACTGAACAAAGAGAAGAATAATTCGTACAGTTTGGATGAATTCTACTGGTAATCTTCTTCAGCTCTCTAAAATCGGTAGATTTTAATCAATTTTTCTGCCTTCCCTGCATCTAAGCTGTTTCTGATGTTGGACCATCCCAAACCATATGTTGAAAAAATACACTATATAGATGCTGAACTAGCAGGGCATGTGTACAAACGTGATGTGAAACTGCAGAGTTTGTGTGGGAGTGGCTTTTTTCTGTTTGCTGTCTGCTGTGCGCATGCTTGCCAAGCCTTAACACTTTGGAGTGAATTGACCATCAACACTTTGCGAAAACAATGATGGGGTGCATATCTTCCCCCAAATTTAAATGCCATAATAGGTATAACAAGTTATTATTGTGTAATTCTGGATATGACGATATTGCAGGGTGCAATAAAACAATTCAGAACTGGGTTTTTGTGGTTTCTCTTTGAAAAAGAACAAAAACCTGTTTCTTTCTAAAAAAGCGGATTAAAAAAAACAGGTGGGTTGCTTTTTAAAAAAACGGGTTTTCATCAACCCTGATTTTCTTTCAATCATTTCTGTGATTTTCCCTTGATCGCACAATCTGGAACAAGCCACGTCACTGTCAGTTTGATTGGGTGTGTGCCGCACACCTAGAGCATAGGTCCCTGGTACTACAGAAGCTGAGAATTACTGGCATTTGAATGCGTAAAACTTACTGTTGACCACAAAACAAGTTCCGGAAATTTAAGTCCATGCAGCATGTGTTAGTAGCCTTACAATAGGAAAAATCATCTAGTTAGAACATTTAAGTTTTGTAATTTCACTTTATGGATGCCCCCCTGCCTTTGATGCCTGGGGCCATCGTCCCGTTTGCCCCCCCTCTGCACGCCAATGGTCAGCATCACAATGTGGCCCTCAGTCATGAAGTATTACGCGATTATTTGGCCCTCGGAGCAATTTGTATTTGAGACCCCTAAACTATGCTGATTTGTATTATTTCTATTGCGTTTATTTTTTTTAACTTGTTAATGCTCTAGATATCAAGGCAAATACTGAACTTGGGCCCTGCTCATTTCATCTTTATATGCAGCTTGGCATTGCTTGCCAAAAATACCACTACGAGTCATTAATGCTAATCGTTACCAAAAGCAAAAAACTTCTTGTCTGATATTTTATTCATCAAGTTTCAATTTTGCCAATAAAAGCTCCTGTTATGTGTTCTTGAACATAACGCAGTTGGAAACTTGAAGGCAAGAAATTGTGCAGAGTCACCGCTCAAATCCCTGCCTGCTCCACAGGGGCGCGAGAACAGCAGGGGGGCAGGGGGGGTGTAATAAAGGGGTTGAGGGCAATGAAACTTGAAAAAACAAAAAAATTGTTGCCAATTATGCTTGTTTCTGTTCAGCAACAATGTTGACCTTAAAAATAATAACAAAAATTATAGAAAACCATTCTGAATTTTCCGGGTGCACGAATAGCTGCAATGAATTTGCTTCAAGTCAATCTATATAAACCACAAAATACTTTTATGTGATACTTTTATGAAAAGGAACCTCTGCCCCCATTGCACCCATATGAAAAATGCCCCCATCATTTCCCCACTCCACGAAATCCCTGTTGCCCCATGTTTCAAGCAGCCATGAGTCTGAGTGACGCCTTCACCCTCTCACAGGTTAGAGTGAATCAGATTCACTGACTAACTGGTTAGGTTTGGCGGCCATTTTCTAAAATGGATGCTGTTCACTTTAACAATATGCAATATCTGCCTTTTTTATCTCTCTGTAGATGTTTTAGGGTTGATGAGTGCTACTTACGACATGCATTTACAATTGAAAACATCACAAATGTTATTTTAAGACAACCAATTTTTTAACCTAATAATTTACAATTTTTACTTCGTATTTTAAAAATACTGTCCCATCAATTTCCTGTGTTTGCCAATGAAATTCAGTATGAAAAGTATATAGCAGAAATCAAATCAACACATCAAAAATCTTTTTTTTTTTGTTGAAATGAAACAAAACTGAAAAGTGTGAAAGACCCAAAAAATTAGATACCAAAGTACTGAAGAAATATCCAGTATCAGTAAATATCCTGAAGTCACTGAGAAGGTTCTACATTGTTATATTTCAACGTCAAGTACTACCATGCCTAGCTTACTCAATCATCCAGCTGTGGGCAAAACAACATTATTACATCAGAAGTTGTTAAATCCATCACTGTATCAGAATCGCAACTAAACTTGCGAAAGCGTATCAACATGTGTTGCTATAGCTTTATTAAAATATTGATAGAGAGAAACAACTTTGCTGCAAGAAAATCGACTTAACACTATGAGAGGCGGCGTACGATATATTCATACTTTTATTTCGGCCTAAAACCAGTAGTTGTCAGTTGCCTTACCAACGCCCTAGATCCTCTGCCGATTGCGCTAGAGAGCTGTTCAAGGGCTCAAACGGATTGGACAGTATAGTAGATTGCACTCGAAAAAAATTTTTGGTTGGGGGTGTGGATTTTTTTGTGAGTGACGTCATCAGTGAAGTAGTTTTTGGGCCATTTTGGTTCATGTTGCCTGGCCTAGGGCCCAACCGCTAGGCCAAAGTATTTCGCTGAAGTTTTCATTGGAAACTAGGCTCGAGTCCAAGTCTTTTGAGCCTTTG
>JGI24158J21664_10003063_pt1 | contig 20726 bp, 9 predicted proteins | sample Ectturendosymbi3_FD_21664 | JGI IMG/M metagenome (IMG submission 21664) | reverse complement strand
ATCTTACACGTTCACATTTTAATGCAAACATACTTAAATCAACGTGAAGTTTTATCTAAAAAAACTACAAACATGATCCAAGGTCCAGCCGTTAATCAGCATCAACATATGATTTTAATTATCATCAGCAAGCAAATTAAATGATTTTATAGACATTTTGCAATTGAATACAAATTCTTCAAAGTCATTATTACAATTGAGATTTAATTGCAGTCATGACTCCTCAAAGGGAGTTGGTATAACACCAGCTGGAGTGACATTTCGCCTGCCTTAATCATTTAAATAAACAAATGTAATAAGTTGTTTATGAACAGAAATGTTGTGACCGGAATGTCCCCAGACCGAAAAGTCCTGTTCCGATCATGAACCTTTACTTGAACTTTAATACTTTTGATTGGGGAGCGTCGTATTGGTGGCATTACATCTTCATAAATATTCTTACGTCAGTGCAAACCATAATTGTTTTATGATCCTTTTCGATTTATTCACAGTACAATTGATCGCATGGACATTACTGCATTGTATTCATTCCGCGTACTCATCACCAAATTCGTTTACTTCCGTGCATTTTATATTCTGTGCATTGTTTCACCTCAGCTTTCGGCTTGTGAGTTACATGGCAGCGACAGCAATGCTGCAACTCGGTTTCGCTGCGCTTAGCAGAAGTAGCAATAATACCGTCCTACAATGGTTCCCGGTTGCCGTGCCACGAGAACTGCTCTATACGCGCAGCAACGCGATTTTGTGAACAAAATTTGATAGCTCGCGTGTGATGTGCAAAGCGCATTGTCCTGATAAGTGGCAGTTGTCGTGGGTGGCGGTTGTGCTCGGTGGCATTTGGCCAGGTGACTGTTCTGCTGGTTCCATACTCAAGATTTTAGCTGCGCTTGGACTAAAGAAAAACGTCTCTTGGTGCTTTTGTCAATGGGTCTTTTCAAAAACTTTGGTCAAAAATGTCCGTACGTTTACACTCATTCCACTGAACGTTGTGCTATCTTCCTATGCCACCGTACTAAAAACTCTTCCACAGAAAAAAAAACTTTAACCATCTGCCAGAAAACGGCCTCTGTACGTTTTAACAACATTGCGTTTTAACAACACTGTAACACTTGCCTGCGTTCGATTTTTAATCTAAACAAAAACTGCAGATCTGGTGAGGAAAAAACTTATTACATCAACAACATTATAAACACGTTATGAATATTTTAACAGGAAAAATTCAAGCTTGAAAATCCAATGGAGGCCAAGGTCCCTCTTCCGACGTTCAAGCCCACGATTGCCAAATCGGTTTGAGTTTTGTCATACACAACAAAATATCGAAAAATTTCATATTTGAAAGGAAAAAGTTGTTGCAAAATCAACACCCGTGTTTATTTCACAAATGCAACAAAAATAGTTCTTCTGTACCATTTGTTGCAGTGCTAGAAGTAATGCATACGCATGCTGTCAATACAACGATGCGAATTTAAGCAAGTAACCACAAAACTTTAAAAATTTTTTTTGATATGTCAACCGAACTACTGATTGATAGGATATCATAGTTAATTGTCACCAACTCAGGTTGTTTGCTTCTTGAGGAAATTTATATGAATTTTCTATAGCAATGTTTTGCATTGGCCTTTTGCTCATACGCGCTATTACATGGTACGGAAACAACAAATTTTTGCAAATGCCTTTTGCACTTATTAGTGACAAATGAAGCTACTTGACGAATGTTGGCAGATCTTCAAGATATCAGCTGCGTTTGGACTAAATAAGAAAATTTCCTAGTGATTTTACTGATAGATATTTTCAAAAATATTGGTCAAAATTTTCCAAACGTTTACATGCGTTCCACTGCAGTTTTCCTCTTAATCGTACCAAATTCACGTTAACCTTCTGCTACAGAAGAAAAATTTTATAAAATCTGCAAGGAAATGGCTAATATATATTTTAACAACATTTAAACACTTACCTGTCTTTGCTTTTTCATCTTGACAAAACTGCAGTGTTGCGAAGAAAAAACTTCTGTTGTCATCAACAACATTATCAATACAATATCAATCTTTTAAACTCGCGCAGCCACTTTACCGTGAATCAATCATGAAATACTGAACAAGCTACAGTGCACGACCGCATTTATATCGAGACAAACGTTCTTCTTTCTGCACAGATCGCGCAATGTTGTTCAAAGTGAAGGATTTAATGCAATGAGACAAACGCAAACTTGATGGGAGATGTTGCGCGAATTGATAAAGTAATCGGAACATCTTAAAAATAGAACAGAAGAGAGGTTGTAGGAACGCTATTGTAATCGGCAGTTTTGATCAACGCTTGCTAAACTTTCTTATCTTCCTTTAAGGGCAAATAACAGAAGATGACCAAGTTTCACACATTCGTGAAGAAAAATGCAACTCCGACTAATTCATTACGTAAAAGAAAACGCCGCCAACAGGGAAAAAAGTGTTAATCTATCTAATCACTGCATTCCTGCAAGCACGCAACTTCTGTCGAGTGTTTGACCGAATTTCAGAAAACACGTTCTTGTTGACATTAGTTTGTTCTCATCCGTATAAGAAAGGTATGGATGGAATCAAAGTTTAAAGATCTTCCCTGTTGTGAAAACCCTCATCCGAAGCAATTTAAGCAGCCTAAAGTACATAGCAACTTAATCCGCTCATGTTTAGAATGGTGAATGAATACAATACAATAAAATGCTTACTGTGAGATTTTCAAAACGCTGTGTTTTCAAATCACTTAAACGCCCATCTTGCAACATAATGTGTAAAAAGTGCATTTGATAAAAGCTTGTTTGAAGTTTGTGTGTGTTTTTGAAGAAGTGCTGAAAATGGCTTCCAACAGTTTACTTGTTTTTCCGTTCGTAATACTACTCGTTCTGGATACAACATGGGTTTCAATACACAATATAACTCACAATCTAAAATAGTGACCTCACTGTGGGTCATAAATTTCATACTTAAATAGCAAATAAATTGAGCGTTTTACGATAGTACGAATTTACGACAGCATATTACAGTAAATAAATATGTTTGTTCGAAAATACCACCAAACAACTTACAAAATTCTGGCACAGTTCTCAACAGAATGCACGCTTTCTTGTGTACGAAGCAATGCCGGTGTCAAACGAATTTTCTGACTTGCAAAATTTCTGACTTCAAACCATGTGCACATGCACGGAGTGACATTCTATATTTCAAATACGTTGAGAAAACTGATGATTAGGGCTTAGGTTTTGGTGCTTAGGTAAGTGTGTCGGGTTTGCGTTTATGTTACGGTTAGAAAAATAACAATAATTGAAGTCTAAGACGAAGTCCAACATTTTTCAGTGATTATAGTTATTTACGTACTGTAGCTGATTATGGGTATCTGACATCAAACCAAAAATTTTGATTTATTCAGCACACATCAAAAAAGTAATCGCCAAACTTTAGTCCTTTACTCAGAGTAGCAAAATAACTGCCAAACAATTATGGGTTAGAAATTTCGCAGAGGTCAGAGGTTTTACTTGACACCGGACTTAAATGTATAGTTTAGATGATAGTTTGTTCAACTTCAAAGTTGTGTTAGAAATTTGCAAGCTGTTAAGTCTGTAAAGCGAATACCTGAATTCGTTACAATATTTGTTTTGCAAAGCTTGGCAGAGTGCGGAGATGGTTTGAGGCTACATTTGCTGTAGCATGACCAGTAGGTGTCATAACCGCAATAGTTTTTGAGCAGATTACCGGTACTTGCTTATGTGGTTGTGAGAAGTGGCATGGTAAAATACTGGACATGATTGAATGAGTTTAGATTTCTTAGCCTAAATATGTAGTGATGATGAAGACAGAAAGTGAAAACGCTATGGTATTTTTTTGTGAAAGCGATACGTTACTCCAATACTAGGGCGTAATCACTAACCAGCATTGAACATGACATGTTGCGAAAAATTAACTTCGACCATGTTGTCAATGACTTTGCCAACGCCAAAGTTCATTAAGTTCCAGGTATCCTTTGAACATTACGTGCTTCCGACTCAGTGCGTGTGTGTGTGCAATTTTCAGTGGTCTAGCTAGTCTTTTCAGCCCAAAGTCTGAAAAGTCTTCACATGGAAAAAGGAGCCTCGACATGACTTTGCGCCCACGAGCCTCAACATATCAAAATCTGGCACTGNTAAGATATTAACGTTTTTAAAAATCCTATAGTACCTTTTCGCAGATACTTTTTCGCAATGTTTTGTTCTAGGGTAAATAAAATGACCATGTTTGTCATAAAAGCAGCAAGTACCAACGGATAAACACAATTTACTGGCTTAACTAAGGTAATCAGTCTGTAACGTGTTGCTCAGCGATTAAAATAATTTTAATTTCTGCAACATGATACTTATGAAACCACAGACACATCAAGCTTTTTATTTCAGTTTTCTCCTTCACTCTCAGTCAAATTCACGAGCCTGGTGACCTGCTCCACTCAGCGCTAACATGTCCACCGAGTGCAAGTGCACGGCGTCTCAAATCGAGACACCCATTTGTGCCTACCGCGCAACAGCTTATCAGTTCATCTGACAACTACAACAGAAGTGCGGCGCTCTGGACAGATCACCGATGGAATGCGGAGTGGCTGGACAACACCACGAGACTCCGTACTTTCATCTCCGACACCAGCACCCCCCTCCGGGAATTACCCTTCCGAGAACAGCGTGGGTTAGGCTTAACCGCCTCCGCACCGGTGGCGGACGTTTCCGCTCTTGCTTGCACAAATGGGCTATGGCCCCTCTGCGACCTGTGAGTGTGGCGTTGAAGAAAAAACCGCCGACCATTATTGACCTCCACTGCAAGGCCTGGTTGTTCTGGATGATGAGACAATTGAATGGCTGCTCAACAACTGACTCGAAATCTAGTGCGGCCAAGCAGTGGATTGAAAGAACGGGCTCAAGCGACGAAGAAGAAATCCACAAGTCTAGCTTAACCCTCCCGCCACAAATATACCTTCTTCACTTGGCCCAAGAAAGATGCAAAGTAAAAGCATAAAACCAACTGCCCCGACCACGGTATGAAAATACTACACTAAATCACGATTAAATGTCCAATGTATTGTGCGTTCCTGACCGCTCAGTGAAAAGCAAAAACTCAGCTCTATCTCAGTGTCAAGTGGAACATCTGATCTTGAAAAACTAGAATAACACCACTAGGAGACGCAGTCAAAAGAGAAAATTTGTGTCAATGTTCAACATGCACCACTGAAGACAAAATGCTCATTTCTTTGTGTTGAAACTGTGTTTGTCAATACGACGTTTCGAGATTTTGTAAAAATGACTCGACTTGAGTCTCGTGTCATTCATTGTGACTCGAGTCGATTCATTCGGTGAAAAACGTGATTTGAGTCATCACAACAACGTTTCTTAACGTGGATCGAGTCGAGTAGACTCGTTAACTCGAACTACGCCTTCACTGAAAACGAGGTCAGTGCACCAGATCTGTGCGCGTGCACACTTTTGAAACACCCAGACGCGCTTTTAAAAGGCAATTTATACACATAGTAGAATTTGCCTAAATCGTCACTTCAAGGGGATTGGAAAAAAGTGACCATTCAGGCGAAGTGACGAATTATGCAAACAGGTGAAAACTCTGTCATAGAAGCTCGTGTGCTTTAATATAGTAACTTGTATACATAGTGCTCTTATTTGCAGTAAAATACAAGTTTATGACGTTATGGCTGAATAATACAATTAATTCCTCTACTCTATCTGGACTCCTCCATTTAATCTAGCACCTTTTAAATCTTTGACTAACTGATTTAACTAAAAGAAATCTTTAACTAAAAGACTTCCCGCGTTCTCTCAACGGGAAGTCGGGTCGCGCTTCGCACCGCGTGTACGAATTCGATAAACAAGTTGCGAGGTGCAACAATTCTCGGATAAAGATCCTCAATTTGTTTGAATTCCCACACGTACTAGCTGCTTAGGCATCAAAAACGAAACTGCAAATGACGTAGTAGCCGAACAAAATGCTTCTAAGGGATAGAAAGAGGTGACGAATTGAGCAAATTGACGAATTAGTCGATGACGAATTAGACAAACAGAAATGTACACAAAAGATAATTCTACCACGACGAGGAATTCTGCCACGACCGACGGAAAAGTAACGAATTAAGCGAATTGACGAATTAAACGATGACGAATTAGACAAGTTCAACTGTATTTTATACATAAAAATAATTAAGCTCACTAGTCACTCTATTAATAAACTACTCGAAACGTTTGATCTCGCTGAAGAGTAACCTGAAACTGTAAACCTAAAAATGCACGAAACAGCAAAACGAAAAATTATAGATTCTCGTACAGAGCTTCCAATAAAAATGTATCATTCTGTGTCCAAAAATAGTGTCTAAAAATCTGCCAGTACCTAGAAATCTGACAAAATCATCTTTAAATCTGCCAAATCGGCATAAAAAATCTAATTGGCCAAAAATGCCAAACTTCATTTGGCCTTTTTTCAAAAATAAAAAAAACGCTAAAAGTGTTGACAAAAGCCAAACATTATAAATTTGGCCTCAAAAAAGCCAAACTCGCAACACTGCAAGAAATTCGAAGCAATGAATGCTGGCACTTTGCCCTGGAATTTGTTTATTGCACCACAAGGACACTGAAAATGATCAGACAATGTTTTTCCACGTCACAACGGGAAACGTGAAGTTTGCAGCGAGTCAATGACCAACTTTTCCTGCTATCCATTCAATTTCTTGTACGAAACGCGACTATATCGCGGTAACGCAATTTTAGAAATATCGTAGAGTAGGTTGAAAAACATTTGTAGAGACAGCATAATATGGATCGAAAAAAAGGTCTGATTTCGTGCTGAGCTGAACGTTTTTCCAAAAATTGTTTCTGGCAGGTCTGGTTAGTAGTCATCTTTAGCACAGCCTACAGCTAATTTAGCGCACTTCATTTTAGCCTACCTGACATGTAGGCTATATGTTACGGTTAAGTTTGCTGTTATGGAATTTATGCTGTCACTGAGCGCTCTAACCTAGACTGTAGTTAACTGAATTATAAGTTGTTGTAGCGTAATTTTGATGTCTTCGCTTAACTAAGAAAATGAGGTGCACTAAATTCCATAACAGAAAGCTTGTAGGAAAAAAACTAGTATAGTTTACTGCTTATATAACTTTTGTCCGCAGTCTGCTGCTTATTTAACTTTGTCCGCAAGAACCCCAATCCTACCCAAGTTAAACAAGAGTTTAAATATTTACGTGAGGTTTATGTGACATTGAGGCCATATTTTTTGTATAAAAACTTGCTTATTAGACGTTTTGTTTTTAGGGAATAAACACTTTCGGACTGCCCAAATTCAGCAATATAAGCTATGCATTTAATATTTTTCAATATCCCTGTGCAAGAAATGGTTTGTTTAAAGACTATCCAAAAAAATCACACCAACGGACGTTTCTGTGTCTGGAACCATCGATCAAAAATCGTATCTGAAAAAATGTAGGAGGGGGTTCGACCCCCTGAGCTCCCCCCCCCTTGAATCCGCCTATCAAGAATAGAATATGTAAAAGTTCACAGCAGTTCAGTCAAACACTGTGCAATAGAATGGAAACGAACACATACAAGTACAGTTTCAATTTGTAACACGTTTTATGATGTTTTAGTCTTTAGTATAGTTCGATCTAAATTATGTGTTCCCTGTTGTGCAGTCTTTTCTTTCGAATCTGAGGTACTGTCACTCAGATCTATTGCATTTTTGTTTTTTAATGTTTTTCCTGAAATGCTTCTGATTAGCTTACGAGTTTTCGCTGCTCTACTCTAATATAGCTTAACCCTATGCCAGAATGGAGAGTTGCATGATATCGGGATGTAATCGGGTCCCAACACCAACCAACTGGGAGATGTTCTTGTCATGGTTGACCGAACATGGATGTTACATGGTAATCACCGGTGCAAGAATCAGTGACGTAGCGAGGCTAAGTGAAGCCTGGGGCCAACCAGCAAAGTGCCGTAAGTCCCACCCCTAAAATTTGCTTAAAAAAATTTACAACGACAGAATAACATGTTTCGTGCTTAGTAAAGAAACAAGGAACAGGAAATCATCTTAGACATCAGAATCTAACACTCGCAAACTCAAATGGGTCTTGTTTTTCATTCTTGATAATGGGTCGTCTTGTTTTATCTGCTTGTTTTCCACCTTTCTCAACATCGCTCTTCCTATTTTTCTGCCTGATTTACATATGCATCTGTAGGACCCGGCATATTTCGTTTATTTTTCTTCCCTGTTGGCTTCATTCAGTCTGAGGTTTGCCGCACCACTTAACATTAATCGTTTACTGATTCCAGGTGATCAAACAAAAAATATAAAGAATTAAGAGAAGTGATAGCGGCATACCTACTTTCTTGTTGCAAATATTTATATATGTTAATTTTTTTATGTAGCATCCTCGTCCTTAACTAAAATAAAGTATATATACTGCGTATAGTAGGCTAAAATAATGAATTTAGTTATCTAGTATCAGCAATGTACATCATGTTTTATTGTTTGATGCACTTTTCAATACTGTAGTGGTTTCTTTCTCTTAGAATGTATTTTAAAAGCTTCAAACGTTAACTGTACCGCCACTGGCGTGGGCCGAGGGCGCAGAAATTTTTTATACATTTTATTAAACATATAATCAGTGGTGGTCTTAAGGTTGGGGGGACCGAGGCAAGGCTGAAAAAGGGGCCTTTGATGACGTCACCACACTCAGTCAACCGTGAGAAGACGTTTTGATCAAACCTAGGAAGGAGATATGCGGGCCACCCAAGGATACGTTCCTGAGACTATACGGCATGACTGACATATCTGTGCTTTGGAGTATATTATATGAGTGGATTATACGTTTTTAACCAAAAAAATGAGGAATTTACGCGCGAAACATGTCGAAGAGGGCCGAGGAAAGTGCCTCGCTTGACTTCCTTAATGACATTTGATTATTCTAACTTCCTAAAGAGTTGGCGAGAGATACATGATACACTAAAAGGCAACTACAAAATTTTTCGTTGACCCCCTCCTTGCATGTATTGTGCTTCAATACTGAGTTGCGTGTTTTCAGTTTCAATGTACCAGCAGAATGCTGCAAAGGTCTGAGCAAAGAAAATGTAATGAAAAATCGAGAAAAATAGGTGAAAATTGGACAGCAATAATTTTTTCAGATCAACACACACGATAGCTCAAAAAAACAAGGAAAGAACTGGGAAAACACTGCCAGATGGGTAAAATCTCCTTTGTCCGCCTTTATGAAAGCTGGCCACTGTATGAGGTAAACTGCTCTTGGAATTTAGAAATGGAATCCCTAGCCTTTCATGCGGGACGAACTATACCGTTCTATATCTCTCATCCAGAGGAGCGTTCAACCAGACAATCTGTCATTTCGACAAGAAAAGCTTTAAACAGATATTGCTCTTATTTTGATAAATTAGAGGCGATGAATCTTAGTTTAAAAACTTAACGCAAGGGTAAACAATACGTTAAATAACGATTGTGGTAACAACTCTAATTAAAAGGGACGTTAGTCAAAACAGTTGTAAAACTGGCAATGGCTGTATCCTATTGAATAAAGTTTTTCAGTGCTATTGCCTTTGAACTGAACACGATGCAACCACTGCTGAGCAATAAAAGGCCGATGTCCTACGTGGCAGCGTTCGGTGATAGTTTTCGAAATAGACGTCTTTTGGTAACGCAANAAGGGAAGGAATAACACTACGCATCCGTAATTCGAAGAAGNTCAAACCAACAGCTTGACCAAGTTTGCAGGTCACGATGGTGACTGCAAACCAACACTTCCGAAACAGAGCCGTTTTTTAAGCCTATTTGACCTATTATATCAACATGGATCCCGCGCCACACAAGGCCCGCCAGGCCCGTAGCTAGGTTTCAAGGTTGGGGGGAAATACGTTTTAGGGGCCAAGATTTTGTGCTCATGATATGCAGCGGTGTGTTGGGAAGGCGAGCACACCACTCTGTTTGTTGCATTGCTTTTCTCGACATGATTGTTAGATGCAAATTAGCAAAAACGTCCAAACTTCTGGAGAAAAACGCCAATTTCAAATTTTGGAGGTCTGAACTTTGAATCTCAGCGAAATCCGATTAGTTCTAAAATCGATTTATCGAAACTTCAATCCGAGGCACAAAAAGAACGCAAGGTTTGAAAGTGGTTCATTGCACACCGCGTCGTAGGATAGGATTGTAAATACCTCCAAATGCCAACATGACGTACCGTACTATTAGCAATTACGTTTGCTTTACTGATTGGTGATGACTGTTAAGCCTGCGGTCATTGGAGGGACAGAGGTGTTTTAACCACAGGACTAAGATGGAAAAACTACAAACAAAATTGCAATGCATGAGGAAAAGCTGCCTTACTGCTGTGCGTTTACTTATTTTGCATTCCAGTAAGCAATAAACGTGAACAGTTCAAAAATGAATCAAACTGGCCAAAACAATTCTTGTGAGGACTAAGTATTTCAAAAATGTCCAGATTCCAATATTTCCTCCCGAAAAGTCCAGTGTAGCATTGTTAATTCAAGTCCTTTCTGCAAATGTCACCTTCTCTTCAGCAAACGCAAAACATAAAGCGGGATTTACAGATACACAAACCACTACTGCGTCATCGTGATTGCATCTGTTACCAAACAATCGTTATTTATTCCTTTAAGCACATGAACGATTTCCAGAAAAACATTGGTGTTCTTGAAAATGAATTTGCTCCAGTTTCTAACTTGTAGACGTCAAGTTAAAGAAGAGAATGAGCATCATAGGTGATGTAATAATTTTGATTATTTTGCCTTTGACCTTTTGTCATAGCACTTTGGACTTCTCTGCAACGTGTGGCAAATGTATCCTTCAACAGTGTCCTTTCAAAGTCGGTTTACTGGCAGAATTTTCAACAATTGAAGCAACTGCTGTTGAAAAAGCTGCTACAATCATTGTCTCTGCAGCGGATCTTCAGACAAAATGGTCCATAAATCTGTAAGCTCTTTTCTATTTTTTTATTTGAATAAGAACTGATGATGCCTACTTACTAGGCGAAATATGTACTTTGTAAGATCTTAAAGTCTGATTCTTTGCTGGGAAAGGATTCCTTTCGATAGGCAGTGCTCTTTATTGATAGGAATTTAGTTTCATGCTCAGATTCGTCATCCTATTAATTAAACCTGCAGGGTCAGCCCTAGCTACCTGCTAACCGAATAAAACATGAATGAGAAACTGTCACACTTATAAGGATAACAACCATTTTTTGTGACTGCCTTTGTTCCTGCGAAAGGATTCTTTGACCATTAAATTTTCTTGCCATATTGCCTCTCTTCTGTGGCAAATAAGATTCAGGATTTTGGCAATCTTACAACAAAATGAAAATGTTTCTTTCAGCCATGCACAGAAAGTCTTGTGTTTTTCAATCTGTATTAGAAAATGGTTATCATTTCCATTCGATTATTATCTCTGTGTTTTGGACAGAAACTGATGGAGCCCACGCAGGCACTCAATCTAAGTGGACGTATATGCTGAAATCACTGGATTCGTGATGAAGGCAATCAGCTTTGTCTTGATCTCATTAAACACAACACTTTTATTCCAGGGTTCAGCAGAGAAATTCTGGCCACGGTCAGTGCCGGATTTACCTATAGGCTATATAGGCTTAAGCCTAGGACCTCAAGATCCAAGGGGGCCCCCAACAAACTGTGGCACGCATAGAGTCAATGGCGGGTATATGATCATTTAGATTAAACCTCGTCAAAAATTTATGTCTTAATTATTATTCACGAAACTTAGTTTCATTCAACTTTCGTGGCGATAACGCTAGAGTCTTCCAACGAGTTTCCATGAATCTCAATATGACGGTTGGTCAAGCCGCACATACCAAATATTGTGTAGATATACTCAAAGCACGCTGGCTGCGTCCTGCGTTTGCTGAATCGTATCTCTTGTTGCGTGCGACTCTACAAAAAGAACTTGTGGCTGTTCATGTTTGAAATGCACCTGATAAGTGGCATAACTGACGGGTGGCAGGGGTGCGAATCCCCTGCAAGCTAAATGTAAAAACGGGCCCCCTCCTAGCTTGTTTTGGTATTTAGACCTACTATTCTTTCGGTTTCGGTAGATTGTTGTTTTTTTTGCGTTTTTCAGAGTGTTTTCTGGTGATTTCGGGTGTTTGTATAGCCGTTCAACACCGGATTTGCTATTGTTTCTCAACTATTTTCTGAGTGTTAGCCAGTGCGGGCTCCCTTCAGCTAAGTTTTCCCCTGGCTCAAACCTCTAGTTACGTCACTGCTCCTGATCAAAGCGATTGTACTGCAGATAAGAGCTATGAGTAGGGCTACCAGCAGTATCCTACAATAAAAGCATACCGGTAGTCGTTTCTTAGGTGACTGAGCAATACAGTATTTTTGGCAGCGTTTGTATCGTGTAAAGCTCGATTGGTATTTTTAGATGTGATATTTTTCGATTTGAATTTTCTTGAGTAAAGTCATTCAGAAATCAGATTGCTATTGAGTACTTGCGAAAGTTTGTACTGCTCCCATGCTAAGCAAATCAGAGAAGATGTTGATGAGCTTGATTAGCAAGCAAAAGCCACTTTGCCAACTGGCAACCCGTAGAACTCTTCCCCAACGACACAGGGAAATAGCAAAAAAATGACAAAAGGGCGTTTGGGTCCAATGCCTCAGATTGGTGGTTCTTAGTTTATCCAACCACGTGAAGCCGCATTTCTTAGCTTGATGGTCACTAACTGCTCAGGCGAAAGTTTTTGTTCAAGATTCAAAAGAATTTAAAATGAATTAAACGGTCACAGTGTTCCAGGATAGGTTATCCACACCAAGCATTTGGTACATGAATAGTGACAAACGTAGGCAAACAAATTGTAATGAATTCTAGATACTTTTGTTTTCAAGAAGACAGGACAAAACCTTTTTAACTGTTTACTGTTGCATTCAGCCTTACTTGATTCGATGATTGTAGCTTTTTATTTCTTTATACGTATTTCAATGATGACAGCATAAGCAAAATTTAAACCAGTCCTGTCGCCACGGTGGGCACTGGTGAGCTCACCCCTTCCAAATTTAAATATGAAACACTAAAAATCATTAAAGCTTTTGTCAAATTTTCAGAAAGTCAAGTCCCCTTGCGCAAATTTAGAACCCTTATTCAAGACTTCCTGGCGAAGGTTCTGGTTTTTAAACATCATCTTTTCTCGCGACAGTTTCATTGCTTTCGATTCTTATCAGTCTGAAAAAGTAAACATGCGAATGGTGAACCTAACAGTTACAACCATTTGGGTGCGTTTCACTTGACGTGTTTTGCTTGTGCGTGTGAGTTTTTACAGTCGTGGTAAGCGAGTTGCAACGTGGTACTCATGTTGTGCTTTAGTCTTTATGCCGCCACACATACCGTATAGGTGCAGTGTCCTTTTTTTAAACACAGATAAGAAAAAACAGTTGTGATTCTTATAAAAAACGTAGGCCATATGTTTTGTCAAATATTTCAATTGTGGTGGTTTCGGATGGTTTGCCTGTGGCAGTTAATCCTGTTCGCGTCAGCCTAGTAGGATTTCAACAAATCCGTGTAATTCAACGCTTTTGCGTCAAAGGCACCAACAAACGCAGTGATCGTGGGCACTCCAGTAATGATTTAGAATTTTTTACTGACCGTACTTTCAAAGCGTCATTTTCAGATTTTCGCAAATTGATTAACGCTTTCCATTTTTTTCTTCGCAACAATGGGAGACGGGGCCTCACAAATGGATTAGCCTAGGGCCTCGCATCAGTTAAATCCGGTCCTGGCCACGGTAGTAAAATTTGAAAATAAGCACTCCAAATGAAGCAAACCCATGTTTTGATGTCACATACAAAGATGCATTCAGCATCAAGTTCAAGTTGTATAAACTTTTTGAGTTTTTTACAGTTTCACTTTTACAATAAAACCTATATGCATTAACCAAAGAACTGAAAATTTGAACCAACATTGCACAGCACGTTAAGATGATAACACGGTGGTGATATTTAATTTTGCAAAGCACTTTGCATGTAGTTAACCAAACAACCTCGCAAAAAGAACAACTGGAAAGGTAGCTACGGTGCTTAATCCACATTCGATAGGCAAATAAAGGATTTGAAGTTTTCTCTCAGTAAATACTACAAATGTGCCTACACACCTACGTTTTGAAACAACATGTTAGGTTACTTCGCGCTCGTCGTTGTTTCTAAGTGGGAAAAGACTTTTGACTTACACCGTGCTTGGCCCTGGCTGATTCTACAACACAGATACAAGATGTGTTACGCATTCAACAAGAACCCCTATAAAAATCAGTTTGGAGAAAAATATGCAATGATCTGCGTTTCTTCCGAAAAGTAGGCAGCGAAAGGCATGTGAGCCATACGTTGGCGCCAAATGCGCTGAATCAAACTAACAAATACNCTNATTAAGAAAAGGTCTGGCAAGCTCAGTTGCAATAACTTTCGAAGCTTCAACGATCAACACGCCACTCCAGGTGAACGAAACATGTATACAGTGAGGTTTCATGAATAGCATAACAATTTGACAATGTAGGGGTCGTTCGCTGGGGGTCTATTCTCTATTTTTTTCCGGTTGAGAAGAAATGTGCTCCATTCCCGCTGCTTCACTCTTTGTTTCAGAGTGAATTTGGATCAAAGGGAATCAAAACAACTCAGTAATCTGACCAACCACGAACTTATGAGTGTCGTAGTGGATGAAGTCATCTCAAACAATGTCTCGGTGGTAATCGGGCCTGAAAGCAACGTGGCCGTCGAGAGGGTAAATCGGTAATGTAGCAGAACATTTCCTGCAAGATAAATGAACTCGTTATCCTGCTTTGATAAGTGTACTGTCGGTTGATATAATACCATTGAAAATGCATCTGATGTTGTGTTGCACTGCATGCATTAAAAAACTCTTCGAATTTTGCAGCTTAGTATTTTTGCGTTATTTTCGTAATATTTCAGCACTTTTCTATAAACCACCTGCAAAAACTATCTATGCAGATAAATTTAGGAAGTTAAACACTCCAAAACGTTTTTTTATAACAATCGTAACGGATTTAATAAAAATCTGAGTAAAAGAACCTAAATAATTTTCTAGCGAAATAAGCTAAAAGTATCCGTTCCTAGGTCAACTAATTCTCTTGGTTTATGCCACATAATACAGATTAAAACAGTGCCTAGGTTTGCATTGCTTGACGTAACTGTTGGTTGAAAACTATTAATCGTTTAATTATTAAATATTCTGTCCACAGAAAAAAATAGGTCGAAAATTTTTCAGGTTTCTCTACTTTCGTCTTTACTCATACTTTCTGCTTTCGCAGGCGCTTCCCAGTACTCAAACAATGACGTATAAAACTTACATAAAAATGAGCGATATGGTCGGATTTTTAAACTCTTCCGAGGGATCTTCAACTGATTCTAATATCGTACAACCGCCGAAATGGAAATTATGTAATGAAAGATTAGGTTTAAAATCTACTCCTATAAACCATGTTATATATTCTTGCATTATCGGTCGCGTACCAAACTTACATAAAAAAGCGCGATATGGCTGGGTTTTAAAACTCATTCGGGAGGTCTTCAGTTGATTATAATATGCAGTGCAAAAGCCCGTATGGAAATTGTGTGAAAGCGTAAGTTTGAAATCTAATCTTGTTAATTATATTACAGGTTCACCCATTGCTGGCGATAATGAATGTTACCCACATCGCCCCACTAGCCAGCAACCCAGCTTTTCGTGACAGCAAAAGGTTTGCAAACCTCATCCGCTTGGTTCCTGATGATAAATACCAACTTCAGGTAAGATTCATTAGAAATCAATTTTTTCCTAAAATCTTTACGATAATCTAAAAGTGTTTATACGTCATTTTCTTCTCTTTAGATTTTTGGCAAACATTCGACAAAATACCCGCGTTTTTATGTAAAATCACATTAGTCAACCACTAGATAGCTCTGTTTCGACGTTTGTGGTCCAACCAGAGGAGCACAATGTTTGATATTCCTACACGATTTTTAATTTTTACCGTAAAGACTGCATACTAGCTTTTGTTTTGTGGAAGGCTTGATGTAGTGCTCGTGGCAGCAAGTACGTCCCTTTTCAGAAAAGATGACTCAACAACCTTTGGCGTATCCAGGAGGCCAGAGGCCAGAGGCCATGCTAACCCAAACTTTCTAGCAAATCTTGTCCTTTTGTGATTCGAGAATTGGTGCCGCAAACCAAATAGTTTCTCTCGCTTAGAGTCAAAATGTTTGGCCCATACCAAATTTTGGACTGGATGCGCTATTGAAATGTTTTTCATGCAGGCAGCTATCAGCGTAGTGAAATTTTTTCGTTATGTGGACATATCCGTCTTCACCTCCTTTGATGAATATGGACTGTCTATTGTTGAAGCTGTCAGAAGAGATTATTACAGAACGAAAACCTATAACCTGAGAGTGATAAGAATGATCCAGGTTTGTCAATGATGATGTAATATGCGTACTGGAAACAACAATGGTTTTTAGTTTTTGCCACTATTGGTAACAAGTCTATGCCTATTATTCGTGTGTCACAAAATTATCTGGCATCATCTGAAAACTGTGCCATTGAAAAATCTCCAGTGGTCGAAAAAATGTTGTTGACAACAGGATATGGCCGATGTGATTTTATATTTTGTTGAACTTGCTGTTCTTGCAGCGAAAACATAACCCTTTCAACCAAAAAAGTTTTTGTGTTTTCTTTTATATTTGAGTTTTCTGTTTTTTAGTCATCTTCGATCAAAGTTGAATTGCAGAAGACTTTTAAAGAGTTAAAGCGATTCAAACCTCACATGATCATTCTCGCTTTGACACGTTCGCAAAAAGTCACGCTTCTAACCGAGGCATACAAGGCCAACCTGACAACAGCTCATGATTGGATGTGGCTTGCCTTGAATAGTGTTTCGAACCTGCCGTTGGAAAAAATCATTTTCAAGGGTCAATCACATCAGTTTAAAGGTAAGACCTGCTTTCGTTTTGATGAAAGCAAAACATTTCCACAAACGGACAAATGTCACCAAAGCAACTATGCACGAATGATGGCAAATTAAAATTTCAGTGTCAACAGTAATTGAAAGTGAATTTTGCAATAAGCAAAAATCAGGTTTTCTCTGTATTATGTCACAGTTACCTCGCACGTGCGCGCACTGCTGTACCATTCCCAACAATATTCTAAAATGTTTATGTAGCTTTTGTGGTTTTTCAATTATGACCAAAAACGCGAGTTTGTGGAGTTTTGAGCAGGTCTGAGATCGAAGTGTTCAAAGGTAGGAGTTCCTTTTGAATGAAATAAAGAAAACGTGTTAAATTTTTCTGCCAAATCGTATAGTGGATTGCTTGGTAAGCTCTAACTGTGGCATTGTCGAAACTGCTATCCAGTGATATTTCAGATACATTGTCTTTGGAATTTCGCAAACACAGCTGAGTCCCCTAACAAGCGCAACAGTTTGTCACAAAATTCATCGGCAAACGAAATTTAAAATAATTAATACAATGTTTAAGTGTAAAGCACCACAACAAAATAAACTTGAATATAAATTGCAGCGGCTGCAAAACACGCTGGTCTTAAATTGAAATGCGCACACACTCGATCTCAAAAACGAAAAGCAGGACAGGACACTATACGATTTTACGAGTGGAAGATACTTTCATAACTTCATAAAGGCTGCTAAAATCGTAAATGGACAAAAGATATGGTGCGATACTGTGATTACTCGAGGCAGCGAACCGACTTGACATGAAGCGATTACCATAGCAATGCTGCATGTTGTGTTAAAACTTGGTCAGGGAAACTTGGTGATGTGCATCTATGGGTCAAGAAAGTTGCCCTACTCCCTTGCACACATTAGCAGTGATGGCGTGACTCGAGTAAGTCACTCGACTCACGATTTTGGTAACTCGACTTCAGTCATGACTTTTTTACAGAATGACTCGAGTCACAATAAATGACTCGAGACTCGAGTCGANTCATTTTTACAAAATCTCGAANCATCTTGTTGAAAAACACAGTTTCAGCACAAAGAAATATGCTGTTTTTACTTCAATGATGCGTGTTGAATATTGACACAAATTTTCTCTTGTGACTGCATCTCCTAGTAATGTTTAGCTAGTTTTTCAAGAAGGGTTCCACCTGACACTGAGATAGAGCTGCGACTTTGCTTTTTATACTGAGGGGCCAGCAACGCAGAATACATTGGACATACAATCGTGGTTTAGTGTAGTATTTTCGTATCGTGATCGTGGTATTAGACCACATACTTCTACTTTGAGTCTTTCTTGGGCCCTTGAAGGACTGGGAGGTAGCCTGTATTTGCTGCAGATGGGTTAAGCTAGACTAGTAGAGTTGACTGAGAATGAAGTAGAGAAGTGAAATGAAAAGCTTGATATGTTTGAAAGCTGTGGTTTGCTATGGAGAGTGTTGCAGAAATTTTAATTTCTTTTTTATCACCGAACAACACGTTACAGGCTGATTACCCTAGTCAAGGTGCGATAAAGGTCTTCTAATGCAAAGAAATTAAAACTTAATGTGGTAAAAGACTAAGACTTAGTGTTACTGGTGGTATACATTACTACTTCTCAAAAGAGTTGGATCGGTTTTCTGGCTTCAGTTTAAGGTAGATAGTGGGCAGTGGAAAAGAATTGTAAAAATTTGAAAAAGGGACTGAGAGCGCATTACTCGTAATGACTTGGCAGAGTCCAGTCACTTCTTGCAGAGCCTAATCACTTCATTGACAAAGCCTAATCATGTTAAAAGTGGGAACATTTCACTATAACAGACTTTTCAATCCGTTGAATCAATGCAGTAACAACAGCAAATATTGCAGTGCTCCATCAAAATTTCCAATACATGTCACATTCCCTGAAAGAGAAAGTCTCTTTTACAAATACATGAAACTATGCGATTAGTAACTTTCCACTGAAATATTAATTGCAAATATCTGACATTTGCTGCTAAAAACAGATATGTATATTACATATATTAAGCTCTGTGATTATATTGATTTCAGCATGATTTGCGTAAAGACATTTTTTGTTTGGCCAATCTTTGATTTGACCTTCAAATGTGATATTTTATGTTTTCCATGGTGCTCTAATCAAAGATGTTCACAAAAACTTGGTCCCAGCTAATTGATAATGCATTTGAAACATTGTCTAAGCATTTAAACTTTAAACGTATTAAAAACATTTGAAACACTTTGAAAAACGTTTTCTGTTTGCTTGGACGTGAAAATTTTTGTATTTAGAAGCGAAACATTCAAAATGTTCAATTTTATCTGACTCGACGATGACTCGAGCTTGCGCACTAATGACTCGAAATATCTCGAAAGTTTTTGTGACATGACTTTGACTCCACCAAGTCATGATTTGATTCTGACTTGACCCGAAAAAAATTAAGATCACTTTCATTCGAAGGGGCTGTGACTCAACAAATATAACTCGGCAAAGACACTGCACTTGACAACCCATCGCTATTTGAAGCTTGTTTGATGGTGACAAGCATTTGCGCTGATTGCCTTTCTGTCTCCAAAGCACTTTCTGCAGGGAATGCAAGGCTGTAGAACTGTAGATGCACTGAACTTGGAAGACACGAGAATTGGCACAAGTGTGTCGAGCGCGTTTAAATCCTTGCTGGGTGTCAACCTCACAAAGCTCGCGATAAAAGCTTTCATTGCGCTCCTGGCGTTATGGCGCCACGTTGTTTTGTTTTTTTTTGTCTCATGACTCGATTACTAAAATGCAAGTCACCGAACAGCAGTTCAGTCCGCAGAGTTCATTTTATGCAGCTTACACTTTTGGACGAAATCGAAGCTGGTCTAGATCTTGGCTTTGAAGCTGATTTTTTCAAAGCGTGAAGTGTTTGTAGAAAAATTACTGCGGAAAAGAGTCTTTAGATTTTAGTAGAATTGCAACGGAGTGTTTCGTCAAACAACACCGTTCCTTTTCGTGAAAATTTTCAGTAAAAATACTTGGCTCATCTCTGGCTTCCTTAGCAAATAGTTTTTTTCAGTAATGGTTTTTATTACAGGGGGTTAAAATTAAAAAGAGATTTTACAGAAAGATTTGTTTTATAAGGTCTCGCACTTCAATTTTGGTAATGTGCAAAATTTGCAGATACGAACATTTTGTAGATGCGTCACCAGCGCCAAGATGTTGCAGCGGCGTGCACAAGCCTAATTGGATGAAATGGTATCAACACCTGTTTCTTTTCATTCAAGTTACATGAGAAAAATATGATTTGAAAGTTATTTTCTCAATTGCAACTACACCAAGAAATTTCTTTAAAATGCGCATTTAGTTCGCATAGAAGTAACTGTTTTCAGAGCTTCTCGGTCTTCGCCCGCGACTCAACACAGACCAGGTCAATGCAGGCCTGGGTCTTACCTCGTCCGACGTCAGCTTCACTGCTCAACGTTACATCGACAGCTTGCTGCTTGTTGCTGACCGAATAAAAGAAAGCTGCGTGGCAGCGAGAGTGAGTTGTGAAACAGAGAAAGGAATGAATCTGTAAATGCTTAGAGATGCTCGTTTCTTTGATCATGAGAAATGTTTCATTTTTTTGTTTGAATTTATGTTTTTTCGCCAATGTGTGACTTTTCATAAAATAGCGTTTGATCAAAGGTGCCCGACTGATTGAGGCATTAATAAGAGATTGACACAAAATTTGTCTCTTAACAAATCCATGGATTTTTTTTTTTTTTTTTTTTTT
>JGI24158J21664_10003062_pt1 | contig 20727 bp, 18 predicted proteins | sample Ectturendosymbi3_FD_21664 | JGI IMG/M metagenome (IMG submission 21664) | reverse complement strand
TGACTTGTACAAAAATACGGATGTAGTTGGCACATTGGATGATTTGGAACCTTAAATCGGCACACATTTACCTAAAGGTTGCCAATCCCTGCGCCAGAGAGTGACTCGGTGAGAAACAACATTCACCCAAACAATAAGCAGAAACCAGAGATACGCTATCAGGCCAACACTGGACATCGAGCATCAAGTCGTTACCATGTACAGAAAAAATTAACAGTACTTTTAAACCTGTATGTTGTTACACTTTACAGGTATTTTTGTACCAACTTTCAAGTTTTTGTACGCCTTGTTTTGCAATCTTTGCAACTGAAGTTGTACAATTTTGATATTTATCATGTAACATCTTTTTCTTGAAACCACCCCCTAGTATTCCCTTTTACTCCCCTCGTTCGTCACGTGAAACGTTTTATTGTGTGTACTGGCTTTAATGCTTCAAGAGGTCTCCCTGGGGTGACCTGAAAAGTCTCCCTGAAGTGATGTTGCATGTGGCGTTAGTCTGGATTTACAATGCAAAGTGATTTCGTGTTTTTGGTAGAAACTAGAAAGTGTAGGTTGGGGTATATTCCTGAACGCGCTTTAAGCAAGTGCTTGACTTGATGTTTTCTTAGCCTCAATTTAGGAACACCGTGGAATATCATTTTGGAGTAGGCCTACAGTTTTGAATTGCGTCAGAATTGAAACCGATTTAAAGTTCAAATTTATGCTTGAGTTCAAATGTCAAGTCGGCTTCTAAAAAATGCCATCAATATAAAAATTAAGTCCGACTTAAATACTGTTCTACGATTTAATTGTAAAGCATGTAGTAACATCGAATGTTTCATCAAATCCTAAACTATGACTAGTTGCACTCACTAGTGTAGGAGGCAGGGTACAGGAGGTGCAAGCGCACCCACAAAAGTTTTGATTTGTCGAAAATCCGGGCAATCCGTGAATCTGGCCAAACTCTATGAAATGTTTGCAACATACCTGAAATTCTGGGCAAACTACTTTGAAATATGGACAAAAATGGCGCCCAACATTGTTTGATTTTGAAAAATTGGAGCCCAACTTGCGGAGATCACATGTAGACCTTTTTATGGAGGGTATCCCAAAAATGATCTGTGTGGGACGAAATACTCACACAAAGAGTTTCCCGGAAACTTTTCGGGCAAGTTTGGGGAATTTCGAGCAAAAATCTTTCGCACCCCCTAAAATTTGCTTGCTCCTGCACCTATGCTTGCACTCAATCTGTGAAAATTATTTCACGCAAATGGTAATCGATCGCAACATCGTTCAATTAGTGGTTTACGTCAAATAACAGTATTAAGTATTTCCGGAAATAACAATTGCCTGTCGAAAGTGACAAGCCACCCTTTTCCTCAGTGCGGGTGTGTGAAGCGATCAGCTATGACTGCTTCTGTTTTCGACATATTGAGTCATTCTGACTGCGACATTTGCAGTTGGTAAATTGTGTCGTCATTTCAAGACCACCAGCGTTGTGCGAAGCAAACGCGCTTACTCACTGAACGACTGTGAAGGGAATGTTATGCGTGTGACATGGGCAGACTGCAGTTGACGAGCAAAAACGAGCTGAATGTTGTTACTCGCGTCGGGTTAATATTTACATTTAGGGACGTCGAAGCAACGGTAGGGCAGGGGGAAGTAAAAGAGTTGAAGGCTATGGACACTTATAAAAAATGTCGTTGCCAATTGCGTTCGTTTTTGTTTATCAACAATGTTGACCTCAACAATAATAACGTGAAAACCATTCTGAATTTTTTGGATGCACGAATAGCTGCAACGAATTTGTTTCAAGTCGATCTTGATAAACCATGAAACTAACGATGATACTGTTATGAAAAGGCACCTCCGCCCGGTTGGCCCCTTTTTGAAAGGTCAGGGGGCAATGTCTCTGTCTGACCCCGTTCTCTGGCGTCCCTGCCAGGCATAAACAGGAAAATCGTTACCAATTATGCTTGTTTCTGTTCAGCAACAATGTTGACTTCAAAAAGAATTAAATAAATACAGAAAACCATTCTGAATTTTCTAGGTGCGCAAATAGCTGCAATATGTTTGTTTCAAGGCGAACTTGATAAACCATGAAATTACCTATGACACTGTTATGAAAAGGAACCTCCGTCCTCGTAGCTCCCCTTCCGAAAAGGCAGGGGGCAATGACCGCGCCATGCCCTCGTTCTCTCGCATTCCTAGTTACGGTAGTAGGCGTTTTGCTGTATGTGACTGTTGAACGCAGACACCTTGGCAGGTAATGCAAGGAGACAAATTTACTGATAGCGGTATGTCACCTAGATTTAGACTGTTTGAAAAGAAGCATGANAAAAAATTAGCATTGCTGCGCCAACGAAGCGAAATTTCGTGACTGTTGCCGCGCATTTAGTTGTGGTGTAGAACGTGTAATGCGTTTACTTAACGTCCATTTGCACTGCATCATCAGCAACCTTAAAATGGCAAGCAAAATGTCGTCGTTGCCCCTAGAAAAATTTCTGCGGACGCCCATGGCTATAATTACAACGTATGGAAAAGGTACGGAATAATTTTGTATGGATCAAAATGTTTGAAGTATGGTATGGAAGATTTCGCAGAATATGGAAAAATTCCGTTCCATATTATAGCATATCCTGACGCAAAACAACTAGACAAGCAACTTCCTGTGAAGTGCAGGAAAAATTGTTTTGTTTCAATGCAAAGCAAAACTATACATTGGTTTCCAAAATTTAGGGTGTTATTGCAAACTTTTACGGTGTCATTTGATACATAAAAACAGCTTGAAAAACCCACAGCCATAGGTTTGAAATATAGAAGATCGAGCTTATGCTTATTTTCAAATGTGTAAAATGATTCTAATCCGACTTGCAAAATGCTGACTAGCATTAACCTTTTTGCACAATCGGAATGGTTGGAAAAAAACACATCGAAAACTTGCAATCTTTTCGAGATATGTGCCTTGTGAAAAGTTGGACTCGTATATTAATGACCAAGCGGAATCAATGCAAAGCGAGACTTTGCATGTCACTTTATAGAAAATTTAACTTGTTTAATTCTTTTCAGATGCAGTGAATCTAAATAGAAGCAATGAAGGTCAAGGAAAACAACGTATAAATCATGTTGAATAATTGTTCACTTGCTGATGAACTTGCACTCCTCCATCTTCTTTGAGCATTTTTTCCAACTTCAACTCTCCTGCAGTGTGTGAGTATGACATTTACAATTTCATGACTATGGCCAATCTCATCATCAACACAGACAAATGCTTTATTTTCTTGCAAGATGTGCACAATGATAAAACAATACATAGGTGTAGGCGCTTCTGAACAACGCAAACATCACAAAACCGTTCGCTGTTTCATTCTCAAGCAAAACATAACAACTAGAAGCTATGAAGTCCACAGTGCATAAAAAAGTAAACCAGAGTTTTTTCTTTTAAATGGATTGTGTTTTTTAGGTCATACCATGAACGCCGTTGGTCACATTGTGACTTTTTTGCCCAAACAGCACAGTTTCCCAAAAATGTTTTGATTTCGACACCAGATTCACATTTTATCCATTGGAACTTTTTGTTTTTCAATTTTTACTTTTGCAGATCAAATTTGTAAAAAAGTCTTGAAAAATTTGTTTGAGTGATACAACGATGAAATTTTGCAAAGTGTCATACTGGAAATTGTGGTTGAAATTACCGTGTTTTACATGAAAAGGAGAAACACGGTAATAAAATTTTGTACACTCCTACAATGCCAAGATTATTTTTTGCACTAATTCTAATGAAGCTAAGATTGCTTTCAGATTTTGTCATGCAGTATTGAATGAGATTGTATGTTTTAGGTCACACCATGAACGCCGTTGGTGAAATTGCAGCGCTTTTTGCTCAAACAGCACAGTATCCCAAAATTTTGTTGATTGCGATACCATAGTCACGTTTTTTTCTTTGAGAACTGTTTTGTTTTTAATTTTATTTTTTGCAGATCCAGTTTGTAAAACTGATCAAAACCATATGAAAACAAGTTTTGAAAACACTTTCTGGGTGAAACATCCATGAAATTTTGTGATATAGTATTCTGGAAATTTGGATGAAATTACGGTGTACAACATGAAAAAGCAGAAGCACGGTACTAAAATTTTGTACGCACCTGCAAAGCTAAGAGCTAATTAAGCTTTAAGATTGTTTTCAGTTTTTATCCTGCAGTATTTAAGAAATGAATGCCTGGCCTTCGATCAATTTATAAGTATTACTGGTCATTATTCGTTCCAACCAGCAATTCGGTCCACTCTTTTTCCTAGCCCAACTTCAAAATCCACTGGCATGTAGTGGCGCAACACAAAAATACGAAATATCGCCACGAAATATTTACAGCAAGGCGTTTGCCACTGGTTGCCTTACATTCACAAAAGGTGTTCATCACTTTTCTTGTGAGAAGCAGCTGTGGAAAAAATAACGCGCATGGCCAGCAATGAGAGAGGAGAGAGTAGGCTGACACTGCACTTCACGTCAACCAGAAGTAATGCATTCACATCCCAGAATGTTTCAACTTATTGTGACTGTGCAGTGCGTTAGCTTCANGATGCGAAACGTGCAATAAGAAGCGACGTCACTCAGGACAAAAGNGCAAACGAAGGTGACTGACATGTNCGACATTTGCCGTTTGCAAGTTCATTTCATCCAGAAAAAGTTTTGAAAGTGCGGTTTGTCGAAAAAAGCTTGCGCTATGTTGCAATTTAGGGGATTGAGTACATTGTGGGGCAGGGAAAAATACTTCATAAATTCGAAATTCACGAAGATCAAAACGCATTTATTGGAGATTTCTAAAACATATCATACATTGTGACGTAGTTTGAAAATGCATTACGCGCAATCGCTTTTTATAGTATACACTGCTCTTAAACAAAGAAGAGTTTGTGAAATGTCTATAAAGTTGTCACTGACTAAAGCAATGCATAATGATGTGACGCATCATCTGTGTCTGTTCGCAAATTGACTTTGTCACCTTTTGGCTTCCAGAATATTGGGAAGTATCCTTTGCTGGATGGTTTCCTGCGTATCCTGCGCAAAAGCAAACGATTTGAAACACTCTGTTTTACTGTACATATGACTTTACTGAAACTTTTCCATTTTTTGAATTAATGGGTAACTGATAACTATCTTATTAGCGTACATTCTTACAAAAAGTTTACTTGTGGTGCTTTTATTACGTATTGTGAGTTGTTCCCGAACAACAAAAATATTTTATTTTTCGGCCAAAATTTGTCATTCAACTGCTTGCACCTGAACAAATGTTGTTTTACTACAGCAAAGATTTAAAAAATATTTTTGTTCAGATTTTTATTGAATTCCTGGAAACATTAAGCATGCATGTTTCGAGTTCAAACCAAGTTGATTAACTTTTCTACTAAGTTCCCAGCAAGTAAAAGTTCATAAAAGGTTTTGGATGTTTTTGAAAAAGCTGAAGGACCAAGTGCATCAATTAAATGCTCATTGTACCATGTAATATTTAAAACAGCTTTTTTAATACTGAAAAACTAGATTTTAGCGTTCCAGGTAATGAATTTGGTATGATACTTTAACCAAGCTTTATTGTTTTCTTGAATCTTACAACCATTGGCTTTATTTATCTGAGAGTTGGGCCTCCTACGATGATGCCCAGCTACTGTATGTTGTCAATATGAAGCTACGACAATTGACGTTGCTTTTACCTTACATGAATGCTTAAACTACCACAGGCAGTTCACTTCCATAAAACTAGGTTGCCTAAACATCTCTTTGAGACAAAGCATTGCTTACGGATAGAAGACTGCGTTTTTGTGGAACTCACAGCCTTGTAAAAATCCACGACCCGGAACTGACACCATGACATAATAACCACATTATTGGATAAGGTCCTTCAGTATTACTTGTTAAACTATCGTCGATAATACACATTTACTTACTCAATTGCAACCACTAAGGTGACGACGACGATGACCACAATGACTGCAATCACTATACCAACAGTAGCTCCAGGTGCTAGCGCTTGTGCTCCAGCAGCCTGCAAAGGTTTGCCTGCAAGGTGGAACGTGAAGACAGTGAATTGTAATTGGTCATTTCTTTTATGGATCGATTTTTGCTTTGCCTTAATTTGTTTGGAATTAATGTGTGGTGTACATTGCGTGAATGACATTTCACCACTTTGCGTAATTTACAGAGTTTTGCTGAATTACGCAATTTCATTTACTGTAGTGCTTGGTGTTTACAACAACACTTGTTTTATTTTGCGTTAGTTCTTGTGAAACGACTTAAAGTCAGCTACATAAAAGTCATTTGTTCTTGTTGTTTATTGTTTTACTGTGAGAAGCGTTTTGCTCTAGATTGTCCAAATCATTGGTCACAACGTGGTGCCCGAGGGCACCAGGTCGCCCACAAGGACCGAGCAGGTCACCCGCGGGCTTAGGCGTAGCCAAGGGGGCCATGGCCTCCCCCATTTCTAGCATTTCTTGTCGTTTTGTGTTTTGTGAGGCGTTGTCCATAACAAAATACGGTTGCTCGCTTATAGTCAAAATATTTGGTCCGCCAAAATAATTCGGGCTGGCTTCCCTACTGCCCGCGGGCCTATTTTAAAAATAACATTAGCATGAACAGTGTCTTCACATTGTGGAATATCTTAATTGTTAATACTGAAATCATTAAAGAAAAATTTAGCAAGATTTTTGTTTCAGACGTGTGTATCAAACTGGTAGCTCTTCGCATTAATCCGCACGCAAGAAGTTGCTCTCAGCTTCAAGAAGGATGGCGATACCTGGGCTAAATCGTTGGAAAGTTTGAGTTAAGTCATACAGCAAACAACTTCGAAATGTCGTTCGAAAAACCATTAGTCGGTAAAACTGGCATTAATTTATTTGAAGAAGGTAAATAATTTATTCTCCAGACGTACAGTGTTTGGTGAAAACTTATATAGATTTTCGTTTGCAGATATTTGAAAAACAAAGGATGGTTTCTCCATGAACCGTAGGTTTGGTCCAAGTTACCGATGGAAGGCACAGATAGTTTCATGTTTATTATGCTTCACACCTGCGTTTACTGTACATGCAATTTTTACGTTCGGATTCGAATCTTATGCTATAATCAGCACAGGTTTATTTTGACTCACTTATCATGTTTACTAGTAGAACATTATAAATTAACAAAAGCGAGACGATCAGCAGTAACAAAGAAAACGAAAGTTATGGAGNTGTAGCAACAGNGGAACGAGTTGGCAAGCGACGTCTTGCGAGTGCACCTTTTCCTCAGATGAAACAGACGTAGCAAAGAAGCACAGGAAATGACTGCTTTGTTAAATCATTCAGCGGCATTCAGGCAAAGACATGCGTTCAATCACTTTCATGCTCTTAAACATTTTATTCCTTGCCTAACGAAGAAAACATTTCATAAGTTAGTCTAGTGTGTTGAAATACAAAAATTTCACGTTGGCGCTTCACGATGTTGTTCACCTTTTGTATTGTCACGTACTAAGGAAAGCACAAACCAGATTCGAATCGGTTATTTCACCTCTAAAAGGCAACTGATTCTGCTTGGATTCAACAAAACCACAAACGCTGTGCTGGTATGTTTAGACCTATGTGTAACCGTCCATCGAAACTTGGATATAGTCCAAATGATGCAATTTCAGGATTCGAAATATTTCCCTGCAACACTGCAAAGTCGTTGAGTAATCGCTCTATTGAACATAATTAAGTTGCGGAATCGGGATATCCGTGTTTCTGACTATTTAAAAATTTAACTGTGTGATGTCGCGAATGAAATACTTCGCAGCTTCGTTGGAGAATTGATCAATGCAAGTTTTTTGAAACGTTTACTTCAATCGGGTCTTCAACGTCTAAGGAAGAATCAAAGGCATGATTTGATACTGCTCAACAGAATATAGGTTTCACCGAATGTTTCACCCAACGATAAGTTGATAGCATCAAACAGGAAAAAGCGTGTTTACCTCCCCACACCTCGATTGATGAAAATGCGCCGCGTCTGTCATGTTAGTAAGATGCCCGGCAAGTGTTATTTGGAAAGTTTTAATAAGTTGTTTGTTGTTTGGATCATCGTAGCATTTTTAAACAATTAAGTCTTGGACTGAGAGTGCAGCATCACGTGACTGGGGGCAAAGCGCGACTGTAGGCATCAGTGAAACAAAGCATTATCCTTACCTGAACTTTGTTTCAATGTTACGTTTCCTGTGGCAGAGCTCGATGTTGGCATTTGTTTTGCACTGGAAGTAGATGCAGAAACAGAGTTGATGGTTGCCGTAAGGGTTGTTGTTGTTGTTGACGTCGTAAGTTTCTTTGCTGGTTTTGAAGTCGATATTGGGCTGGTGGAAATACTGATCGCTGTCGTTGGCGCAAGTGAAATGTTTGCTGTGAACGCAAAAAACAAATGAGTTTATTGTTGTCTGTGGCTTTTTATTTTTATTAAAACTGATGAAGGTGGAAGAAAATGAAAAAAATGTTTTTTCATATTGAATTGTTCAAGGTTCTACGGCTTTTCACATTTCCACGGCTTCAGGATAATGGAACCACAATACTGAAACCGAAGAGATTTACAGCCATGGAAATGAGTAAATGTGTCTTGTAAGTAAACGAGATGACCCCGCATTTTCACTCAAAATTAATTGGATGACTCGCTGACCGCTGCCAGTTGAAACGCTCATCATCTTTGCTTTTTTGCAAAGGGAGCAATTTTATATTTTATTCGTCTCAAGCGCTTTACTTCCTTTGAGCTTAGACTTTTGCATAGTAATAATATTTGCTCGCTGTGTTCCTCTGATCTTTTAAATAACATGAGCGAACGAGAAATCACTTTTACGCTAAAACGCGAGCATCAATTTGATTCAATATCAAACTTACGCTTAGGTTTGCAACTTAGTCCTTGCAACGTCGAGAGCAACCAATTTCCCGTGGAGAAGCAGCGGTTGACAATCGTCGATGTGGAATTTGGAATCGGATGGATTATATGATTGGGATTTCGACAGGTAATGTTGTACACCTTACCATCTTTTGAACAATAAGTTGGTGTTTGCACAAAGATATCTGGATTCCCTTTAGGAAGCGGGCGGCATTTGGTCCCTGTAGGTATGGAGAGGAAAGTTTTAATGAAGATATTGACTTTCCTTCATGAAAAAAATTATTTTGCATATGTCCACAAATGCTTGGGATTTTCACGGCACGTTTTAAAAAGTTATCAATAAATAGATGGAAATTTCTATCAACATGATATGTTTTCTAATGAAAATTTGGTAAATTAAATAACTCGTCTTTTTACTTTCTTGTTTTGAAAAATTAATTCCAAAAGTTTGGCATTTTTCAGAAGCTGCTAAATCTTTATAAAGCAAAAAATATTTTGTTGATTTGATGTGTGTCTCTGCGCCTGGCCTTACCAACTCTTTGTGCAATCTCACATTAGACGTTTCACGAAGCGATTTTTTTTCGTGTAACTTTGGGGGACATTTTGCAAAGTAGTGGTGGGATTTTTAAAGTACTTTAAAATCATGCTTGATCCTAAATATTCTCTTTATCAGTTTTTTTTTAGGAAAATGTTATATACCCGGTATATAGGGACCAGAACAATTTCCTACTAAGTTTCATATAATTAGGTGTTTTCAGCGCCATCGTTAGGCCATTATGATGATGATCTGATCGCTTTGTCATTTTATAGGTGAATATGATCTTAGATGTGAATTCTAAACTGATATTCCCTGAAATCATGCACATGTTTATAGGACATGCTCCTAGGTCAGTATTTTCACAGCCAAATGTTAGTGGCAGAATCCGTTCAGATATTTTCCTTGTTAATTTTCTCTGATTCTAGGGGCCCGATTTTAAATTCTAGGGACCGGAATCGCGTCCCTAAAACACCTTAAAAACCTGCTGTTTGTGTAAGGTTAAAGTGAGCATGATTAGGTTGAAAAAAACGTACATACACTGGAAAATATCTAGGCTGAAACAACCAGAGATTGTTTTGGGACAAGGTGCAGAAAAATAAGAGGTCGTAAGCTACGATCGAGGTGATAGTGGGATTTCAGACTTCTACCGAGTTGCAGAAACTCTTTTGTTCCATCGATATGCAACGCGATAACCGAATTTCAAGAAACATTATTTGTCTTTTTTCACATAATTATATTGGCTACTACTATAAAGCAGAAAATATCACTATTTTTTAAAAATTGAATGACATAAGCATTTTACTTCCACACAAACATCAGTTAGACTCAGTACAAAAACTCAAACTTGCTCAAAAATTTTAAGTAGCATTTTGGATTCGTCGAAAAGTTGCTAAACACTCAGGAAGATCGATGAAATCTGCTTTTCTTCCCAAAAATAGAATTTTAGCAATATTGCATTACATGTTATCGCGTGTTTTGTGACCATAAAATACCATTTTGTAATGCAAGAGTATTTTGTGATTGAAAACAGGGTGTATTTAAACTTTTAACGTTTGAAGACAGACATTTTGTTGCGTCATTTTTACTCGATGCTTTTCCAGTGTTACTGGTTCAGATCATCAACTTTTCTATTTTACCATAACTGTCTACTCACGTACTTTTTATGGTTATGCTGAAACGGCAGTGACCAACAGCACCATCACTATCCGTAGCTGAGTAGCTGATCGGGTACCTTCCAGGTCCAAGCGCTATCGGTGGTTTCATACTTGGGAAGGTAAGAGTTAGATTGCTTTTTGCTGTAAAAAGATTTATGTGAAACTTGATCAGTGTTTGAACAACAGTCTTGTTGCTGCGTGTAAATCTAAGGAATATAAATTAAAGTACTTTGTATTGTAAACACATTTTTGCTAAATTGCTAAACTTGAACCACATTTTCATTTGCTATACTTTTCTTACGTGTTCGATCATCAGTCCACGAGGGGGCAATCCAGCCTACCAATGTTTTGTTTACGCATGGCTCCAGGATTCTGCTAAAGCTGAATGTGCAGGTACCACCGTAAGACGGTGGTTGGTCTGCAAAATTAAGAAACAAATACTTTTACCAAATTGGACAATATTTACGCAAAATCTAAGCTTCCACAGGCAGGCAACGAAAATTTCCTGAATGTTACCATTTGCTCTGAAAACTGTCTAATCGTGAAAAGTGACAAAACATTTTTTTTNTNAACATCATNTACGGTTTACTTTGTGNTATACCCTTCATAAAATCCATTTAATTCCAAATGTTTCACANAAGCAAATTTCTTTTCACAAAANATCATTTTTTTCTCAAATCGCTTTATTGATGTAATTTTGATTGTTGTTTCGTTATTNACNAATCGTGTTTTGAAGGTTGGAACTCTTCGAAGAAGCCTTCGGCGGTAAATAATTGCTTGAAATGAAATATATCAGTCAAATTGTTGGATTGTTTCGATTTTGGCGTATTTTTGAAACTGCACAATATTACAATATCCACAGTGCGTAAATAAAGCAAACTCGGCAATACTTTCGGACGTTGGCCTCATAATGTTACGGGGATTACGAACACTCATCAGGATTTGGAGATCATGCTGAAACTTATTGCTAAGGCACAGCCAATGTTTACCAATGCGTTTATCTTTTAGTCACACTAGCATAATATTGATTTCCATCGCGTTTCTCACAGCAGTAAAAAAATTAAAGTGAAAGGATTGGTTGCTATGAAGTTTCTACTGCTAGATTTAATTTTACATATTTTATGGTGGCTATTACCTAGCAATTGCGGTTTCCGGGTAGTTATTTTTATTTCTAAAGCTGATAAAATAATCGCTACATTATTAGACAGAAAATGCCCATTGTAATTTTCACCTTGCAACCAAAACTGGTGTAGTTAACAAATTAATGTCTTACAAACCATTCCTGCGAAGAATGCGTTATTTGCCCTGTTACCAAGAAACAGTTTTGAACTTCATCTCCTAGATGGCCACCACTGTCCTATCTATGCAAAAATCACCCTGAGATAATGTTCATTTTCAACTCGTATCTGAAAGCTGAACTCTTGCAAAACCACTCGCCTACCAGTACTAGCTCAGTCAGAATGATTAACAAAAACGATTTTTATAAACATGTCTGACTCGAAAAACAAAGTTTTGTAGAAACTGTAAAGCTATCTCGGTCTCGGGCAAGGAAAGACTGAGACATCCTAATTGAATATGAACTGAAGCACGGGTGACTGACAAGGGGAATAATGAACATTCTCATCAAAAAGCTCCATGCATGTAAATTGATTTTTTCGAGATTTCGTACAGTTGAAAAATCTTCCTCCATTTTGCCATAATAGCCCTCAAGTTTGTGAAAAATGCAAAATCATCCCGGGATGTAGTATCGTCCACATATAGAACCGCTGTAGCCAACACCGCACATTGAAATACTAGTGCCGCAAACAATTTGCTCACTAACTTGTAGTTTGACTTCCGTCGCTAACACACTGTCGATTTCCAAGAGGTCTGAATCCATCTTTGCAAAGACATTTGGTGTTGGTCCTACTTGGGCCCATTGAAACGCAGATTTGCCTGCACTTTCCTGTGCAATCAGACCGCAGAGGAGCTGTGGAAAGAAGCCGTGAGCGTATCTTCCTCAACCAATTGAAAGCCACATAATTGGCCGCTAAATATCCGTGATGGTCGGTGCAGAGTCGATGAAAACGAATTTATTATTTTAGAGGTGTTTGTTGCCCATGTATGATACTCAACATTTATAAACGTTGGTGCTCTTTGTTGATGATTTAACAGTATGCAAAATGGAACTACAAAACGAATGGCTAGGAGCAAGACTACTGTGTCTTCCAAATTTATTTGAAGGCAAACGGCTGCAGACGGAAGGCTGCATTTCTTCCAGGTTGGTCATTTTCAAAGAAAATCGTCAGAAACAATAAGCTTTGCCAAATTGACTTTCTATCTCTCGTTTATTGACTCGTCTCTTAACCATTGAGCTATTATAACCTTCAAACAGATGCGTTTTTACAAAATCTCTAAACGATATTGTTGAAAAAAAGTGGTAATATAAGCTTAGTGTTCATTGTGATTTGAGATTGCACCCTGATGTAAAAATTATCAAGGTAAAGCAATTTAGGAATATAAGGAAAATAGACGCATAGAAAGACAACAGTAAAATAAATGAGCAAGTTATGAGCGAATAAGTTTGAAAAAATAACACCACTGTAATAAAGTCATGGTGATACTGTCATTTCATATGAAAAGAGACTGTCAATATAATTGTTTTAGGATATTGTAGTTTTTAAATATATCCTGCTCATCACTGACCTATATTTCTTATATAATCCAGTTTGCTCCATACTGCCATCCCCCGGACGCGATAAAAATCACGTGGAGCAAAGTAGTCGAGAGAACTTACTCCAATTGTGGTGTCAATCACCTCAATGCTACGTGTCAATCGATCGTGGAAGTAGAGATTGTTTTTGTAGATTTGAATTCTGCAAAGATGAAGGTGATTTAAGACAGGCGTTACTGTAACAAAAGCACCCAAAAAGTAACTGCATCCATTCCAATTGCTGCCTACTGCATGTTCCATTCAGAATTATTAAAGTGCCTAAAAGATTTCCATCAAATTCATTCTGTGCATTCTGCCATGCTTTTCGTAAGTTTCCAACGCATTTTGTGTAGTATAATCATTTTCCAGATTTGTATCAAAATATTTTAATCGTGTCCTTGATGCAAACTTCCATCTTTGTCCTTTCGTTCATGTTCGGTCTTCAATAACGCTGGGAGTCACATGAAGTCATTAGCCCTAATTGCTCTTCTCAACTCTGAAGGCATTGGTTAGCATACCCGATATAACCACGAACATGGATATACAGTATATACCGTGTGTGACAGGACTGTTGCAAATTGATTTAAGTTTTGGACAGAAAATTTAATATTCTCATGTCACACGTCATCAATAGGTAGAGATGAAAGATACTACACTTTTAGAAGTAAAATCGCCTTTACGTTTGTTAATGTTTCTTCTCTGAAAGTGCAAATGATGACGATATGTCAACATATTTTAGTGAAAAAAGAGCCACAGTGCAGTTACTATATCGTAAGAACATGACTAATCATATGATTTCGACACTGACACTGGGGGNATGACAGGTGCCTTCACGTGGCCCTCCTGTACGACATTCGCTNCAAATGTTAANTAAACCTGTCACTACGAGAGAAGCTACCCGCGCTGGATGTGTTCGGCTTGGCGTGGGTCATAAAACGCCCTNGCGAAGACCCACGACCCAATATACTCCAGCTGAACACCGAGGGGCTGACTGCGAACAAGATCTCTGCCATTGAGCAGCTAGCCTATAAGAACAAGGCTTTCATTGTCGTTCTACAGGAGACCCACTGCACAACTGCAGACAAGCTAGTGATTCCCACCTTTTCACTAGCTGGGTAAGTCCTGAGCAGGAACCACGGCCTTGCCACATTTTTCCATGAGCGGTTGGAATGGTCACTGGTCGATCAGTTTCCAGAACAATCAGAGACTGAGTAGTTGTGCGTAGACGTCGCAGGATACAAGATCATTAACGCCAACAAACCTCCACGCTCTTGATTCACACCAACGGCCATCCCGATGTTCCCACATTCCAGTGTGTATGTTGGCGACTTCAACTGCCAACATGTCAACTGGGGTTACAACAAAACACCTCCTGACGGTGAGAGCCTGGATTCCTGAGCAACATCCAACAACCTCGGACTGTTGTATAAGTATAACCCGCTTCTTCTCACCAATGGAACGTCGGCACCAACCCAGACATGGCCTTCGCAAGTTTCGGCAAGGACAGCCGACTGCCGGACAGACGTGTTCTTGGGAAGTTCCCGCGGTCACAACATCGGCCTTCTCTCATAACGCTACCGAAGCTCACTGTTCCTGCCCACAGCGATCCGGTGAAGCGTTGGAACTTTCGCAAGGCGGATTGGAAGTGCTTTTGCCTTCTCAGCGATGAATCCGTTGAGAGATTGCCACCTCCGGACACATCAAATATTGAGAGGGCATACCAGGATTTTTGCGAGAGCCTACTATTTGCGGTCCAACAATGCATCCCACGTGGTCGTCGGAAGAACTATCTACCATGCTGGGACAAAGAGTGCGAGACCCTCTATCGTTCCTACACCCGAGCCCCACCGGGGACTGTCTCTGATAGAGCCGCTTCGTCCCTACTATCTCGGCTCGGGCAGAAGAAGCAGGAGCGATGGGAGGAAGCTGTCAATTCCATCGACTTCTCGCACTCAGCCCCAAGGCGTGGAGAACCATCAACAAACTTACTGGCAGGTCTGGACGCTCCTTCCGCCAGTGCCCCCTCTCGGCAACCTTCATCGCCTCACTACTCGTGAAGAACGGGGTACACAATTCCCGGGGATCACGAGTCCACGAGACTGGTCAACAAGGAGCTGTTCGACCAATGGAAGATTCCATCACCTGAGGCTCACAGTATTTTCTGACCCCTTTAGACCGGAGGAGATTACTGCTGCCCTCAAACGCCTGAAGCCAAGAAAGTCTCCAAGATTCCATCTTCCCGGAGTTCATACTCCACGCCGGGTCGGCTCTCAAATCTTGTTTTGGGACTTCCTCACTTCCTGCATGCGCCAACTTAAAATCCCAAAGATCTGGAAAAGAGCACTAATAGTTGCGATCCCNAAGCCAGAAAAGCCATTGGGGGACCCAAAGACCTACCATCCCATATCTCTGCTGTGTGTCCCCTTTAAAATCCTCGAGAGACTCATCTACGCTCGTGTCGATCCAATCATCGACCCACTGCTGCTTCCTTGGGAGCAGGCGGGCTTTCGACACGGGAGGTCGACCGTAGACCAGGTCACCCTGCTGGCACAGGACAGCGAGGATAGCTTTTCGGCTAAAAAAGGCCGGAGCTGTGTTTGTTGACCTCACAGCAGCATGCGACACTGTATGGCTCCGCGGCTTCACCTACAAGCTGCTGCAATTACTGCCTGATAGACACATGGTCCGCATGATCATGGAGATGGTTGGCAATCGCAGCTTCACCTTTACCACCAGAAACGACAAAAGGAGGTTACGACGCCTCAAGAACAGCGTCCCACAGGCATCTGTCCTGGCGCCCCTTCTCGTCAACATCTACATCTCTGACCTGCCAACCACCGTCTCCAGAAGGTATGCATATGCTGACGATCTAGCAATAATGCATGCTGATGGAGACACGCAGGCAGTGGAAGGGGTGCTGACCAAGGATATGGCAAAGGTAGGTGAATACCTCCAGACTTGGAAGCTAAAGCTCAGCACTAGCTTTTAAACGGTGTCGGCAGCCTTCTACAAAAACGGTGTCGGCAGCCTTCTATATTAACAACAAGGAAGCTAAACGTGAGCTTAAAGTCGAATGCAACAACGAAACCCTGCCCTTCTGCTCCGAGCCCAATTACCTCGGAGCAACGTTGGACAGGTCGCTCACGTATCGCCGACACCTTGCGTCATTTCGCAAGAAGCTGACATCACGCGTTGCGCTCCTGGGACGGCTTGCTGGCTCCGGCTGGGGTGCTGGAGCAACAACTCTGCGAATAGCCACCCTAGCCCTGATGCCTTCAACCGCAGAGTACTGCTCGCCTGTCTGTTGCCGCAGTGCTCACACCCGCCTTATCGAGCCCGCCATCAACATTAAATCGCCTTGCGATTTGTGACTGGTTGCCTGCGCTCTGCACCAGCGGACAACCTTCCACTCCTCGCAGGCATCCAACCTTCTGAGCTTCGTCGCAATGGAGCAGAGATGAACACGGATCAGGACAGGATCGGACTGGATCAGGACTGAAGCCAATTTTAGCCGGATCAGGACTGGATCGGACTTCAATTTTTTTGAATATTGGCGGATCAGGACTGGATCGGACTGAGAAAATTTCTGTTGTTTAATGTGATTATTCTGAAAATATGAAAAATTTCAGTTGTGATCCGACTTCGCAGGTTTGCTAAATGGTAGTGTATATTTTTCCATGAAATGCTAAAAGTCTGCTGGGACTATTTTGCAATTCGAACTGTATCCACCTTTCTTCACATATAACGTCGGGTTTTAATAGCAACGTGAACATAGTTGAGTGGTTAGTGTCTATACGTGCTGTGCGAGTGTTCGTTGGTTCTACTCTCACCAATTCCTTGGCTTAGCTCGCAAAGGTTACACCTTTGATAAGAGTGCTTTTGATGTAGGCCTACTTTTTCAAAAAGTTTAGAGTTTACGTTTACGGTGTATATTTAAGTTTCGGTTTAGGGTTTACCTTTAGGGCTTAGGTTACGGATAAGGTTTCGGGTTTAGGTTTCAGGTTCAACTTTTAAGTTAAACTTTTGGGTTTAAGTTTTACGTTTGAATTTTGGGTTCAGGTTTGAGTTTTGGATTTAGCTTTTGGGTTTGGACCTTGGGCTTAAGTTTTATGGGTTTAGGCTTTGGGTTTAGGATTTGGATTTAGGTTTTGGGATTAGGTATTGGCTTTAGGTTTTTGGTTTGGTTTTAGGTTTAGGGTTTTAGGTCAAGTAGCAAGGACCTTACGCTAATCCAAGTGTATTGTCCTTGTCACTTGACCAATCCAAGCAATCAGATTCTCCTAATGGCAAAATAACTCCAGCAGTGCTTTTCCCTCTGATGCCAAATAGACACTTCCTTGTTAAATTTTGGAAATGCAAAAAAGGCTGTGGCTATTTTGCCTCATGAGGCAAAAGCACTCCTGAAACTATTTTGCCTTCAATCCAGTCGTAATTAGCTACGGCAAAATAGCTCCAGTAGTTCTTTTGCCTCATGAAGCAAAAAAAAATACATGATTTTACATTGGCGGATCAGGACTGGATCGGACTGATGATTTTCAAAAATTTTGCGGACTGGATCGGATTCAATTTCATCGGATCAGGACTGGACTCGGACTCGACAAATTCACAATCCGCTCATCTCTGCAATGGAGCCACACTGTCTCTGGCACGCCGTGCCACGGAGCCTGGACATCTGTTCCACTCAGCGCTCATCCGTCCATCAATTGCTGTTGCACGGCGCCTCAAATCGAGACACCCAGTTGTACCCGCCCCACAACATCTCATCAGTTCATTTAACAACAACAACATACGTGCGACGCAGTGGGCCGATTACCAATGAAATGCGAAGTGGATGGACAACCCCACAAGACTCCGCATTTTCATCCCGGACACCGGCACCCACACCCCAGGAATGACCCTCCCAAGAAAAGCCTGGGTCCGGCTTAAACGCCTCCGCACCGGTGTTGGACGTTTCCGCTCCTGCTTGTACAAATGGGGTACGGCCTCCTCTGCGGCCTGTGAGTGTAGCGCAGAAACCAAACCGTCGACCATGTTTTCCTCCAATGTCCTGTCCAATCCATCGACCTCCCCATGGACTGCATGGCCTGACGGTTCTGAACAATGAGACAATCGAATGGCTGCTCAACATCTGCCACGAGATCTAGTGCGGCCAAGCAGTGGTTTGAACAACTGGCTCAAAAGAAGAAGAAGACACTGACAGTGATTTCGGTTTACAGCTACTGTAACTCTGTCATAATATATCAAACGATTAAAGAAAAAAATATTGAATTAAAATGTAAACGCTTTGAAAGTAGAAAAATAATAAGCAGTATGCCTCTTATGTGAAGTAGTTTAATTTTTCCACTCACCAAATTTGTGACTTCCGCTCACCTCTTTTAGAACTTTGAAACACTATCTGTTATACTATAGAATGAACAGCTTAAATTATGCCTGATTGGTAACATATTCACAGCAAATCTGCAGAGACCTGTACACCGTTGCATCTCACTTTCTCCATCAGTAAATCTAACAATCGTCTGTAAACTTCCAATTCCATATATGGCTTATAGTCAAGCAATTTCATTTTATGACTCAAGCAAAGCTCTTCACAAAATGTTTTCCATTATCTTACTGCAATTTTCAGCATTTCGTTATTCAGAAAGTCGTTCAGTACGGAATGACAAAAAATACTTACTCAGCTATATAGCTTAGCCTTCTATTTCTACCAGCGAAGTTGTATTTTGTATGGTTGACTGGGATGCTGCCATTCACAGATTGCAGAAATTTTATTGGAACAGCATAAATAATTCCCAGCTTCGCCTCGCTGAAGAAGAGGGTTTTATCTGCATTAGCGAAAAAAACAGTTGTACTAAGCATTTTTAACAAAGCATTGAAAAGCGCGCAGTAGAGTAGATTAATTCGTGTATTTAGTACTTTGAAAACTCAATTGAAGTTTTCGGAAATCAATCCAACGCTTATGGAAATAGCTTCACATTTCAATTGCGTGCAAAAGTTGTCAGCAGTGGGGGTTGTCATCTACTGAAAAGTATTTTGAATCATGCTAAACCTGTTTTCAGAAGCATTTTGGTGAGCACACCACCAGGCTTGAATCGTTTCATCAACTCTGCACATCGTTCAGCATAAATTTTGTATTTTGCATATACGGTACAAAGATTTGCAAAAATTTCAACTGCAATTGCAATATTGTTTCATGTATCTATGCAAGCTTTTGCATCAATGAATTCTATAAGTAGTTGCAGGGATGTCACGTTTTTCTAAAATATCTGTGCTTAAAACATTGCATTTTGTAACACTTGCTATCTCACTGGGGGAATAGAATGTCTTTGACAAAAGCTAATCTTTTGGACTTAGTACTCGATCTACTGTAGAGAGCAAACGAATTTGTGAGAAATTCACAGAAATTTGTGATGTGATGTAGCGTTTGATAAAATAGAATCACATGATGTGTAGGCATAGTGCCTACAATTCTAAACTTGTCGATTTATTTAGCCATTTACAACTTTCAGTAATATCATTGAATTTTGTTGTCGATCGATTCTTTTATTGACAGCATCTACCATCAACACACATGCGCACCATGTCAAGTCAAGACGATGCTGTAGAGGTCCATGGTTGCGTTCAAATTTCAATTCTTCACTTGAGAAGTTAAACTTTTCAAATCATTCTTTTGCGCAATCAGCCAGGATTCAAATGTTTTTGTCTTTTTTGGAACAATTTATTAATTTGGATGAATCCCATAAAATTATTTTTGGTTTGAAGAAAAACAAAGACGCCAAAGCGCACAACCTCAAGAGCTGAACGAACAGGTTTCAGCTTTTCTTACTTGCATGATCGACTGTGATTGCGTGCGGATAGTACAGTTTGTCAAAAACGAGTTCTTTCCCTGATCCGTCGTATCGCATTCTCCACACCTGGCCTTGGCCGATGGCGCTGTTAGTGTCAGTCCAGTAGACAAATCTTACGAAGGTACAATGAGATATTACTCTAATTTACTTGGAAGTAAAATTTTGTTTATGCATCCTCAACCAGCAAGAAAATCAGTATTGTTATTTTAATGCATCAAGCAATAACTAAAGAACAAGGATATTTTTCTGAAAAGTGCTCTTCCAATAAATATTGACTGTGGCACACGATTATCATTTTGAAGTATCTTGGATTTGTATTTTTTACTTTTCTGATAAATCCTATAAAATGCCAACAAATTTTCAGAACACCTTGAACGTTGCTATGTAACAATGTGAGTCTCATTGAGCATAGTCAGAGAAATAAAAGCAGACATGTCTTTATTTCTTCTTATAAAAATACTAACTTTTGTTGGAGGTCAATCGTTAGTTGCTTCAGGTTAGTCACGTTTGCAAAAGCAGGGTCCGGCTTTTGGAGTGTCTTCATGAAGTTATAAGTTGTTTGAATAAGCAAAATGTGCTGCGTATCATCATCGATAAAATACAGATTTCCATCGTTCGGTTCCATGGCAAGACTCCGAGCT
>JGI24158J21664_10003061_pt1 | contig 20731 bp, 9 predicted proteins | sample Ectturendosymbi3_FD_21664 | JGI IMG/M metagenome (IMG submission 21664) | reverse complement strand
GCGCTCCTTGGGCAAGAGCGTTCACCTCAACCGCCCCGGCAAGAAGCACATTTCAGGCTTCGGCCTGCCGCCAATTGCCGTCACCAAAAATTCAAAAAAAAAAAAACGAGGGGAAAATGTGTTGGTCGGTGAAGTTGTAACGGCTTTTTTGAGGCATTTTCATTGCACAGCAGTGGTTCTCAACCTTTTTTGACCCATAGGCCATCTACAAAAATATCTGATGGTCTACTTTACTATGCTGATACCTCCTGAACAGCTAATGTAGTCTAGTCTTGTATAATGTATTGTGCAGTAAAGGTCACAATCTTTAGACCACTGCTGATCAGCCTGGACCACGTTGAGAATCAGTTATGGAAGAATCACAACATCATTGGGCGTCCACTTCCAACCTTTCGGTTAGAAATGGGAGAAACGACCACTGCAGAGGAGACATAACAAACCCACAAGAAAGAAACACACTCAACCTACTTAAATCCATACGTCTTGTCGACGAAAAAAATCTGTACAAGAAACATCAAAGTACTTACGAAATGATTCCGAAGAAATCCTGTCTAAAACTGAATGTCATGAGCTCTGAAACGGAGAGATACATCTGGTTCCCAGATTTTAACGTGTATTTTTATCACCACTGACCCAGCTAAGCGGAAACCTGTCCTCTATTGGCCCATGGTGGACCTAGGTTTAACGTTGTCCCATACTGTGACTTAACAGCAGATTGACGACATGAGAGATGGAATTATCTGACTTGCATTACCACCAATCCAATGTGTATTACTGTTTCTTGTTGCACTATAATTTTATTATCCCTGGCGTCAAACAATTTAATACACATGACGTGAAATCATTTTTGTCATAGTGACTTTTTCGATCCAAAACAGAACGTTAAGTCGTGCAATTTAGTTTATTTCAGAGTTCACGACATTACTTTAGTCCGTCTTACCAAATAACCAGTAGCAGTAATACAATATTGATTACCTGGAGGTTTCTTCACGAAGCTTTCCTCAAATGCTGGAATGATTTACTTTCATGTATTCGTGATCGTGGTTCTTCGTCGACCAGTGCGTCGTCCATTAATGGCTTTCGATTGAGGTGTTAGTTGAGGATACTATACAGTGCGTCGTCCATTAATAATTTGTAGATTTTCTACGCACGAGACCGTTGCCTTGCATCGGCCAGGAGAGCACAAAGTAGTAAGATCACACGGCTTTGTCGTTTCAGGATAAAAAATGCATCGAGTTTTTCTTCCTAGTGCATTCAGCATCTCTAGCTTTCAACCAGGCAGTTTTGCATAAATCACACGAAGTCACGCGAAAGCCACTCAACTTCCATCGTTCTGCTGTTAGTGGAGAACCTGGTCACAGTGCGCACTCCGAGTGAATCTAGCCCCACTGACAACTGGAAGAACCGCTCGTTGCCAGAATGCAAACACCAAGTGAATAAATCTGCGGTAACAACAAGTAGCAATAGAAGACCCTCCCTGTGCCAGCTTGTAACACAAGCTCCGGTACATCTAGCTACCGAACACAACTCTGATTGTTGTACCCATAATTGCAGTGAAGGGAAACTTCACATACAAATATTGCCAAAGGATGAATAAAATAAAAAGTTGACAACCATTGTCCTAGCTCATTGTTGGCATCATAAGTGCAATAAGCGATAGTCTGCTTCATAACGTAAGTTACAGTGCTAAGCTGGTCTGTTTTGTTGAAGGATACCTCTCATGAAGTGGCAAAGTTTTCTGAGCAAATGTGCTGTTGGAGACTAGATTAACATAATGTTTGTAATGCATCCTGTAGACTACACTTTGGCATTTTATGCAGCTGGAAAAAAGCAGATAAACCTGCAATGACAGTATAATTTGTGGCTTTGTGTCTACATCATGATGCAGGGATTACATTTTGTTGTGAAGTGCTGACGTGGCACAATAACTGTTATTGTGGGTAGTAAAGTGGCTAACAACCAACGAATACAAATCGCTGATCTTCCTCCGCTCTGTTGCTTGTAGTAACTGATTGCTTGTAGTAGCTGGTTAACTTTCAGCAATTTTATATCGCAAAACCATTGCTGAGTTTAACGCACCAAAGCTTTTCTGTTGGATTAGAAGCATAATAATCAGTTACTGGCGACAATGCCAAAGAGCAATTTAGAGTATAGAGTATAATTAGAGTATAATTGCAGGGTGTTAATAGTGCATTAAGTATAAAGGTTAGAAGAGTTTGTAAATTTCCTCCTGATCAATAATATACCGCTCAGGAGTTTAAGGATTAATTCATGACTTACGTACATCGCCATATTAAGTTGCATGCATGCATTTTGTGGAAATCAACATACAAATTTATGTGATTTTTATGAAATGAAAATGTACACTGTCTTATTTTGTAGGCACATGAAAATGTTTCTACAAAAGACTTATGGAATGCATCAAGTGCTCCACCATTAAAAGTAAAGTTCAATTTTCTACGTCAACTAATGTGCAACATTTTATTTATCTGTCTATTTTTTGTTCGTGTTTCTCCTTTTCCATTCAAACTAGTCTGTGGTGAACTGTACTTACGCTAAGTTACTTGGAAAGCTAATTTATTATTTCAAGTTAATGTCTTTATGATAAACGTAACTACAATGTTATCAAATGTTTTTCATTTAATTATGAACTTCATGCCGTATCCATTTTTTTTTGAGGACGAGGGGATATGATGTTGATATTGTCACACTTTGTTTCTTGACAAAAACGAAAGAACACAAAATACGTGCAGGTTTTCAACACACGAACCAGGTGCACAAAAAGTTTTTTCCTATTCATTTCATTGAGAAAATCTTTCGAAACCTAGTAAAAGATAAAACTTTTGGCTAGTCCAAAATGGAAAAACAGCAATCACGAGTCAAACAGAATCAAATGAAAGTTTGCAATAACAAGTTTTTCAATTATTCGCAAAGAATCTTTAAATCTAGAGCAACAACATAAGTACACAGGATAAACATGCGCAGAGTATGTACAAAAAAACGATGTACTGTAGAAAAAGAGGAGTATTCTTTATTCTAAGCGATAAGCAGGCGTGCGCTGCATCAGATTCAAATATTTGACATGAACAATGGTGTTGAACTAGAGTCAGCACAAGGCTATTGTCAGGCGAGCGTGAACTCTTAAAGTTGTACAGCATACGCCAAGATCTAGAAATGAGCGCTTTTCGTGATTCCTTGGACTCGAGAATTATGTAGCACTACCAATCGTAAGCAGTGGCAATGATCTGGTGTTCATCACCTTTGACAGCATATTCGGTGTGTCAGAAGAGCATAACGCCGAACCCACACCAACGTAACGGTTTCGTATTTGCCCCAAGACAAGAACTGCTTTAATTCTGGCGAAACAACCCAAGTTGAGAAACTCCTGTCAAAACTTTTCAGCTTCATCTTGTGTCAATTAGTGCTGTTGAACCGATTGCCGTATGCGTCATTAAGAAACGTAATAAATATCCACTGCCACAACGAGGTGCATTGTCTAAACCAGCTATGTCCAACCGAAATGCGATGTTGGGCCAAAAGTTAAGTTACTCTTCAAATGAGGGCGGTACATTGAATGACTTGCATTGTTTTCATCGAAATAAAATATAGCTAAAGCTGCTGAAAGCCTTCGAATCCTATCAGCTACCACTTTTTGGCTAGGGCTGCCGAGCCTTCGGGAAAATGGCACTGTTCCGGTTCTGGAGCTCTTTTTTTCATGAACGTGGCTCCGGATCCTGGTTTGGAGCTCTTGATTTTCATGAGTGTAGACCCGGCTCTGGAGTTCTCCTTTTCATTGCTCAGGTTCCAACTCCGGGTGCTGTTCGTTTTTACACAATAATAGTTTCTTCATATGCCTCACGTTAAATGGAAAATGAAATACATCAAGTGCACCTATACACGAAACTAAAAAAAATAACAAACTTATGTAAATAGCTAATCTGAGAGTTTTTTTACAATCAACGATCTTACAATGAGAAAATTAGCGAAGAAATGGCAATCGCAGTTTCAAACGTTTCACAGAATAGTTACCAGCAGAAAAGCAACACAATAAATGGTAACATAATCAAATTCTGGAAAGGCAGTCGCTGATTTTGCTGTTGCCTAAGGACGATTTGTTGTTTCTTACGACCCGAATCAAGAAAGCTACCACTTAGAAAACTACATTTGTGTCCAAGTATTTTGACACACTCCAGTTCCAATCGACCAAGTGCATTTCGCTCGTTGCAAACTTTGCCTGTTTCATTGTTAGCGTTTCGAGCTAACAGCTCCTTCTGCGTAAAACATGCAAAGAGGGTAAAACGCATATTCGATTACATCTCTCGTGTGTTCTTTTTAACATGCACATATCTATTATATCACAAATTCTAAGATGTGTTCGAAACTCTCTTGTTCGAACAGGTAGTATGACTTCTAGCAAAATATTCACCTTTCGCAGAACTTCTGGTATCTTATCATTTGCACTCATATTAAGTAGTGATGAATCGCAAAGTAAGCTACAGTTTCACCTGCAAGGCTTAGGAAAAGTTATTGTTAGATTGCTACACCATTACAGTCTTGGTTTGATCATTCTGACTAAAAATGAGATTTGGTAGTGAAAGTTTCTCCTACTTCTACAAGTAACAACACGCCGGTCGAGCTACGATGTCACAGCCGGGGAGCCAAAGTGGATTTTTCCAGGCGTAGCCAAAAATATTCTTCGAGGTGGGGCAAAGGTGGCATTATTTGATTTTATCCACTCAAAACTAAGAAAACGACCTTCTGTGCTAAAACTTTGATAGAAAAGTGTCAAATTTCAAATTCCAAGGGGGGACTTGGCCCCAATCTGTCCCCCTTCCGGTGCCCACGGTTGCAGTTTAATACCAGCTAAATGCTTTTATTACCAATAGCTAACAAAGTGCGATAACCCACGTTGATCCCGAAACAGAACGAAGTATCATCATCAAATGGATAAGTAGGTAATGTATATGTTATTTTCAACGCAGTGAAGAGAGCTTCTTCAGTTTGGAACGAGAACCAAACACGCATGAGTTTGAGAAACTGATGAAAAACACTCAAAAATCGTGAATCTAATTTATTTTCCTCCTAAAACGAGAGGAAATGTGGAAACAAAACCTACAGCCCAATTATCATCAGATTTGTCGCCAAAACATCAGACATCAGAAATTTCTTTGAAAACATCAGATCTGAGGGTAAAACATCAGAAGTGGCAACGCTGATATTGACTGTGAAGAACTGTGTTGTGTGTACTTTCCCTTGGCAAAGTCGAACACCCATGAGGAACCGTTGTGATTTAACTCCCTCCACATGGACAAAGATTAGTAAACAAAGATTCTCTCCATGCAAAGAAATGGAGACATGAAAGAATGCATTGACTTCCCCTGAATTTCTATACTTATCGTATTTGGAAAAGTGTATGCCAAGTGTATCGAAATAATTGATCCAATGCTAGAGGATACTAAGTGTAATTTGAGAACTGCACTGTTGTTGCCATTAGCATCCTCCAGGGAGAAAGTGTTGGTTTGAAAGATGGTAGTTTTTCTCGATTTCATCGCTAATGCTTTTTCCAAACCCGGGTCGCTAGTGAATCTGCTGGCGTGTTTCACGGATAAAGTTCAAATGTTATGCTGAATCGCAAATATCAGCATTCTGTGGTAATTAAAACAATGCCCAAAAAGCAACTGGAGGGAAATACGCAATTGACAGCAGTTGATCAAGTATTACAGGTTATAAAGCCTTTATAAATTGGGTTTGGTGAAAAATATGCTGTTCAGGAGTTCCAAGATTAATGCAAGTCTTGCGAGCATCGCCATATTGTATAACAACCTTTCCATTGGAATGCATTGCTCAGACATAAAAATCAAAATATTTTTGATCTTTATGCAATGAAAATTTGCACTCTCCAATTTTGCAGGTACATCAAAAGATTTTTACAACAAATCTATGGAACCTTGCAAGTGCTCCACCATTGAAAGTAAAGTTCATTTTTCTGTGTAAACTAATCTGCAGCATTTTATTTGTCCATGTGTTTCTTTATATTGTGTTTGATTCTCTATCAAAATTGGTCTATTTCAACCGTACGTAGGCTTGATCGTTTTGAAAGTTCATGTAACATTTCTAGTAAATGTCACTTAAAAGCACTAGTGTTTCTGTATGCTTTCGCGGAATCAGTCGACTGCCATCTGCTTTATGATGAACTTGGGGACAATATTATGAAACTCTTTTACGGGAAAGTCAAAATGTACAGACTGTAAATTTGTAAGCTTCCTACTTCCCAATTGTTTTAATTTGCTGTATGCAATTTTCTAGTGCAGACGAAACACCGCCATCTTTAGAGAAGGCACTGCTTCATTGAATTCATCATGTTTTTCTAACATTGTTTGCTAGTGACAGTATAATCCTAAACGGTCAATAACGACCCGGTTGTTTCACAAACAAAGTTCAGTTTGAAACAGAGCCCGAAATCAACTTGAGGCATGCATAAAGATTGGCAGCAATACGTTAAGTACTATGGATTATAAGTGCTTATACATTTTGTTCGGATCAACAACGAAATGTTGTCACCACTTTATGATTGGAGTTAGTTGTTTTTTAGCTCTGGTCATAGCAGCTACGTGGGCTAGCGTGTGCTAGTTACCGTAGTCTGTGCACTTTCTCTGATCTTGCTTTAGTTTTTTCATCATCTCAACTGAAATCTCTTTAGCACAATTTGGTGGACTAAAGATGTGCTACAGACGCAAAATCAATTTCCTAGCAAAACAATTTGCGATCAGATTTGTCACCTTTGTGGTTGTTTGATGCCTAAATGTTCAGGTGTTTTATGGTTGAATGTATGTCGTGCATTCATCGCCATTTTACGGACACAATATAGGGATGCAATGCACTTTGTGGAAGTCGAAGAAATCCGACTTTTTTACTTCATGAGAGACAAAATGATTTCGAAATCCTCACAATTTGATGAGCGTGCCAAAGGTATAAAAAACAGAAGCAACCTGTTGATTTGAACATGGTAACCTGGTACAAAAAGCGTTTTTTGCTGTATTTTGAGGAAACAAGCGTTAAATTCTAACGAATACTTTTCAAGTGGAAGACATTGTAAATTGAAAAAATGCTTTCTGTAGTTATGTTGAAAGTAGAAGCTGCTTTTTAAAACATCCTTCAACAAATTTTAGTGGCTTTTAGAAGAGTTGATTCTAAAAGCAATGCCACGCATAAACTTTACTTTCATTTGGTTGCATCTGTTAACAACATTAGAACTAGATAAAATCGTTCGAAACATAGTGAAAGCTGCAACCACTGGAAAGTCGGAAAAGGAACAACAGCAACAACGAGTCAAATAGAATCAACTGAATGTTTGTAAGAACAAGTGTTTCCATTGTCCACAAAGAATCCTTCAATCGAGAGTAAAAAATAACACGGGGTATTGTATGGACAGCAAGCGTATTGTATGGACAGAAAATCAATGTGGTGTACAAAAGGAGCAGCGTTCTTTATTCTAAGCGACAAGGAGGCGTCGGCTTCATTAGACTCAAACATTTGACATGAACAATGGTGTCGAACAAGAGTCAACACGAGGCCAGTGTCAAGCTAACTTCAACAAGTAATGATATTTAGCTTTCGCCAATATCCAGAGATGACCACATTACGTGAATTATTACAGATTCGAGAATTGTGAAGCGCAACCAATCGTAAGCAGAGGTAAAGGTTTGGAGTACATCAAAATTGCCAGCATGTTCACTGTGTTAGAAAAACATACTGTAGCGCTGCACCCAGTTCAACGTAACGTTCTCAAAGTTGCCACAAGGCACGGATCGTTTGCTGTTGAAACGCCGGATTGTTTGACACTGACAGGAATCCGGTTGATGCTCAAAATTCTCCCAAGACTAAATTTTTCGACCATTCGTCATCTTGAGGGTTGCAGATTTTCGTGTATCAACATTCCTTCAATGAAAGGAAGAATTGTCTTTCTTCGGGAATCAGGCATCGTAGTTTTCTTTGCTCAGATACAATCTTTGACCTCCTCGTTCCACCACGGGGTCCTATTTTCGCCATTACTCGACTTAAAGTGTCGTTTCCGTGGAGAAAATTCAGTCAGAAATTTTTAGAACAGCTCCCACTCCACCTCCTCGTCTGCTTTGCATTTCACTACCTCTGGTAATAGTGGAGATGTACATCTGCCAAGAAAAGTTTTTCTTACAACTTTGTCCGCCGGCCCTTTTTTTCGGGAGCATCTCTTGCTCGTGGACCGCAAAGCCACTATAGTAGCTGTAACTTTGTTCAGTTATAACTTCCCAACCGATAGAGCTGGAGCAGCGGTTCTCAAACGTTTTCATCTCACGGACCCCTAAGTCTTTTATTTATTTTTTGCGGAACTCCAGATACTGTAAACAACAAATAAACAACAGACTGCCTAAGCATAAACAAAATGCACACGTCTTTGTCTTTTACTCGTGCTGTTGTTTCCAAAAAGACTCATCTAAGGTTCAATGAGATTTATGCTCCTGACAATATTCTCCTACAGGCTTTGATATTCTTGGCTTGAATTTGGGCAAAGCTAGTCGAACATCCATTATGTTATGGACAAAGCTAGTCGAACATCCATTATGTTATGGACAAAGCTAGTCGAACATCCATTACGTTTCGATATTGGGGTTTGATTTTCACCAAATTTGAAACACCAACCTCACTCTGATACAGAACCGCAGGCAGGAAATATTCAATATGGGGTCTTAACGCTTGTGCACGGGGAAGTGACATTCTAAAACTTGACCAAATTTCCTATTTATAATGTTTCATATTTCAATTTGGGGGACTCATTTGGGTGATATAGCCCACCAAAACACCTCGTGACAACGGGACTGCATTGATAGGTAGTAGTGAAAGGAAGGACGTCTCTTTCGATACCATCAGAAGCCACTGTTGTACTGCAAGTTTATATTTTAATGAGGACAAATTTTCAGTTTATTATTTTAATGAGGACAAATTTTCAAACTGTTCATCACTCTAAATTTATTGAATTTTTTTGTCAGTTGATGGACCCCAAAAGATCAATATTTTCACCCCCTGAGGTCCGAGGACCCCACTTTGAGAACCACTGAAATAGAGAGTTGTTCAAACCCTCTACGGATTCGAGAAGTCTTCTAGTTTAGGTTAAAAAAAAATTATTGGGTTTGAGATTTCTTGAGGTGACGTCACAATTCAGGCATGTTCTCTCACCTTTTTGGCTGAAGTTACCTGGCCTCGGGCGCCAACCCAACGCGCCATTTTTTGGCTCTAGTTTTTTGTTTAAATCTAGGCTATCATCCGACTCTGCAAAGACCTCGGTTGGCTTGCTAGCGCATCTGGAGTCAAAATTATGACTCTAAAATCAAAAATTGGTAGAAAATCTACTCCCACCAACGCTGACCCTAGGTATGCTATACCCATGGCCATAATCCCCAGCAGATTGAGCTAGAGAGCTGCTCATACCCTGTAAATTTGTTGAAAGTCTTGTCAAGTCTTGTAGTTTGAAATAAAGAAAATAAATTTATATTTGGATGTCGTTTTTTCGTTGATGTTTACATGATGACCGAATGTTTATGCAAACTTCGTTTGCATTTGATGACGTCATCATCCTTTGGGATCCGACCAAACGAGTTTGGTGGCCCAAAGCTTTATTGGATTCTCGGCTGCAATGCGAGTCTTTAACAGTGGTTTACAACCTTTTTTGTACCACGACCCATAAAAGCAACCCACTATAACCCAACAACCCCATCTGAAATTCGAATAAAGGTAATGAAATACACCTTATACAAAAAAATGTCTACTCGCCACCCTTCCAAAAATGGTTCACGACCCCTTTGGATGTCGCGACCCATGGTTGGAAACCACTGCTTTGGAGGGTTAGATGGACTTTCTAGCGTTTCTGATTCCATAATTATGGCCAAACTTCCAGAAAATTAAATTTGGGAAATCCAACCAATTCTTCCAGAACTTCCTGAAATATTTGGAAATTTTCTGGCCCAAGTTTTGAACCAGATACGCTAGAAAAACAATCAAGAGCTCTAAAGTCTCGTATTACAGCCTAGAATCCAAAAATGTTTTGAGGCACTAAATCGGATCAGTGGTTCAGCGATGACGTCATAAAAAATTGAAAACATGCTCCAATTCTGATGTCATCGACCAAAAACCCCAATCCCAAATTTTGATTTTTTTTATTCATCTAAAGTACAAGACGTCTCGAGTCTTTAGAAGGTTTGAATAGCTCTAGCTCAATCTGCTCCCGAATTATGGCTGTCCAAAGATTGCCGTTAGAAGGAAAATCACACTTTTCCTGCATCTTTTTGATTTTTTTCCAAAACTGGGTTTATGAGCCATAATTCTGGTTCCAGATATGCTAGAAAATCAAGCAAAGGACCTAAAGACGCGGATCATAGCATTGTTTCCATAAAAACTTGAGCCAAAAAGATGCTCGTTTTGTTGGCGCCCAGGGCCAGGTAATCTTTCCCAAACAGGCAGAAACATGCCCTCCATGTGACGTCACCCACGAAAAACCCAAAACTCAAAACGAAGCTATTTTTTAAACATCTTAACTAGAAGACTTGCATAATCCGTAGAGTGTTTGAACAACTCAATAGCTCTATCGGTCGGCAAGTTATTGCTGAACAAAGTTACAGCCACTGTAGTAGCTTTGCGGTCCTTAAAGAGTTAAGTAGACGCTGCTGGTGTTTCAAGATGGATGTTGTAGGCCACCAAGAGGTGATAATTTGAAATATTTGAACCGTTTTTGACATGAACGTACAACATTGCATGCAAAATGTCAGTTGAAACTGTGCATAATTCAATGATTTAAGCACAAATGCAACAGTTTTCTTCACCAGGTGTACTTTGTATCAAACACAGTGAATGGTCCAAAAACTGTAACACCAACATGGACACCATTCCTCGTAGTGGTATAAATTCGTCAACACAACTTGCCAGTTGCGAGATATCAAGAATCCTCAACAATGTCTGGCCAAAGGTTATTCGCTCAACTCTTGATGCTTTTTCCTAGAGTGAAGTGACGTACTAGTTTCCATTTATTAACTTGTGGCAAGATTAGGATTTACGCGTGTTTTTCAAGTCTCCCAAAGACACTCTGCGATGCACGCAGTCGCCTGCCCAACTGCGTAGCAGGCGTAAATGTGGAACTATATTTGTAGATAGCTGGTGTGGGAGACTTTCGGGAATTTTTCTAACTTCTGCCTCAAGCCCGAACGCAGTCTTTCGTCACCCGCACGAAAACGTATGAGCTACTGTTTTGACTGTTTTGCGGATTTCATGGTATAGCAAATGCACAAATTATGTCCTTGGACAATCCTGTTGCGCTATTTTGCACAGCAACCTTTGCGATATCAGGGATTGCCACGGGAATGCATTACTGTGGGCACATTTGTTTAGGAGATGCTTTGAATCTAACACAAGCTCGGTCATATTGCGGTGATTGCACCTGAAAAGGAGGGGCTAAGTGCTGCGTTGTAAACGATTTTGAACTACACGCAGGGCGGACGATATTTCATTCTCTTTTAGCCACAAACCGCATAAATCAAATGTGAATGCCGGATGTGCATCATACGCACAACATGAATTCATTACATAAAGCAAGGAAGTGCTTGTGAAAAAAGCAAATGCGCCAACAATTTGTACTTATTAAAGTACTGTATATGACAGGTGGTGAATCACTTGGTGAGGATTTTTGTAAACTAAAGCAAGCTGTCTATGAAACATTTGTGTCTGAAAACATAGAAAGTAGTTTGCAAAATCGTAAATTTTTGGATGCTTGTTGAATTAACTTCAAATTAAAAATTTAAATTTATCTTTAAAAGTTCATTACAAATTTAATTGTAACTTTTCGTTGCCAAACAAATGTTATTTCACAAACCTTAATCAATATTTTCAATAGTTCGCATTTAGTGCTTTATTTTTAAACACTAACTTTGTAATGGGATCAAAAGCAAATGATTTACGTTACATTAAATGCTATTTTCAAAGCTCACAGTCAATTATGAATTTTTGCAGTTTATGTCCTTTTTTTCAAACGAAAATTCTTCACTTCTACCATGTCCTGAAAAGTCGCCACTACTTCAGGTGGGTGTTTGTACCTAAATCAATAGTTTGGAACTACAGCAAATCATATGTTCATCATGAATGAAGACCTAATGATGATTTAGCACTGTAGCACCGCATGACGCAAATCACAAAAAGTGCTTACGAAGACGAAGACGTAGAACACTATGGAAGTTGACAGAAAATAGTGCTTCCCAAACAGAAATTTTGAAGTAGATCTTGTTATTCCTCAAACGTATTTGAAAGGATGTAATTGACTGTACTAATAAGAAAGTGTAAAATTAGTGATAACCAGTCCATAATCATAATATTGTCAAATATTCGTGCTGACCAAATTTGAAGAGGTGCGATGCCTTCACACTTACTGCAATATTGATTTTGATTATTGATTTATTATAGTTTCGTATGGCTCATCTAGTAATCAGAAAGAATAAAAAGCGCCATCATGCAGAAAAGAAAAAACTTTCAGTGAACATTACAGTGAGTGAGAATATCTGGCAAAATACTGTAACTGATGGATGCAAACACAGAGTGCCACTGTGTGAAACTATTTATAACAAGGCTCAGGCTATGCTTTGTTAATACATTTTTGACAATTTTGGTATGCCTAGTGCTTCTTGCAGCAAGTGAGCGTGTTATTCCAACATGTTTTGGGCTAATACTGCTACCACTACCAGACCTGGTTAGTCAAAAGGAGTTTGGTCTAGAGTAGTAGCAGTCGGTAAAAAGTATTTTAAAAAATATCCGACTTCGGGCTGATCTTCTGCTCGCCGATTGTAACTATTTGTGCCAAAAAGTCCGTAAGCTTCACACTTCGCGTTTTTGCACAAGGACTTAGTCTCACAAAATGCGCAAATATGCGCTGCGATGGTATTGACTGATTTATTCACACTACACTCGGCAGTAATTTCCCGTACTGATGCGACTAGAGCAAGTCCCAACATGAAATAAAAACGCATTGTGACTTTAATCCCTGGTAGAAAAGACCCTCGGATATCGCCGCGGCGAACTATTACGATAAAATTAATTGGTCTCGAAGCTTGATCGAGCCATGGCAACTGTCAGTACACGAATGACAAATCTGATTTTGGTTCTCAGTTATGTTCCTGCTTCTAAAGCGTTGCACGTTTTGATCCAATTAGTTGGCGGTAACACAGCTACGTGTATTCGTCCTCTACACTAGCGTGGTCCAGCTACAGGCCCGGGGCCACATGTGGCGCGTGGACAGAATTTGTATGGCCCTCGATCTTTCTCACTATTGATTTTGTTTAGATATAAAAGTAGGTAATTTCAATTAGAGCACGGATAACATCTTTTAATAATATTAATAATGTACAGTATTACCGGCGTTAGTCTAGACCAAGGTCTTCAAACTACGGCCGGCGGGCCAAATCCGTCCCGTAAAGACATTTCAACCGGTTCACGAAGACATTTTGTCGATAATGAAAAAATAATGCACTTACAAAAAATTTATTGATTTCGTAGAATGTAACATGTCCCGAAACAATCCTATTACGTATGATCCTCGAACTGTTGTGTAGTGGCTCTCTGACAAAAAATTTGGAGACCCTCGGCTAGACCGTAGAGAGCTTCTAAAAAATAATCAGCATAAATAGGTTTCCCAACCTGAATTATTTTGCAACAAAAATGCACTCGGTGTTTACAAGCACATAAATGTGGTAAATGTGTGAGATTGGGCTACATTTTCTGCTATGAAGCAAGTCAAATCCAAAACATCTATCGAATGTCAGGCGAAGCACTGTCAATAGTCTCCGACTTGCTTTCCAATTACAAAATATTTATAACCTCAACAAGAATATTTTATAAATGGCAGCGCTTCACTGCATTAGTATAAGTGAATTATGCAGTAGGCTATTGTTCACGAAAACTTCATTTCACAGCCTTAAATTGCAGCAATAAAATTTGGCAGGATGTAACATATGCAATTCATTGCATGAAACAAACGGAAAATATGAAAACCTAAGCAGTATAAAATCACAGCCACATTACCACCACGCAACATATTACAGTTGCAGTTACGTAGTTAATTTTATTCATGAATACTTCATGGAAACACATTTGCACTTGCAAATTTCCCAACCTCAAGCAAGTTTGAAACAAGAAAATTTTACACTATTATATCACAGCTACACCACATTACTACCGCAAATCATTTTTCAGTTACAGCTACATTTTAGTTGTGCACTTTACAGCATCAACAATTTGAGGTTTACCAAAATTAGGGTTAGTTGGAATGGTGAGTTACCACTACTACATGTTCCTAATTTTTAAATGTTTCTAACTCTACACAAATTTGAATGAAGTTGTTTCAGTTTTTAGATTAAAAAAGAAGGAAAAGCATGCTAGACAAAAGTGAATCATAAAAAAATAATTTGTTTATTGCTTTATTTGGGACTGTTTTTGTAGTTCTGGGGAATTTGAATCATTTCCAAGGAAAGAAGCTAATCCGCGCCACGAAAGAAAAAATCGTTACTCTCAATATTATACAAAAATTTCAATCCGGCCCGAACCCTGCCTGACCCGAAAATCATGTCCTGACTTTCATCTCTGCAATATTGAACGCTACATTTTCTTGCAATAGGGTGTGCAGTCGCGCTGGTTATTCTCTCCCAGACGAGCAATTATGCCTTTATTTTAATATCAACAATAAAAGGAGTGTTGGTTTCATTCTCAACAGGGAAAGCGTTATGTCCAAGTGAATATCACTGTTCCAATAGTGCAAGACATCAGTGAAGCAAATCCGAACATCAAATTTAGCGGAATATATAAGCCTTCAACCTGCCAAGTAGCAGAAGCGGTGAGTACCTCATACTTTCTGGCCGCCTTTCAAAATGCTGTTGCATTGGAGTGTTCAACGTTTATCCCTAAACCTGCCTGTACAAAAATGTGCATGATTTGCATTCACGTCTCTGTGCACTGGTCGTAATATCTCGGAAAAATTGCAAACAAATCCATTTTACCCAAAAATTGCAACCGCAGCACAATGCTAGAAAGTCATGGTTTGCTGCACATCCAGACCGCAACGTTTCTGCAATAATAGTCTACTATAGCTGGAAATTATTAACATTTAATGCTACTGATCCGCACATACTGTGAATGCATACATGCCGTAAATACACTACGCATCACCAACAGATGAAATATCATGTGATCCAAAACTTGCGAATATTAACCGCTGTAAAAACAACAAAAAGTTGCCAAATGAATATAACTGAAGCTAATGAAATGTAACAAGAAAAGCGAATGTTTCAAGATTAAAAACATTACAAAGTTAATTTTTTCCTCCTATTTCCATTTACGTGTTGATTGTCAGGGATAAGAAGTACCATCTATTTGGCTTGTGTTGGAAAATCACTGTAACGACCCTCTAAAAAATTATTTGTATATAGCGATGGGATTAACTGAAGCATTTTTGCCTCCCGAATCACCTGGAGATCTTCAAGCGTCGTTTGCTCCACATTTCGCCTATCTCTTCGAAAATTGTAAATCCTTATGAATGTATTGAAACTCGTGTTTCTGCACCCTAAAAATCACATGAGATAAAAACAATGCGCAAGTATTGGTTACAACTTTCCACACAAAATGAATGAGACGCGAAATGTGCTCAAAACTAGAATGAGCAACCCCGAAATCCCCTTTCTTGACAATACACGCTTCTCTTTAGCGCACATGTACTGCCACGTCCACACATGCTTGCACACTCGTATTTTTGGGAATAAAGTGATGCATGATGCCGCGCCAGCTTGAATCTCGAGCTGTGGTGAGCTGACACTCACAGAGGGTACAAACCCGTACTCAACAGCATTGGCCTGTGGCCTGACACTAGAGATGTCACAGGGTCACATTTTATGACACGGATCAACCCATACCCATCACAACCAACCCGTAACCCAATGCGTACCTGCAACCCCTCCTAAATTTGGCCTGTATCCAGCCTGGCCTATAAAGAAGGAAATGCTTATTTTGCCTCATAAGGTAAAAGCACTGTTTGGGCCATTATACCTGTACATCATAAGATCAAATTTGGCAATTTGGGTTGGTACAAACAAATTATTTTGAAATTTTTAAATATTTCACAAACATTCTTTGAACTTCATCTTTTACTGGTAAACGTCAATTGATTCAAAATTCGGTTTTGTAGCACTTATACTGGTTGGACAGCAGTTTTGTGTGCTCTTCCCAATCAATCATGCAGCACTGCAAATGCGAACTAATCTATATTCCACTGTCAGTAATTCAATTTCAGAGAACCTAGCTTCCCAAGACTTCTGAAAGCGCTACAAACGAATACGACCACTGCCACACCATTAGAGAGCGTACTGTCCTCAGCGCAACGAGCACACAACACACACACAGCATAGAGTCTATGCGTTGTTTGCTCACATCACGCCTCGCAAAGCGTAGAAAAACTCATAGCAGATACATTCGATCTTCTGGTGATAATTTGATTATTTTGCCGACATTTCGCCCAGCTATTGAAGTAGGCTTCCTCGGGGCAATGTTTTGTAACCACATATAACATGCAACTTAGCAATAACAGGAAACAATGAGCAGTATGATGCAAAAACTGACCATCACTTCATAGGAAATTGATGACAGTATGCCACTGAGAAAATCTTCAACGCAGATGGAGATGCATCGTTTGGGTCCTCATTGTCCATTATCAGGATTCATCATCAAAACAACCTTATTCAATATCATGTAAACACAGTAAAACCGGTTGAGCCCGTCAATCTTTTCATGGTACTTGCTGTTCATATGCAGCTTGTTTTTTGCAGTACAGTGCACTTTTTCTTACCCAATAGACAAGAAGCTAAATTGATCAGAATAAGAGAGAAATTGTGTTATCTCCACAGATAGCAGTGCTTTCACAAACTTCTATATGATGCTACAGACAAATGGGTGAACCATTCAGTGGTAATTAACCCATAAAATAACTCACTGAAGTTACTGAATCCTGATGCCTTATGGAAAAGCAGAAACAACAACTCACACCTTCTGGGTTGTTTGACGTGCAAAACAATTTAATTTTAACCAACAGCAACAAAATTAACCCCTGCTGTTTTTAATAACAAATGTTCTAGAAGGTTCAGGCGAAAGTTGCAACTTTTGTCTGAAACTCAACTGTGCTATGCACACACTGTAACGCGTCAAAAACACCAGTTTATCATTTTAGGTACTGTATTTTGAAATGCGCATTGTTATTTGCAATAGACCCGTAAATTTACACCTAAGAATCATCCAGGAAAATACTAATTGTCTGGAAATTTCCGGCCAAACCTGCGATTTTTCAATGGAAACCAAATGTTCACAAAAACTTACATGCTTTAAGTAAGCCACCAGTTTGTTGTACAAATCACTTTCATCGGCAAAACGTTACTCTTCTAAGACTTCAGCAGAAACACAACTCCTTGCTTGATTTCTATGCCCTCTGTAAAATTGCCTTCTGTGTCTTGGATATCAACACTGTGGGAACCTGGGACTGTTTTACCAGAAATATGTTTTTGTTTGTTAAAATCTTCAATCAACAAAATTTAAAATTTATTTAAACAAAATCAATTTTAAATCACGCAATGTTTTACACATCTGAAAAAAAATTTTCATTCAAACATGCAAGGTTTTGGTTTTCAAATCTTGACTGCATCCACCTAAAGAACACGAGGAATATTTTTAGAAATATGTAAAATTTGTGGAGTTGGACTGTTTACAAGAAATTTATCCGTAATTTCAGAATTTATTTTTGTTAATATCTAGGACTTCCCTGCGTTGCAATTTGCAGGTATGAACAAACTTAATCAGTGTCTTTGCTTTGAGTTTGTTGAACATATCAGTTTCAATCACTTGAGATTAATTTTTGTACTTGAAGATATCCGATTACACTTCCTATCTCGATATTTTGTGGTTTTTATGTTTGCCACGTATTTTATTTCACCGCACTGGCGCAGGATGAAATAAATCATTTGCAGTGTACTTTTATTCTGTTTACGGGTAACGAGGAAAATGTAATATTAATTCTCCGTCTTGTATAAACTACATTATAGTTTTGAAAAATAATGATTGACACTAATGCCTCTATTTCTTTTGCTGCGATGTCCATGAATAGATTGTACAGAAACGTAAAATTTGCATGTATTCCACTCTTTCACCTCTGCAAAAGATTTGACGAGGTGCCCGAAGTAGTTTTACCAATCGCATAACTACGTGCTACTTTCAATAAATAAACTCTCCATGATCATTATTTGAAATCTTTGTATGTTGCTGTATTCATAACAAGGTTGCCATTGTGATCCCATTCCGAAACCGAGAAGATCATCTGCCAATCTTCCTTCATTACATGCTCCCAGCTCTGCAACGGCAACAGACGAAGTTTGCAATATATGTCATTCACCAGGTCTGTCAAAAGATGATCTTTGTGCAATATATGTGACAAATATTTGTTTCTGTAGCTGAAATCTTTCTCAAGTTAAGCGTGTAATTTATGAGGTAGAAGGGTTGAATTCGAAAATTCTCAAAGTGTATGCTGTACAAATGTCGAAATGTACAAGCAAGGATCCAATAGGGGGTAACTTTGACGTAACGTACTGTCAAACGCAAATTGTAATGTTGTTTATGAAATAAAAAAGAAAAAATTTTGTCTTACACAGTATTGAGGAGGACATGTTTGGCAGACGAATATTTCAAAGATATTTTGAACCCTTTCAGGCCCACAGCAAGGGCGTTACAAGGAGGCACATTTGGGTGGGGAAAATGCCATTATTGCAACTGACGTCTTCCCAAATGTCAAGAAACTAACGGCCGCGAAGGATGCATGTTATTATGAAATCCAACATGAAAGCTCAAAGGATTGACTTGAATAGAACTCGTTTGTGACTTGTGCAAGTCATGCTACGTGACGTTACGGAGTGGCACTGAAATAATTACTGCGATGATCGTTCACAAAACAAAAATAGGTTCAGGGGGGTATGCGCTAAGCTTGGACCATCTCCCTCGCTAGAATCACTGGAAAAGTTAATGCGAAGTGCCTTGAAAGGCGTTTTCGTTGAATGATTGAACCAAAGCTGATGGATTCCTAGTGCAGATGTCGTCCTGGTCGCAGCACTACCGACCACCATTTCACTCTCCAGCAAATTGTTTCCAAATATATTCGGAGGAACACAAAGACGCAAGCGTCTGAATTTTCGACGATGAGAACACATAACCGGGTCCTTAGATGACAGTGCACGGAATGTTGCTGTAGTTCTGTGTCAACGGTCGCTTCTCGTTGGCCGTCAATATGTGTTCTCAAGTCAACGGCAGCTTCTGAGATAGCGGTTCATTATGAGGAGAGGAATTCGCTTTATTTATATATATATTAGGGCTGAATTAGGTTGTGTATGCAATTAGTACAGTAGATTTTATAAACTAACTTTTATCAGAGAAATAAGGTAATTTATTTTGATTGCCACGGTAAACACGTCTTCTTTCATTAGTTCCATACATCCAATAGTAGCAGTTCCGATTCCATGTGACCATTTGGATTTTCACCCGAACCTGGTCACTTTTCTCAGTTTTAGTACGAAGAAGTATACAGTAAATGATCCAGGCCTGATTCGCATTACCAACGCTATAAATTCTTTTGTGGAGATGTACTGCAGTTCCTTTATGTTATTGACGAAAACGAATTTAAAAGCATGTAACATGCAGTTGATGACTGGTGATAATCCCAAGTCAAACGTTTCTATCATTCCAGTCGAAACATTCCACAACGCTGATATAACTGGAATGCCAGCAGAGATTCAGCGCATATTGGTGAAAGAAACTCAGCGAAACCAGAGAGACTTCCTTGAGCGTTAACAATTGATCTGATAGATAGATGTGCAGCTAAATTGTCATCATTGTTCATTTCCTTTGGAATTGGAAGTAACAGAAAGCTATGATGGTTCGCAGACGATACAAAGACCATCCCAAATATTCCTATAAAACATGAAAATCTATTTTGCTTTCTTTCAGAGACTATTTCAAAGAAATGTAATCGTGATTGCATTCGTTATTACTTTCCATATAAACGTCAGCGACCACATTGCGATTTTTCACATTTTTAATACTGATCGGGCGCGTCGCATGTAATCGTAATCGGTTACTTATATGATGTATTTGCCCCGTGTCTGGTTTCAACATCTCAAAAATGGTGTCCTAGAGGGATCCGTATAGGCACCTCTTTTCAGCATCTACATCTTTGACATGCCAACTGCGTCTCTAAAAATATGGATGCGCCGACGATGCAGTGACACAAGCGGAAAAAAGGAGATTTTATAAATGGATATACAAAGCGAACGTAGTTATGCGTGAGCTAAATCTCTCTTTAGCGACAAAACTTTCAAACACTAATATTTGCCTCTTTTGAAGTATGCCTTCATAATCCGATCCTCACCTATGATTGTGAATCTTGGCTAATGACTGAAAATAACCGCTGTCCCAAGCAAATTAGTAGTGATGGGATATTTGTAAAACGTTCACGGGGTGACGCTTCTCAAAAAAATGCGCATCTTCGAAATTCGTGAAACTTTGAATATTGAGCCACTTTTTCTCCAAACAGAGATATCTTGCCTGGAATTTTTTGGCCACGCAATCGGAATGCTCCCGAAAATTT
>JGI24158J21664_10003060_pt1 | contig 20731 bp, 10 predicted proteins | sample Ectturendosymbi3_FD_21664 | JGI IMG/M metagenome (IMG submission 21664) | reverse complement strand
AGTTTGAAACATTTTCACTTCCTAAGCACGTAAACTTCAAATTTATCAAGAACTGTCGTAATGTAAACGTTGTTTAATAGTACTGTGCACTATGACTGGTTATCTGTGCCTTGTCTATTTCATACATATCTGAAAAAATAGCAGAGTGCTAACATTAAAAATACATTTTTTCGATGTTTGAGGTTTGGGTCGTGAAATGTTCATAAAACTCAGATTTGGGTCGCGCTCAAAAAAGTTTAAGAACCACTGGATAGGCAATGCAAAGATATTACTAGAAGAATCCTTTCGAAGAAACAAAAAACATATGCTGTATATGGCGATTTTCAATGTTTTAGCGTATTTGCTTTTGTTTTTGCTTTCTTCGAAGACCTTGACTCCCGTGCTGAGATTTGCTATTACCTCCCTCAAATGTTAGCAAGACTTCAGTTAAGGTTTTTCTTTCTAGGTGGTTTCCAAGATCTTGCACAGTGGATGTGAAGTTGCTTTCACAGTGATCGACGAAAGAAGTGATTACTTTGCTGGCATGGGCCAAGCTCGCCTTTACAAAATATCGAAGGAAAAGTGGGGTTTCGGATTCTACCTGTGGCAGGACGATGACGGGCATTTTGTCCAGGAAGTTACCTGCGACAGTCCTGCTGACAAAGCTGGTAAACCTTTCTTAATTCCAGCTATTTGATGCATAAATCACGTTCAATCACGAATGATCTAAATATCTTTCGAATTTTTGTCTCTGCATAAAGATATAACAAAATTGCGGAGCTTTCTGAACGTTATTGTTTATAGCAAATGTACAAAAAACTAATTCTATTCCACTACAAAGTCCATGATCAGTTTTCAAAACTTTGATCAGATAATATAATAAGAACGATCTAATCAAGTGTTTAGTATGCCGAACGAGCAGGCTGTTGCTCTCTGTTATATTAGACTGTGGACGTTGTTTTCAGGGCTCCGAGCCGGTGATAGGCTGATTGAAATTAATGGAGTGAATGTGGAAGATGACACACACGAAGATGTATTTTATAGAATCAAAGCTTGCAGAAACTTAGTCACACTTTTGGCAGTTGATACGAAGACATATGCTTGTTATAAGCAAGAAGGAATGGCTTTCAGTCAATCCCAAGCCAAAAAACAAGCAATTGAAAGTGAGAAATTATCTTGGTAAACATGTTGTGTAGCAACTAACCAGCTTAGATTGGGAGAGAGAAAATTTAACTGGTCATGTGGTACAACATCATGCTTCATGGACTTGTCCCTCGCTTTCTGTGCATATATTTTCTGTTTTCATTATCATCAAATAAGTTTACTTGTAGTTATAGTTATAGACCTAAAATACTTTAACCTGCAATTTCTTTACCATCCAAGGTGTCTTTGTTATAAGTTCAGTTTTTGATCATAACACGAGTTTGACAAAAAGACATGAAAACTTTAGGCTTGTGGTAGTCAAAGGCAAGAAAGTTACATACAAGAAAACTTTAAATATAGTCTCACCTCAGTTTCGGTAAAACGAGCATAACTGAATAGGAATGTTACCACAATTATTTACTAACAGAGCAAAGAAGCTATAATGCGCAAGCTTGTAATCAAATGCAGCTGTAAACGCAGCCGAAACTTTGGTTCCATTCAAATCATACACCATGCATCTTTTTGCGACTTCTTACAACACTGTACCCAATTGACGTATAGCATGCTTGCAACTCATTACTTATTACAAAGTTGCTGGTTTGTTTGTGGTTATTGACAAATTACTTGATTTCAGTTAAGTGATAGTTTCCAAATTAGGTATTGCGATGAAGCGTGTGATAAATATTGAACTTATATGCTTTTGTTCACAGTTGTGCTCACTAACAAAATCTAGCACGGGTATTTTTTTACTATCACCCATGACGTCAGTGACATTATGACAGATACAACCACATTTTTGCAGCTTACGGTGACGACAAATTTCTGTGCCATTTAATATGGCAAACGAAAAACAAGCTTTCCAGAAACCTCTTGCTGATATTTGAATCGTTTTGCTTGCGATTCGCCACACGTTATCAAAAAACATATTATTTAGAAGTTTAGGACAACAAATATTTCATCCCCTTGGCCATACGCATCTGCTTTTACACCCCCACACGGCTTGTTTTTATATAAACAAGACGTTTCTTGTTTTGCCTCACATGTCGGATTGCAAACAACTGCAGCCGGAAGCACAGCCGTTTCGTCAGTCCAGCGAACAGCTACCAGGCTATGCGACGTTGTTTTAAAAAAATCCCCGAATGAAGAAGGATACGGCTTTTACCTGGCGTATTCCAATTCGTTCATGGACAGACATGAGTTTGCCGGTGAGCACGTGGTTCATTGGATTGAAAAGGGCGGCCCAGCGGATATTGCTGGACTGAGAGATGGTGACAAGATCATAAATGTAAGTGGCTTTCTACTTATTGTTTATTAAGATTTAAAGGTGCTTAATGGTATCTTAAGCTTATATAAAATATAAGGTGCAAAGAGTATAAGGCAGTTGTTTTCAATATTCCGGGAAAACGTTCCTTTGTAAAATGAAAGAAGAAAATTAAAGTTAGGACACCGACGTATTCAGATGCGTGTTATATCAGCACTGATTTATTTTCACACAAAAGCTTAAACTTTTGAAAGCATGCAACGAATGCTTCTATTGTTCATAATTGACGTTTTGTCGATGAATGTTGCACATTTTGAATTATTAAGAATAGATCTCATAATTTATGAAATAAATCAACCCTCAGAGCGTACTATTCCCGTTTTCTCTTGATTTTATCTTAAGTCTTTCAAACATAAAAGCGACAGTAACTTCCTGACAATTAAACGTTGCTTTTCGAAACGTCCTATATGACCTCATTTTAAACCATTGGCTTTTGCATTGCTGTTGCTTGGATGACTTTGCAAGACTTTCCAGTTTTTGCTTTCAATGCCACAATTGTGTTGTCGATACTTAAATTTAGTATTTGAATTGTTTCATGCAAACACAACATGGGAGAGGATTAGAATATGTATTCAATGAAGAACCCAATCCGGACTCTAATCTCCCTTCGAAGCCAATTTAGTTGCAATACCAAATTTCAGTGCACGTCCTTCTAGCGATTTCTAGCAAATCATGCACATCAAAATGCACAAATTTAGATTACTTTCATCTTCCTTACCCGAAGCTACTGAAACATTTGAATGTAAATGTTGTAGCCTATGTTTCAATAACATGTTCACTTGATAGTCAACCTTTCAAAGTTTTGTTGTTGCTGTTTTTTTAACTTTAAATTAACCTAACCCCGGATAAAGGAAACAGTACTTTATTTTCGGTTATATCAATTTCCGAAAGTTGGCCACACTAGCAACCGACATTCAACGAGTAACCGAACTTACAAGTTCACTTCATTGTCGACCAATAGGTCACAATTGAACGAGACAAAGTTGGACCACTTTGTATAAGTTCAGGGGCGATTCCATTTCCAACGTAGCAGTTCACCCTTTAATTAAATACCTCTTGACCAACTGCCTTGTGGCACAATTACCTTGCCGTTGAATTACCACGCTGGCAATATGCAATTGTAGCGAAATCCGCATGCTGCCAAATCTTTATCAAACTCAAACCGAACGTTGTTCAGGTGAATGGTGTGAATGTGGAAAAAGAGGAGCACGAGCAGGTGGCATTGCGGATAAACGCCAACGGACAAAACGCCGTTCATCTTACTGTGCGATTCGAAGAGGGTAAGATTTTGATGCGTTTAGCACCTACTAAAAATTTTCTACCAAATTGTGTTTAATTGGGTGTAGCACCTCAATACAAAGTGAGAAGGTGTGTTTACTTGCCTTTTACATTTATGCTGATGAACACACTGTTGAATGGGGTTCAAGCATAAAAATTACGTAAACCCTAGTTGGCGGGGTCCCATATCAAGATAAAAATGGTTTCGCTCTCAACGTGACGCACGTGATCGCTTAACGCAAAACAATTGGTTGCATTTGACTCTGACACGCTGCTAAGTCTTATAACTGCCAAGTTTAGTTGATCCAAACTTGGCATATTCTAACGTTCACAGGTACTATGTTTCAGAGATCGAGAAACCAGGAAAAAGAAAGCATTTGACCTCTTTATAAACAAGTATAATAGTTGTGTTTGGGGGTCTACCCACATTCCTCTAGGGATCCACCAGTGATCCATAAGCTTAGTGCCACAATGTTTTAGTGGATGAGGGGTCAACAAAAAATGAAAGAGTCATTGTCAACAGCAGACCAAAAAGTCATCATTCATTTCCAGCAAGAGACACTAATGGCAAACGACCCCGGTTGTATGTTACTCTATCTTGCCGTGATTATTTTTATATGACTAGATGCTCGTCTACCGTACGACGTTACTATCACGAAAGAAAACGAATCTTTTGGATTTTTTCTCTGGTTTGACGAGAATGGTCATTATATCGAGGATGTGACAATTGGGGGTGCCGCAGATGTAGCGGGCTTGAAAATCGGAGACAGGGTGATCGAAGTAAGTTAAATGATTTCGTTTGCAGCATGATGAGCACATTTATATTGTCTCTCGATTTTCAATTCTCTTTTTCAAACTTTAAGTCGAGGCCTATTATAAGCAAAGTATCTAATCCTCTAGGATGGTAGATATGTTTATTAAAGTATTTTTGTTATGCAAACCACCAAGTAACAGAAATGCAATAAAAAGAACAAAGCAACAAAGGGCAGAAAAGTGATTGCGTGTTTAAACAAAAAATAAAATGAATAATACAATTGAGAACTTAGGAATTCAGCAAATTGGTGTGAACTACATATTTAGGACACAAGTGGCTGACGAATGACCTTTTGAATCAATTACCAAGCCAGCCCTACCTTTGGCATAAGTTAACACTTAGTTGAAGACGTTTCAAATGAAGAGAAAACATGAAATGCCAAGATGCAATAATTTGAACATCAGACAGAAGTTAGTAGCAAAAGCACAACATAAACAAAAACACAGAGGATGGAAAGCATGGCTATGTGTAGAGGGAGGGTGGGGTGAGCACTTGGAAGCGTGAATAGTTCAAAATAAAGAAGAGGCACTATATACAAACATACAGAAAAAATGGAACAAACGTACGAATGAAGATTCAACTGGAATATTGGCAAGAGAGCAAGACATTTCTGTATTGTTTTCTAAATGAATAAGATGAAAGAGACTTCAATCTTTTAAGAATTTCACACCAAACTTTGCGACCATATGAAATGAACAAAGATGCTCTATAGAGATGTTTTCCTGATGGGCAAATGGTATTTTTGTTTGCAAAGAAGCAAGCCTTAGTTGATAATTGTGGATTCATGTAATCTTACAAAAGTGATTGTCAAAGCGTTCAAGCAATCCACAGTTATCATACGAATACATAAATTTGGCAATTGATAATTTAAATAAATCAGAAATTTAAACAATTTGGTGCTTAGGATACAGAACATGCGTTTTACGTTTTTTATAATAAAGAACGTTATCGGCTTTATTCTGCAATCTAATTGGAGGAGGTGAAGTAGTGTTACTGGCTTTTCCCCAATCAAGTGCTGTGTAAGTGAGATAAGAAATGAAAAATGGCAAAATAAACGGATCTGAGCACTGAAATATTGGCTTAGTGTTTTAATTTGAACAAAATTCCACATGATTTAGGAACTTGTGTTACTAGCATTTCCATATGAACCTTCCATTAAGTTTATCGTAAAGTATCCTGCCAAAATGTTTTAAGTTGCTTTGTTTTGATATTGGTTGATAAAAATTGTTAATATAAACAGAAAAAAATTTTTGTTAAGGTTATTTATGAGCATGAAATTACTTTTGGAATTAACTGACACATAATTTGCTAGCACGAACGCAGCATTCAATCTTTTTTGTTCATCATTTAACAAGTTTTTGTAGACTTTTATAGCTTTATCCTGAAATATGAAGATAGATATCCCCAGCATTAAAAACAGTATGGAAGTTGGAGGCTTTTACAATATCATTAATGTATATAAAAATTGTGAAGTTCCAATGACAGATTCCTCCGTAACAGTGCATGTTACAGGTAGGAAAGACGAGTGAATATCTGCTATTTTACTACCGGTACATTGAACCCTGTTGTTCAAGTAGGAAGCAAGGCGTTTTCGGGCGTTCTTCCTCCATAGTAAAACAATTTTGAAGTAGAATATTATGATATTGATCAACCCAATCACAAGCTTTGCTCAAGTCTAGGAGCAATGTACATTTTATTAGTTTGTTTTCTTTGTTACAAATCATGTCCCAGCAATTGATAATTCATTAGAATGATCAGAGCGAAAACCATGTTTCAGGGGACTCAGTATGCGATTACTAGAAAAAAATCATATCTTGTAAATCAATTTTTTTAATACTCTGAAAAGGTTTGGAAGAATGGGCATTGGCTTATCTATAGTCATTAGGGAATTTAAGAGTCTTTTTTTGAAGTGAGTGTAAATTGAGAAATTTTTAAAAGGTTGGAAAGTTCACTTTGTGCCATAGGTTTATTAAAAATTCAGATAACCATGAAGATAAAATATCAGGAGACAGCTTTAAAAACTTTGCTAGAATGTCAATAAGAGTTTGATGTAGTTTTGCATTTTAGAGAGGAAATTATTCGCCATACTTCACAAGCAGTGGTTGGTGGAAATGTACACAAGTTGGAAAATGACTCATAAATAAACTTGCCGTAGATCTATCAACGGCCATGTGACCAAAAAAATTTATAAATTGGAAATATTGCCGCGAAGCGAGATATAATGGATCGGGTCGCCTGGCAAATATGATAACAGAAGTTAAATCAGAATTAATTCAAAAACTGTCAAGTGATTTGAAAATGAAATTAATAAGCATTGCTCAACCACATCGATTAGAAGCAGAAATTTCACAGTGAAGAAAGTGAGTGAGCAACACGATTTATACCAGTGGCAGGAAGTACAGCCTTTATCGCAACTTTTGGAAGTAATAGACCTACCAGTTACGGTTCACGGCAGCTTTACAAACAAGCAAAAACTGGGTTCAAACAGCACTTCATTCCAAAATTGATTGCACCATGGCCCTTTGCTTGGAAAGCATTGATTAACGGCAAAAGCTGACAATAGGGAACCGATATACATCTCTTAACTGTGCTCATAATTCAAATGTTTTTTCCTTATCAGCTCGATCGGCATCAGTCAAAACCACTTAGTCGACGTGTTGACGCTTGAACTGAAAGGAAACATTCATTATGCTGCTGATAGAAAGGCAGAGTTGGGTTGCCTAGGGGGCCATGCCCACCCAGAAAAATTTTAGAACATATTGTCATTTTGTGCTTTGAGAGGCGGTATCCCAAACAAAATAGTGTTATTCGCCTAAAATCAAATATTTTGGATCCCCCAAATTCTTTGCCCCCCACAAATTTTTGGGCTGGCTACGCTACTGTGCTGATACACAGCCATCTCCGCAACCGTAATTCATTAATCATGTCAAAGCTCTTAAAACAGCCCACGGAAATTGCTTTAAGGCTTTGTAAAAAGTCTAAATAAGAAAATATGAGAGATAAGTAAAACTACACGTTTGAACTGCGTTTCAGACTTCGCGTTTGAAGTTTGTTTACTGCGTTAAAGGTCAAAAAAGCTTCTTTTACGCATCTTTTTGTCCACTCTATTCTTTAACCCATCTATCTGAGGTTTTCATTCTTGGCATCTTTGATAGTAGGTTCCAAACTATGGTATATATTTCGAAAAAAAACATAAACGCTTTTGTGATGTTTTATAACAACATATGAGCTACAGTTGCATACATGGCGTTGCAAAACAGNATGAAAACAATGTCCTATATCTGTATTTGGTAATGTTTGCCCTAATTATCCTAAGGTTCATGGGCGTTATCCCAAGTCACAAACTACACACTGATTCATAAGCGCTCTGCAAAAGTATATTTTGCATCAGTACACCTTCGCGTAATATGTCATAACTATTTGGGGAGGTGCTATGATCTGTGGCGTAACTAGAGGTTTAAGCCAAGGGGGGCAAAGCTTAGATGAAGAAGGCCCACTGGTCACCGTAGGGGGGCCCACTAGCCAAAACTCAGAAAAAGGTTAAGAAATGATAGTGAATCTCTGGATGTCGTAGATGTCCATTCTAGATCAAAAAAACGTAACCACCCCGAAAAACGCAAAAACCAACAAATTAAAGAATACTAAATATCAAAATGTCAACTAAAGGTTTAGCTTGCCAGGGAGGATCGCCCCCTTGCCGCCCCGTCAATTACGCCAGTGGCTATGATGACTGCCTTGCAAACTTTATATTGCAGAAACGCACCGTACATGTTGCAAATTTTAGAACCAATACAATTCTTTGTGTACAGCAGTTTATTAATCAAACTTATTAATATTGCAGGACGTTTTCAATTGTTATTAGGCTGATGCAATGTACAACACAATGAGACCTTTCCAGAACATTTTTACAGATAATTTGATCTTACAAAACTAGTCCGGGATTGCAACACCAGTCTGCTAACCAATGCAACTTCTTATAGCATAAAGTTTGTCCTGAAACAGGAAAAAATCTGTAACATCTTGAGGACGAAAAATAAGTGAAAAACATACCAAGCGACATAAAAGTATATGTTGTTCCTTCTCCTAAAAACAGAGTTAGCCATATAACTGAAAGTCATTAAAAATGTTGATTTTAAAGTAGTGTTTCGAAAGGACCAGTGATTTTGTGCCTTTTCGATCTCTGTTATATTATGCTTACCAGTAACGTTAATTCATACATATGGTTTGATGTTCGATAACACATTCGCAGCTACAGTACCTAAAATAATTAATGCATTTGTTTAAAAAGGAGAGCATTTCTAATTTTGCTGGACGCGCTTTGCTGTTTCCAATATTTGACAACGCCACTGCAAAGATCCGTCTGTTCCTATTTTCGTGGAATTCCTTTATTTCAAAATTTTCTTACACGATTGCTTTGGTTGACGGCCGTTGCATTAAGCGGTAACTAATCAAAGCGATCGAAAGTCCGATTGTTCTCTCCAGGCTTCACGTTCCGAATGCGGAACAAAAGCGGTGTGTTTGCTGTTACTAGTTACATGCAGCATAGAATGACTCTACTTTGCCAGGTTAACGGAACCAATGTGGAAAGCGAAAGTCATGAAGGTGCGGTGACTCTTGTGCGTCAGTCTGGTGATACGCTTTCACTGCAAGTTATCAACAGCGTAAGGGAAACGACTGATGAGACTTTCATTCCGTGGTCGTGTCATGTAAGTAAATTTAGATTAGGTACTGAAGCGGTTGCTTGAAACTGTCTGTTGTCTAATACCTGCAGGGTGTCTGTCTACGTGTGCAGTCTGTCGCCTAAAGTGTGCTTCACTTGCGGTCAAACTTGACTTTAGCTAATACATCTTTGACGCACAACACCGTTGCCTGTTTTCGAAGGTTCGGAATTTGTATGAACGAAAAGTTATTCTCATAAATTTCCAGTTTCAATCGTCACTCTGACAAGAAACAAAAGGCAACGATGTGTGCTGTACCGATATGGCCACAAAAACATTTTGATCATGTGCTGCAGTAGGTTGCAGTATTTGCAGTCTTAAATAAGACCTGTATGAGGTTGAGCAAGAAGTATCGGATGCTTTGCAGATCACCAAACGGCTCGGGTCATTTGGTTTCTGCATTCAACAAGATGAACAAGGTCTGTATGTCGAGTTTGTCCAGCCAGATAGCGCTGCAGCAGTCGCTGGCCTCCATGCTGGTGACCGACTGATTGACATCAATGGACAGTTAACAGCGGGTTAGTCTAGATTCTGATAAGACGCCAGAAATTCGAAATCCTTTCCACAAATCTTTAAAACGAAACTTATTTTCACCTATTTGACGGAGAACTGTGGTTTGCAACAAACTATGCTATAGTGTGATTCAACCACTTGGCTTGGTTCAATGTATCTACACCATGTAAATAAGCAATCAGTTGGCATAGATCTCAAAACAACGTCATTGTTTTCAAAGTTCTACTAGTGTGTGTCAAAGGTCTTGGACTATAGTAGGCTACTTTAGTCGGTGGTAGCATATTTCTTAAGTGAGAAAAAGCGAAGAACATTTTGAAAATAAACTTTCAAAAGAGTGCTTTCTCATCAGCGAGTTATACATATGCTTTTACTCTCCATTCAGCAGCAATAGCCACGTAGAAGATAAAAACGCTTTCCAACATAAGCAAAATTCCATTGAAAATTCACGTAGAATAATTTTTTTAATTATATTTATTGTAGAGCTCGGTAAAAATGAAGCAATAAGTTTGGTAAAGCGAGCAAAAACCTCCATTGACGTCACAGTGCTGAGGAAAGAACGCTTCCTTGGATTCGTTCACAGAGATGAAAAGTAAGTTACAGTGGCAACATCTTTCCTATGAAGTAATAAAATGTAAAGCAGTTGCTTGACAAGCAGAGGAACATGCCTCTTTCACTCCGACTTCATACTAGCCAAAATTGTCTACTTCATACAAGTGGCTAAAATAATTTAAATTTTTTTTATTTAAATTGGACAGGTTTTTTATCGGATTATATAGGAGTATCGTTATGGTGAAATAACAGAGAGGTCATATGCTTCTACCAAATATTTCGAAAATTGTTTGGTTCAAAGTAATTTTCTCAATCGCAACAGTGACTTTTTATGCAAGAAAGGACAACGCTTTTTAATGGCTTTTCAATGAAATTGAGCCGGTCCCTAACTTAGTTTCTGTATCTCGTTAAAAAAATTCATTTTTTGTAGCAGGTTAAAATTTTCATCAGTAGCAGGTTAAAATCTAAAATAAAAATTTGCTTTAATAGAATTGATCGTAAAAATTGCTGAATGTATATTTCAAGCATTAAGCAAAATCTTATCCAGACAAGAAAACAATATGGGAATTTTCATGAAAAAGACATTAGTTAACATCTGTTGTTCACATGTGTTCTACGTAGGACAACAGATCGACGTGACGCAATGTCAGCCATTTTCGATCAGCTGCTGTTCAAGAGTGAACTTGATAATGCAGTGGAAAAAACTGAAAATGGTAAACAGCGAGATTCATTCACTTGCTCATCGCGTGAGAAGTCTGGAACGGACCTTGCAGTGAATCAACGAAGTGCAAGCGAAAGTGCAACAACCACGTAAAACAATAACGCTCTTACCGGCTATACTAATTTGATAAATCTAAGTTGTTGTTTTTCATGTATTTTTTGTATTCTTTCTCGTGCACATCCCACTTCTATGGAAAGAATCGCACTCCATAGTTTTTTTACTTCATAAATTTTTTTAGTTCTTATCAGGGCTGCGGACCAGGGCCGTCGCCAGCGGGGGGGGCAGTGGTGCCCGGCCCCCTCATGTGAAATCGGTGCCCCCCCATTTCACGTTTGGTCCCAATTTGCTACAAACATCCAATACTGTATTTTAAAAATGTGGTCCCCCCTTCTGGTTTTTGGCCCTCCTGCTGCTAAATCCTGGCGACGGACCTGCTGCGGACCGGAGCCGGTCATTTTCGTTGGAGTCGGAGCCGGAGCTGTTTTTAAATTTAGCTGGAACCGGAGTTGGTAGTTAATTTAGCATCTCCGGCTCCGGACCCTTTCTGAGATGCACCATCCAACACTATTTGCTAAGCGCGCTGAAAAACAAGTCTCTCTGAACTGGCTCACGCCTCATATTACCTTACTATGATCAATTATGAATTATGACTAAACAATAGCGCACAGTGATGCATACAACTGGCTAGTCGACACGCTTACCCTCATATGCCGATCGCACTTGGGAATTACACCGAGATTGCATACACAGGTCAGTAGTAGGTGACTAGTTGTTAGTCTAAAATAGCCACAATTAAAGTCATTGCAGAACATCGATAATATAATTGGTTAAAGCAGATCCCCTTTGAGATTTGTAACCGATATTATTGATAGCGGTGTGTGTCCAGGATTTTGAATAAACAAGAAAAATGGAATAATGCATTCTCACGGTCTGCAGTCTCCCAACACGCACTAGGCTTTCATGATGACACCGTCTCGAATGCCTTTTCAAGTGAAGTTATTTGAATATACTGTAACCACCGTAACAAAAGCTCAAGCAACTGAGCTTACCAACCAACTCCAAACTTAACTCTTCCGTTGTTTACCGCTGTTACGTCAAGCCAGAGGCGAATTTTCATTTTCGGGGCACTAGGCTATTTTAAATTGGGGGCTCTTCTGGAAGGTTCGCGACGACTGATGTCATACAAATTAGCACTACAGGTGCTCGCTATATTCACTGAACAAGTTGTTCCAGTTCAAAAACATATTGCTTTATTCTGAATTCCCTCGATATCAGGAACAAAAACAGTCATAATGTACCTAACGAAAAAGCCAGCGGTGAAGTTACCTGGCAACACTCCCATTACATATTCATTGAGTTCCCTGTGCAATTGCACGGTTTGCAAATGTTAAGAGCTGGCTCTGAGTAAAGCACCTGTACTTCTTACGACACCTAACAGCCTGTTACTGTGCATAGTCGGCGATTGACGGAACCTTTTTTCTGCAAAATCGCTGGTAATTTTGTCGTACTTTAGCTTTCTAGCTGAAACATGTTCAACAAACAGAATAGCCAGACTTCGCAGCATGCCCCTCCAAAACAAAGTTGCTGAGAATTTTGCTGGTGCTTTATATCAATTTACAACTGTTAGAAAATAAAAGAAATGAACAGTCTGACTCAAAACGACGTCAGTGACTGACGGCGTCATTGACTAGCTCCTCCCGCACAAAATTCTTGGCTGCGCTACAGGTACAGGTAAACTGAAACTGGTCCTTTCATACCTCTGTGCCTCAATGACTAAGAGTAAATCAGGGCAGATTGTGTGATCTAGCTTTGATGAGGAAAGGGGCATTTCTGTGTAATTTAACCGGAAACGGCTGGATGTATTAATGTTTCGATGGAATCGTATTTTTCGAACCCAATTGATACACGACTTGCATTAAATAATTTATTGTACAATTAAAATTAAATGTGTTTCTTTTTAAAAGAAATTGTCGTTTGCAGTTGTAATATGTTGTTTGATTTTTTTAAAGATATACAATTTCATCAGGCAACACTATGCAGGCCTATAAGTTGTGAGAACGTTATTATTTGAATGCTTTGATATTCTTCATAATAAAAATAGATGAGTCTAGAAGTATGTTATGTTCCCTATGGATTATTTATATATTGTTTGCTGAAAATTTCAAAACGAAAATAAACACAAATATTTTCCGTTTCAAAACATTTCTTTTCTTAATGGTTTTTATACTTTCGTAAAAATTGTGCCTACATACAGTAGGCTACATTAATCTTGCCTTTATTTACACTGTATCTTACCCATAAAAAGCAATAAGAGATGGACCCGGGCAGAACGAAAGTACTTCACTGCTCTCGTGTAGTCTGAAAAATGGATTCAGGCGTTTTGTTCCACGCATACACCATAAAAAGAGAATGCTCATCGTCATTCACTTTAATCCTTAGCGCTCATTCTTCTATCTATAGAGATCTTTTGTTAGCGGCATAGTAAAACAATGCGTGGAACCAAAACAAAGTACAAATACTGTACAATTGCTTACAAAAATGCTGGAAATTGTCCTTACTCCCGAAATTATGGGGCCCACCAAAATCGGGGGCCCTAGGCTTAAGCCTTTTTAGCGCAATGGAATATCTGCGCCTGCGTCAAGCAATTACGAGTCTAGTCCAACTCCTTTCGTAGCGCGAACTTTGTTATTCACTGATTTCTGCCGCGCTGCTATTGTGTAAAGCAGGAGTATCCAAATTCCAAACTACGGCCCGCGGGCCAAATCCGGCTCACGAAGCCATTTCATCCGGCCCGCAAAGGCATTTTTCCAATAAGGAAAAATAGTACAACTACGGAAAATTTGTTGATTTGGCAGAATCTAACATATCCCTAAACAATCGCATTGTGTAAGATATCTGGCTCTCGGACTGTTGAGTAATAGCTTATGTGGCCCTCGGACAGAAGAGTTGGAGATCCCTGGTATAGAGGACGAAGATCAAAACCTGCAACGCTATAGAAGCAGGAACATAACGGAGGACCAAAAATCAGATTCATCATTCGCGCACTGACAGTTGTCATGGTTCGCTCATGCTGCGCGACCAATTACTTTGATCCAAATAGGTCGCCACGGCGAATCCGAGTGTCTGTTCCACCAGGAATTAAGGTCACAATGCGTTTTTATTTCATGTTGGGACTTGTTCTAGTCACATCAGACTATGGAATTACTGCCGAGTGTGGTGTGGACAACTCAGTCAAAACCAGCGCAGCGCATATTTGCGCATTTTGTGAGACTAAGTCCTTGTGCAAAAATGCAAAGTGTGACGCTCACGGATTTTTTTGTAGCACAGTCACAATCGGCGAGCAGAAGCTCAGCCCTGGGTCGAATTTTTTAAAAAGAATTTTTACCGACCCCGACTGCTCTAGACCGAACTTCTTCCGACTACCAGGCCTGGTAGTAGTAGCAGTATTAGTTCAAAATATGTTGGAATAACACGCTCACTTGCTACAAGAAGGACACTAGGAATACCGAAATTGTTAAAGTGTATTAACAAAGCGCAGTCGGAGCCATGTTATAAAAAAACGCAGCTCCGGAGCCGGAGCCTTGCTTACGAAAACAGAGAGCTCCGGGGTCGGAGCCATTTCATTTTTACAAGAGCTCAGCAGCCCTGGTTCTTACTGTGTTTAGTATTTTTGACCGCATCGAATTTCCTCAGTGAGACTAGATCCATCCCTTGCAGCGGCGTAACCAAAGGTTTGAGCCGGGGAGGAAAATTAGCTGAAGGGGGCCCACTGGCCAACACTCTGAAAAATGTTGAGAAATAATAGTGAATCCGGATGTAGACGGCTATGCTAAAACCCGAAATCATCGAAAAAACACTCTGAAAAACTACCCAAAAACGCAAAAAATAACTTACTAAAAACCAAAAAATTAAATACCGAAATAGAAGCTAAGCGGTGGCCCGGTTTTTACATTTAGCTTGCCAAGGGAGGCAGTTCACACCCCTTCCTCCCCGTCAGTTACGACACTGCTCTCTTGCATACATAGTAGGGTTGCCAGATCACTTGAAATATTTTCAAGGACATTTTGTTTTTCAAAGAGGGCTACTTTCATGGGCATCCGCAGGAGGGGCGAAATGGGTATCCCCCCGGAAATTGGACTAAGAACCAAAAATTTCTAGAAAATCTGAAGTCAGCACCTTGATTCCAATTAAGTTGTTTAATTCTTGCAATAACATTTTATTTACCGGTAATGGCACTCACACTGCACAAAAGTCAGCTTCACTGTCCTGATACAGTGATGAGCTTCCTTCACTCATGTCAACTCCTTGGTCTGCAGACTCAAACGTCACGAAACTTGCGAGCGCATTGTTCGACCGTTGCTGTTTTTTTGCGTAACAATAACATGGCAACGAATCTTCAAAGATTCACTTCAAGTTACGACAGTTAAATGCCCTTTACCGCATGTGTCTGTTGACCTCAGACATCTTTGACAGGTGATGCAGCGATACAGTGACTCAGTGGCGTAGCCAGCCCGAAATTCTTTGGGGGGTCAAAATGTTTGATTTTAGGCGAGCAACAGTATTTTCATTGGGATACCGCCATTCTGCCTCTCAAAGCGCAAAATGACTACTTATTCTAAAATTGGAGGGAAGAGCCCCCTAAGACACGTTGTTTGATACTATGTGAAAATAAGCATTCGAGAATCTGTAGCAGTGCTTCCACAAGTTTGAAAAATCCATTATAGTGTGAGATTGTGAGTGCGACCAATGTTCCTGAGTGAATAGCTTAATCAAGCTACGATAATGCAGGCTTTCTTTCACACAGTATAAAATTACGTGGCTTGCTACAAATGCCACTATGAAAGGCTTGTGGGAATAAGTCTTAATCGTTAAGGCTTAGTTCTGACTTCTGAGCGAGTAGGCTACTGAGTGCAAAGCTATATTGGCTGTGGGTGTGGCGAGTTTTAATAATTCATCTGCTCACTTTTTACGCCTAATTGTCCGATAGTCGTGTCAAGATACAGATCCAAACAGTTTTGCGTTTGAAACAGTTTTGCGAGAGTGTCTAACTTTCATGGTTTTTCACCGCTAATGTTGATCTGGTCGTTGATTGTTCTTAAATTATGTCTTCTTTGTAGAAAGTGCTCTCAAAAATGGATATTAGGAAATTTATGAAAAGAAAAAGCATTTCTGATAGTCGAAGTGTAGAAAACAATTCAGATAAAATATTTCAGAACTGAGTTCTATTCAACCAGAAAAGACTAATGAGAGAACCGCAAACGTATTTATTGATATTTCAGGTCCATTTCCGACTCAGTTGTGTGAATATTCGCCAATTCTGCAAAATTTGTAATAAATGACAAAAAGTACACCCTTATGGCGAATTCGTATACAGCTCCACTTGAAAAAGATTTCAAAATAGTTGCGAATGGAGCGCGTGCTTTCATGGGGCAGTTTCTTTGTGGTGTAGAAACAGTAAAGCATTTGTGAACCTCCATTTGCATTGTAACGTCAGCAACCTGAAAAAGTTAAGCAAAATGTCGACGTTGCACCACCCTAGAAAAATTTATACGGATTCCCATGGCTACTTTCAGCAAACTTTGACGTATGGACAAGTCAGGTTAAACCAGGGGTCACCAACCTTTTCGATGCTGAGAGCTACTTCTTGGTACAGACTCATGTGAAGTGCTACCGGTTTGACATACACACTTCTGAAATAAAAATTTGGTCAATTTGTCTTCAATTATGCCATCGTTAATAAAAATTAAAGATATTCATCAATGTGAAGACACTGATCATGTTTATTCTATTTTCAGAACCATCCCGCGGGCACCATGTTGGTGGCCCCTGGGTTAAACTAACCATGTACGAAATTGGAAACTAAACAAAACGTATTATGACGACACAAGCGCTCTTGAATAGTTTACTACACAACTGAAGATGCTGAAGATGAAACAAATCTACACATTGTTCTGTTCATTTACATTGTTCATTCTTGATTCTTGAATGTTCAATGTAATCAACAGTTCAAAAATGAACAACTTAAAAACTATTCAAGAATTTTCAAGGACGCCGGAAAATATTCAAGGACAACAACATGTTTTTCAAGAATCAAGGACATAGCGAGTTTTACTAGCATATTCAAGGACAGTTCTTGGCGCTCAAGGACGTCTGGCCAGCTCAATACATAGGCACATGGCCTTTGCATTTGTAAATTTTCCTCACTGTGTTCTTGTTTTTTGTTTTCTAACTGTGCTTTTTTCAATTACAATATTCTACGACTTCCCCCAGAGGGAAACTCGACCAAGAGGAAAAGTGAGCATGAAAATGAATCAATGAATCATAATTTCCACTGCCAAATGTTTGCTGTTTAGCATGATGGCTTTTTGCGTTGTTTCTGCTGATTAGCTGAGTCATATATGAAACAATAAATATCTCTCTTTTGCGATAAACATGCCAGTGTGAGGACTTCATGTTATGATGAGGTTTTTATGCAGACATCCTTCCCTACACAACCCTCTGAAAATATCTGCGTACAGAAAAAGTTTGCCAAAAAGAATTGGAAAACGATCTTTTCGCAAGTAAGCAGAACTTTCATGCAACTTCGATCAGTAGGGAACTTCAGGCATTATTTAAAGTCTAATAATACTCTGTATTAGTTTTGTAGCAGAAGCACTGGAGAAGGTACAAAATGTCGAAAAACTTTAAACGACAGTAACTCACCTAGGAAAAATAATTGGCTTAATTTGAAAATTGGGAAAAATTGTAAAATACGAAATCTCTTGGTACCTTACAAAATACATTAAACATGTATCTGAAACTAAATGTATTCGAATACTACAGTGTTGTATAAAATTGTTCAAACGTAAATTTGGAGCGTAGCTTACGTATTGTGAATCAGCTGTAGAGGTGATATTGAGCACTGTGGCCTATATAAAAAATCGTCTGCAATTTTAGAAAACGTCCAAAGCAATGGAAGTCTCAATATTCAAAAGGAGAGAACAATATCACGTTTGCATGCGATGAAGCTACCCGCCAAGATGATTGTTCTACGGAATGTAAAGAGTATTCAAAAGTATGTTCGCCTACACTGTTAAGCCCCGCATTTTAATAAGACAATTAATGTGATAAGAAACTGCAGTGCACGTCATTTTGATACATAGCTTACCCACGCATTACGAGCTTGTATTGTGACATAATGTCACAATATGGATTAATATATTGGAGTTTATCAAAGTTTTATTCCTAAAAGTGATGCAATCATGCAAACCGATCTGTGCAGCGCGGACTTTGAGATGTTGTTTTGAACGCTACGAACTTGTGCGAACCACAGCGAAAGCTTTGTGACGTGAAGACATTGCGCTTGACGAATGATCGGTGACGTAAAACTTTCCGGCAAGCCATACCTGCATCGCAGCTTTGCAGAACCTTGAAAACACTTGCTACGTAAATAATGTTCTCTTCTAATAACGCACGTTTCGAATAGGGGACTCTGCGGATAGTCTGCCTTCGAGTCGCCGTATTTTTTATTCTGGTATCAATTTGATTTTCAACTGTAAAGTGATCAAAACATAAAGTTCTGACCGGTGGTAATATTTCGCGAGGCCGCTTGGCTTTGCGCTATTGACTTCGTGAAGTTCATTGGCTCATTTGTTGCAACGAAAATACAGTTTTATGACTTATAATAAGAACAATAAAGCACGATGCAAGAAACATTTCTTAGTCGTCAAGATGACAATTTCAATATGTGTGAATAGAAAGCTCCTTAGAATGAAGTCGACGACAAAACAGGAAAAGAACCCGAACATTAAAAATAACAGTTTTTTTTCTCTTATGTAAGCTGGACCCTAGTCCCGAGGATCTGCAACATAAATGGTGACCAGTATGGGGCTCATCTCACCGGAATAATACGGGGCAGTTCAGACAAAGAACGATGGCAATGTCTTTGAAAGATGTTGTGTTCAGCAAACTGACAGCTCTGTGAAGAAAATGCATACTTGATAGTCTTACCGCATAGCAAATTTATCGTCGAAAGTATCAGCAAGTTTCTGTGTGACAGCAGAGGTGTTGGCGAAAACAAGCGTTGCAATATAGTAAAAACAATTGCGAAGGACTTTTGTGAGAAACTATCTTAAAAGCTACCAAGAAACAGTAACTGCTCCACTTCAGTTGTGCTACGGTCTTGTTCGAAAATTGAGAATGCAATGCCATGAAGTACGGGAATCCAGTGATTAGACCTCGGCGGAAAAAACACCTGCCGCCAATGATGAAATGAAGGTTTCAATATTTTTATTTTGATGAGGGTACAGCAAGCCATTCCCTTTACTGCAGATTTGCAAATAATAGACATTTTTCCCTAGTAGCCCTGAGTCAGTGTCGAAACTGTGGAGATACGATTGATGCAAAAAGCACATGTTGGTATGTCGTGGTCGGTAGCAACACGGAAGGTTGCACGACACGTTGATGAGATCACGTTGGTTGAGCAGATGAGTAGTTACGCTGTTTTGAAGTTTGTGTGAGCCTGCTCAACCAAAGTTACCCCACTCACGGGAGAGATCTTCGTCGTATATTCCTGCATTGAAGTTTGTTTCACTCCTGTTGAAACAGTAGCCCCGACACTGAAGTCAGATGGTGTCCATTTAAACTTTGACGTTTTGCTGTTGTGCGCTAAGTTGCATATGAATATCGAACGAACTCGTTTGCTCAAAGATGTAACAAGAAGGTTCGAAATCGAATGAATTTTTAAAAGTGCAGAAAGTTGCAGTCGTCGCAACCTGAACATGCGACCGGAATGCTATTGTTTCATAAAACTTGATATGACCCGAACTCAGAACACAATTCAGGGGCGTAGCGTCCATGAATGCAAGGCATGCAGTGCATGCCTTACTTTCAGTAAACAAAACATAAATGCTTCAAAATTTAAAAATTAATTTTCACTCATAAGGAGGAACAAAAACAAAAAATAAAAATTTTTCGTAAATCCCGGTTGAGTTCATTTTCATAAAAGAGCCTTTCAGTTGAGTTTGTTTTCGCTTTTGTTTTCTGCAAAAAAATATGGGTAAACACGCATGCGGAACAGGAAACACGCATTCAAAATTTGCGATTGAATGCGTGTTTCCGAAGAAATATTTTGAAAATGAATAAGTTTTTTTTTAATATGCAAGAATTACAAAGCTGACAAGCTTTTTTTGCTAGTTTGTTGCAGTATGAAATTTATCACATTCAGAAATGTTTGTTTATCATCAAAATTTTTAGTAATTCAATAACGACTGATATACTTTTCGTAAACGCTGCAAAATTACTACAGGAATCAAGGCATGCAATTTTCAGTTTTGCTTTCGCGTGACACAATCGACCGGTACACTTTGCCACGTCACATGACCTGCAGTAGGCTTGCGTTGTAGTAGTGGTGCAGACTGCAAAGTACGGAGTATCAGGCCTTTATGAAGTTTGCGTTTTCATTTGCAACTGTATTAGATTAGATCAAGGTTGGAGTTATGATGGGGGCAGTAGTAGCTGTTGAAAATGATGTAATAATTAGGCTGAAGGCAACAAATTTCAGTTCATTGTCTTATGAAGACAAGTGTACAAGGGAGGCCAACACTAGAGTTGAAGCAAATGAAGCAAAACAACGTTTTTTAAGAAAATTTAATCCAAAACTGTATGAAAAGTACAGCTGGTTATGTGGAAGTAGTATAACAAATAAATTGTATTGC
>JGI24158J21664_10003058_pt1 | contig 20737 bp, 15 predicted proteins | sample Ectturendosymbi3_FD_21664 | JGI IMG/M metagenome (IMG submission 21664) | reverse complement strand
GCCAAGGACACAACAAATTCCTCGTTTTCAAAGTGCCCTGCTATGCCACTACCTCGGTGTCTCAGAAACTGCTCGATTTCTTTGTACAGCTCAAACACGGGATAGCCACCTCATTTCTGTTTGGAAAAGAACATTGTGTTGATCCCCAACTTCGTTACAAAAAAACTTCGTACAAACGGTGATTCAAGGCTTGGCCTCTGATAAAGTTTACTGCACTCAGAACAGTCGAAAACACAATTTTTTTTATTTTCGGGGCGTGTACCCCTTGTTTTAGTGCTTCGTACCCGCAAGGGGCACGTGTACCCCCGGTTAAGAACCACTGCACTAAATCCAAACAGCGGGTAACAGCATTTCGTTAATGGCACAACGTACTGACGTTACATCGTTTCCTCCGTCAGTGAAATTTCCCCGAAAAAATCCCAACGTCTTGTTCGTACCAAAGCATGTCTTTCTCACAACAGCGCTAATATCCAACTCCAACCGACTTCACCTGGCATTTACGCATGAACTCTCCTGTGAGCATCAAAAATGATTTTCAATGTGTTGATTGTAATCTGCTAAGTATGATAACTATACCGAGCAACAATTTTAGCGCTCATGATCTTGAAACTGATGAACTGCTCAAAATAGTTGTTCTGTTATGTATTCAGAAACCTATGTTAATAGAGTCTACGAAAAGAAGCTGGCGTGGTTTCATAAATTGCAAAGCGTCGCCTCAACCCAAGGCAACCACTGATGGTCTTTGCAAATCGCGCGAACACTCCAACTGCAATAGGTCATATGATCAATTATTACGTCATGGACGCGGAACGCGAGAATCATTGTAAACAACTTTATGACTGCGAATTTTAAGATGGCGCAAACACCACGATTTGCGATCGCAAAATCACCTGTTACGAATCAATGCGATAATTATTTGTGACAGTGTACAAACTGTACAAAGTATATGATTGATCGATTTATTCTTTGTCACGTCTTCCCGGGCACTGACTGCGAAGAGACAATATCCTGATCTGTGAATAGATGTGCAGCTTGAAAAGTCGCATCAACTTCGCCTCCGAAAGCAAGATTTTGGAAGTTAGGATTCCATGGGCTCCTAATCAAGATTAGGGCGGACTGAGTTTCCCCAAAAGCACAACTACGTTTGATCAAAAGTTTCGAAATCAGAAAATCTTCCCTACCACTCTCAGTGAGCGATTAACGCAGGCCCGTCGCCTGGATTTAGCAGCAATGGGGGGCCAAAAACCAGAAGGAGGGGCCACATTTTTTAAATACAGTTTTGGATGTATGCAGCAACCGAGGGGCCAAACGTGAAATGGGGGGCAGGGCACCGCTGGCGACGGCCCTGGATTAACGTCCTTGAAATGAAGCAACCATGTTATGCGAGCCTGGGTTGACGGTCCGACGTAAAAACCACGTGACTCAACACAAAATAAAGTGTCCTTTGACTGGAGTCTCCACCTTACCAAGGCGAACTTTTTGAAAGCTGGCTGCCTTTCACTTAGCAGAGTTGCCATTAAATTAAGCTACGAGACAATTCACGGTCAATACAACCAAGTAAGTCAAAAACTTCATGTCTGCCTCATTTCCAGCACCTTTCATGGTTCGTCTCCCTCTACAACAGCATGTTTGCAACTTATTTTACCTTCACGCACTGCTTAATACTGCGACCAGCAACAGCTCTTAAATCAATGACAACTTAAACTTACAAGCATTTCAATGTTACTCAGGAACATTTCACCACTGTTGCGTGCTTTCATTTACCAAACAACCAAGTTGTTCAAATGATTTTGACACATCCTACGTAAAAGGATCATACATCACGGGATGAATTCCGTCGATATTTGTTTCATCGTGAAGTGCCCTGCCCCCCTTCTTTCCAACTTTCTATCTCGGCGTTAAGATGCGTTAGTTTTAAAGCGACAAGTTTTCTGTTTCAGGCTGCAGTACACGAGCGGCGCGGACGCCTCTCGGCCAACCAGGCCTCCAAGTCGGTCAACATGTCGCGCATCAGCAACAGCAGCAAAGTGAAGATGTTCATGTGACGCAGAGAGGCGGCGGCCGGTGTCGCTTGTTGCGACGCTTGGAGGAGGAACAAAAAGAAAACAAACACTTTTTCGCGCGCTCCTGATTATTTTCAACACTTGCAGCAACATGCGATAAATTAAATGAACTAATCGGCTCTGCGAGCGAAGAAGCGATCGGACAACGAACGATGGTTGTCGTTATTCGGCACGATTATGCTGTTCGGCGCAGGGTCGGCTTCGGAGCGCTGAATGACGTCAGTGAAATCTCGCAGCTAAGCAACGGTCTGCCGGCAGGGAACATCATTAAAGTACGGCAAGCGCAGTAAACGATAACATCGCACGTTTCCAGCGTTAGAAAACACTTCAGAAGTTCTTTTCATGGTGCGATGACATGGCGGCGAAGAGTACAGGATAATGAGAAAATTAGTGGAATTGCAAACGGATATGTCACGTCACAGGGTTGGCAACGTCATTTCACAGATTGTCTTGTCGTGGCTCTTGTCTTTTCATGTGATGTCATGTCATGGCTCTTGTCTTTTCGTGTGATGTCATGTCATGGCGATAGGTGTGCAACGAGTAGAAAAGCGATCACTGCGACGAAGTTGAGCCGCTGCTCGTCACGAAGCTCGCATCCGGGCCTTTCACGGCGATCTTCCACTGGGCGAGCAACTTCGGCAAGATGTACTGAAAATTGACAATGGAAACACAGCGGTGAACGATTGAACGCAATCACAAGAACCCTCCATCACTAACGACGGTGTTAGTGTACACCTGCCCTGCACGATAGCGAGCATGAGCAGGCAATTTCAACAACTGCTGATTGCAGTGAGCCGGTAATCATGAAGGACTGTAACATTATGACGAAACAAGGCGAATTGTTTGACGCAGTAGCCTGAGCCCATTCGCTGATTTCACTGAAACCATTTACGTTCACGAGATCTTTCAAGCAACCTCACCGCACTCACCTCTACACATTTAGCGTCGTGGAAGGGAACCGTGTGGTGTGTTGTCTTTCCAGTGAACAGGCTCTTTGTCTTGCTCTGCGATAAGAATGTCCCATCAAAAAAGAAGACATCGCTGAACGTCTTAATCAGACCATTCTCAGAGTTCAAATACTCATTTCAAAAACGTATTTCAAAAGATGCACTTCGCACTGGCGAACTCTTCACATTGACGCGCGTGATTTCTCGTTTTCTCCGAACAAACGAAGTACCAGCCACTTTTCAAACACGCTTTAAAACGCAAACAACGAAAAAAAAACAACTTTCAGCTAGATATCTCAGTTGCTGAAGCAGAATCTAGCTAAACGTACAGTACAAAAAAACAACAGAACTGCACACGCATGATCCATGCATATTTTCAATCACGAAAACAGCGGCATGCCCATCGTAGCACCAATTACGGCAGCAGGCTAGCCGGGATTTCGCCGTTTTAGCGAAATTTATCGGCAGCAAATCAAAACCGATACAGCTCACAGCGATCGCCAATGGCACCGCGAGCAAGTGAGATTGGTTTGCACACCATGAAGCTACGCCTGTGAGATAATGTCATGCACGCGAACACACTTGCGTATAAGTTGCAATCTGTCCTAGTCATCTGAAAACCCACAAATCACCACATGCATGTTAAGTCCTCCGTAATAGAGCTGTCACTCCCAGACCAGCTGATCAGCGTGTAAATACTAAGTTATTTTAACTATAGATAACTTACTGTTGACGTTTCGCGAAGTCTGTGCACATCTAAGTGCTTCTTAGAAAAAAGCTCCAGAAGTCGTGTATTCATGATTTTTGAGTACCATGGGAAAACTACCCAGCGATGATCTATGTGGCAGAGATAGCGGACTGTCAAATTTTGCGATCCAGATCCAGTCCTGATTTTTTAAAACTCAGTCCAAGTCCAACCACAGTCAAACAATTTTTCCAAATGTGAAGTCCAAGTCCAAAGACCGAAAAAATTTTAAAATGCAGCATTTTCACAACTAAACTGCCGCGTTTCTTTCCATTAACTCATTCCAAATCCGGTCCGGTCCCTAAATTTTGTAGAGATTGATAGTCCAGATCCGGTCTAAATTCAACAAAAAATTTGTTATAGTCCGGATCCAGCCCAATGTTCATATCTGCTATGTGGTTTGAGTCGGGCGGCAAGATTGAAAGCGTTTGACGCACCTTACCAAGCTATTTTTTTGTACATCTGCACCCAACTTGTGGGCAGCATTTGTCAGGGACCCGAATTAACGAGTTCCTTAAAAAAATAAGTTCCTTCGAAATTTGTTCCTACGAACGAACAAAGTTTCCAGCGGAAAACCGCCACAAACAACTAAAGGAATTAACGCTGCTTGAGCCACTACAGCTAATTACTGCACTCCACGCGGGTGTCAAGCGCAAGAAATCGTGAGGGAAAGAAGAGTTCCAAACATGCCAGCCAGCCAACACTCAAGGAACCTGGTTTTCGGCGGCACGGTTGTCTTCACTCTTCTGCGCGCGCAACAGCCGGGTCTTACTGCCCGAGTACTGCACAGTGGGTTCTTGCGCCGCAGGGGTCCTCGACACCAGGCTCCCCCGCGACAACCAGCGGCCGAAGCCACTGGCGAGGGTGGCGGGCCTCGTCGGGGTCGGGTTGTCGGACGTGATCCGCGTGGCCAGTGACGCCAGACGTGCGAACGGATTGAAGTCCTGCGTTGCCGCCGGCGCGGTTTCCATGCCGATGCTCGCCTGTCTCGTCAGTTGCGACGCGTCCTGTAGCACGGTCACGTGACCCGAGATGTTTACGTCATGACAAAACGGCCACGATCGGAGGTGAAAGTGCAGGGTTTCACAATCCCTGAACACGTTGGCCAGAGAGCTTACTGACATCATTTTAACTGTTAATGGTAATGTTTGCGCACCTACTGTGAAACGGTCTTCGGAAATTTCAGGTAACTGCAACAGTAACCGCACTGCTAAGCCTATGTTCACTGCCTGTTACAAAGCGCCTTTCCCGCCATCTTTTGGTCGCTTTTAACCATTGCCCGCCGGACCGACCTCGTGTTCCAGCCGTAGACCCATGGTTGCCGTCGAATATGTTGCTTCTGGTTTTAGTTTCACGCGCAATTTATTTCGGTAGTGATGGCAAGAACCTAGACCTATCTAAAGGTGACCTTTTAATCGTCATACAGATGTTTGAAAAGATTTGCCCAAAAACTCCAACATTATTTAAAAATATGAAGAAACTGGATTGTTTTCAACAGTTTTTGAAATAATATCAAATTAAAGAAAATTTTCGCAATTACTTAAAATCTACATATAAAGTGTCAATGTGGTGAACTTCTTTCTCAGGCAATTGTGACACAAAACTACTAGTTTTTGCCAAAACATTTCTCATCGTTCACGACTGCAAATAATCACGTCCATAATCGCGGCACTTCGCCAGCGCGTAGATGATTATTTCGCTTTCCTTGGTTTCGGTACAAATAAAAATAAAAATCTTTCGAATCGTCGAATCACAAAAGAAACGAACAATCAGTATAAACAGAACAAACAACCAAAGCAAGTGATTCATTTCCTGAAGCTTGAACACCGAAGATGCACAAGACAGCAAAACTCAAGACAGTCGCATGCTGTGTCGATGACGTCGCAACACGCAGCGGACCATGCACGCGCGCATCACGTCACAGCAGACGCATGTTGCCACCGCCAGTCCGGGCAGACGTTTTGACAAATACCTTCACTCGTTTAATGGACGACTTAGGTCTGCGCTTCTGCGAACAATTGTAATGTGTCAATTTTTTCCTCGTTATCAGATATTTGATGTACTTAAGATATGGTGGAAGAACGGGTCAGCAACTTCTATGTAGGGGGTGGTCGAACTTTTGCAAGTTTGGGGAAGACTTTGAGACAAAATATTCACATCGGGGTGGTGCAACGTGAAGTTGAACTGCATTATAGTGAAGATGACTCGAATAACAGCGAAAAATGTGACTTTTTGCGAAAATTAAAACAGTTCACTGCTTGTTAGCTCGCAAAATTCTACCTTTTCGGCATAATATCACTTATTTTCCACGGTACACCAAGTTTGTGTTAATTAAGTCGTGTTACTGTATACATACAACTAAGCAGCCGTGTGTGTCACCTTGGTAATGTTTTTCAACAAGCGTCCTTTGCTAAAAAACAAGGTTCTCCACCCGTTATGTTGTACGCCTCTAGCAATCTATCATCAACTCAAGAAAAGCCTGTTCGCATAATCGTGTCGGTGCTTGTATTGCTTGTCCCACAGTCCATGTCAAGCAAACGACACAAGTCAAAAGGTCAGCGCTCGCCGATGTGAAACCCCCTTGGCTTTACAGGCCATAGCAACCAACCACGCCATCTCCCAACTGCGTGGTGCGAAGATTTGCAGACCTCGCAAGCCACAACGTCAGCGTGTCTCCTCGCTTGAGTGATTCAGTCACGTGATGCAGCTTCAAGACAGTTTCTCGTTAAAGTCGCATTTTACCGAACTGCAATGACGCTCCGCTGACGTGAACACTCAGCGCTAAACTTCCACCACAAAGCAGGGTGGACAGTCGGCGGCAAAATTCAACGCGTGGGTTATTTCACAAATCCCGAGTCATCAACATACGACGTGTACTGACGTTTACGAACTGACTGCTCCTGGCGCTCTCGGACGAGCACGGTGTCCTAGCAACAAGTGATGTGGTTTCGTCATGTCAGTTATGACTGAGCGACGTTAAAAAGCTCTGGATCTGATTTCTTGGGCTATAAATCCAAAACAGCAACCGACTACGGGCAAACTTCGAAGGATATTATCAAAACGCTAGAAGCGTCTTCCTAAGAAAAGAAATATACACAATTGACCGCAATCATGCAAGAACTATTTAAATATAAACAGTTTCATTGGAGAGAAAAGCGCCACTAGTGTGCGCCGTAACACCAGACGAGCTCGAACGACACCTAGCGATGAATTACATGACATGATTCCACTGCTGCAAAGCAAAGTACCATAAACGACTACAGCGCACCGACCAAGCAGACTGGCCCAACCGACCTTGATAAAGATTTTGAGCGCTTTGTCTTCGACTCGTTGTGGATCGTCGGTCAGCTCAGTGTAAAAGCACTTCCAGTCGCTCTTCCACTGCCCGAGGATGTCGCCCGTGTGCGCGTGCACGATCATTCTGTCAAGTGAAAAGTGGGCGTTCTTTTTCAACGGTATATACGACATGCTGGGTTTCACGAGGAACTGTGGAATGTCTGGCAAAAGTAGGGTGCGTTGGTACGGACATGGTTTGAGGAGAGATAAGGACGAAGATCCACTAAGAACGGCGCTGAGTTTCAAGATGGAGGGTCAGAGAAGACGGGGACGACAAGGAAAACATGGAGGAGGCAAGTAGAAGAAGGGATCATTGGAGGTATTGAGTTAGGACAGCGTTAATTGAACAATATGGAGAAATGGTGCAAAGTCAATTCATGGCAGAAAATAGGTAAATTCGGTCACCCCCGTCCAACGGTGACAAAATCGGATCAAAACTGGACTACTACTACATACAAAGCTGCGCTGTACACGTAAAAATGCATCTGGGCAGTGACCCCCTAAGCAAACGACTGAAAAAATTTCTTTCTCCGCTGGCTATGCGTCACAGCTTCCAACGCACAATTGCGTCAGTCAACAGCGGAGCAACATTTGCCAAAATTCAAAGCAAAACAAATAATTTTATTCGATATTTGGGCTCCAGCCAACACAGTTTGATTGTAAGCTGAACATAAATCGGAAACAACAATCGCAAGCAAAACTATTTACCCGCCGTTTTGGAAACTAAGAAGTGAGTACAAATGACATTGATCGACAAAAAGCCCAACAAACTAAAGTTAAATTTGCTGTCGGTTTACAGATAACCTTACCGTTGTGTTTACTTCCAACTGCTCAAAAACACAGAGATGCCACACAAAAATCAATGTACCGAAGTGAACGTTTTCACCGAACACTAGACACTTAACAGCTTAAGCCTGATTCGGAATAATGCACTCGAGCAGGCAAAATAAGTCAACACTGCCAGTAAGCTTTGAAAGCGCAACGTACTTGTCAGTGAGCATCAAGACAGTCTTTCGATCCGGTTTCAACGGTACGTGGTCAACATACTGGTTGCTGGACGCGAGGTTTCCGCGATCAACGTCCTGTCGAGCAATCGACATTGGCCGTTAAACCGCATATCGACAATTGTTTGTAATTGCGTCGCCTGAAATACCAACAGCAGCAAACCGACGACTCTCAACCAAGTCACGGCTTTGTCGGTTCACGCGTCTGCATGGCAACAGGTCCGACAAAACAACAGAATAAGAAGAAAACGACGGAAAAGCATTCCGCTGTAGTTGCTGTGTGCCCATGACCGACGCCAAACACCCGGTGCACAGCACACCACAACTTTGCACAGCACATTATTACACGGTGCACAACACATCACTACCATCACTACCAGGTTAAACCTTTAATCTGTAACTCATCACTACCAGGTTAAACCTTTAATCTGTAAAGCGCGCGTGGAGCTGCCTTACGTTTCAGCAGGGGCGTAACGCGAGGGACAAGGGGTGCACAATCCCCAGGGCGCCGAAAAGTCCCAACAATGTCACAAGTACTTTCTTCAATACAGTACGGTTACTCCCAAAAGACCTTGGGTTCGAACATGGGTACGCCAAACTTGTTTCTTGCCCCGGGCGCCATTTACCCCCCTCCCGCGTTTCAGTTGAACCGATCACGAGCGCGGTGTCTTCACGAGGCACATAACGGGCAGGGAGCTACCAAGCTCTGTGCACACGAAACAATCACCTGCAGAATGGCCGCGCCCTGCGCCGGCCTCAGCGAGTAAGGTTGAATGATGCCCGTTCTGGGATCGATCCATCGCGCGGGCCGCATCCTGCGCACGTCCTCGCTCATATCTGCGACCCTGGCAACAACAGAAAGAGAACGGAATGTGATGCGCTCGATTGTTGGCGGAGTTCGTTCGCGACTCATCGGCGAGCTGCTTTCGAGAGGGGCGGAGAAGCGTTTTCGTGTTTCCATTTTGATTTGGAGCGCTCGAGTCGTGAAATGAACAAGCCGCTGTTTTTTTCCCAACTTACTGCCACACATTCCGGCAGCTTCTCAGCAAAACAGTACTTCCATAACGATACTTGCCGTTTTAAATCCTTTTCGACAAGTGCTCCAAACCAAGAGATGGAGAGCTGTTTTTGTAGTGTCGAGAACCCGTGCCAACCTTCACAAATTTGCTTCAAGGACCCTCGCTAGTGATATTAGCGCCACCACACTGAACTTGTTCGCTGCAGCCATCAGACACGCACAATTGTTATTTCGATTTGACCAACTGGCGAGACAAGAACACAGGTCTTACTTTTGTATTCCTTCGAACGTGCTACTTGCAAGGTCTACCACGCCGCTGACCGGCCGTGTAACCACTCCGATGAGACCCTTTCCGACACCCTTGAAGAAGCCGGCCGCGCCTTCTTTTTTCGCCCCTTCCACAGGTTTCGTCACAATTCCGGTGACGCCACTGAAAACGCCCTGTGACATCAAAAGGGGGGAGTTGGGCACATCCGGTTTCTAGAGCTTTCCTGACGCGAACAGCATCGAAATAGTTGTTTACGTTCATTTCACAGCTTGCGAGACGCAAATCATGGACAAATTACTTGTAACTGTAGTGACAAAATGGTTAACAACTTCAGTTTTCTAAATCATATAAGTTCAAACAAGCAATAAGAATGTTTTCGGTTGCAGGCGCTTGTAGCTAATACTGTACAGAATGTCACGCCACCATCTATCGTACTGACCTGTACAAAGTAACATCAAAAATGGACTTTCTACGCGGTTCTAGTGGTTTCCGGTAATTCACAGAACAATGGGGTTTCTTCAAACCTTTGCCCACAGCCACACAAAAAGCAAAAACGACGAAAACTAATCATAAATAACAACAATTATCGTTTTGCCAAAAAGAGTTTAGCGCCATCAAACCTACCGAATGAGACAGTCTGCGCTCGACAACAAACAAAAAAGGTATTTGCTGAGGTAGGGAGGTGTGTGGACGGGGCAAACAAACACGCGGTAATGCAACCAAGCTTGCAATGTCGAACCAACCCTACCATGACCAGGCCTTTGCCTCCCCGCGCCAATCCCTCGGTGACGTCAGCCGGTTGCTTGTTCTTTGCTTCGAGTCTCTTCTTCTGATACTCGTCGTCCATTGTCATCGTGGCGATGCCTTTACCAAGGGCGCCTGTGACCTTTGACACAGCCCCAGCAGCCCCACCTGGAATAACGTGTGTCCTTTTCAGTTGCTCCACCAGTTGCTTATCAATGCGCAAAACGCACAAAGATACGAGCCACACTGTCCTCAGATGGAAAAAGGGAACCTACCAACTGTGTGCCCGAGCAAACTCAGGGCTCCGAGGCCCAGGCCTTCGAAGAACTCGCCAGGGCCTTGGATGATCCCCTGGTAGGGCTCGTAAAACAGGCTGGTGACGCCTTCAGCAATACCTGCAAAGCAAATCATAACTTTCCGCTTACGTGCGACCTAACGGGGGTCTATAATGCACGTGCAAGTCACACCCTGCCGGGCACCCTCACCCATAACGAGGCCGTACGGGTTCCCGATGACGTCGAGGCCCAGCACGAGCACGTAGAGCTGCTTGATGGCCTGGCCCGCGTAGTGGACTGTTGCGTTGCGCTGCAGGTCCGCGCCGCTGAGGAACTGGAACTTGCGCTCGAAATATGCCAACCTGAACGTGAAGCACGAAAACGTTTACGATGGATCGACCTGCCTGTTTGGTTTTCGAAAGCTGGGGTAAATTATGGCAAAGAAAATCAGATCCTGACCATTCCTTAAAAAACGTCGGAAGAGGGAATTTATTACAACGGCAGTCTCCGCTCAAGGACGTTGATCTATGATCCTTGGAACGATTTTATTTGTATCTCCTTTACAACGGCTGCCGCAGCCACGAAACCCGGATGTTCATCGTGATGCCGTCCCACGATGAACATCCGGGTTTTGTGATCTTGTCTAAGTTGAAAGATGAAAGTTGCGGACATCATCTTGCTTTTTAGTACAATTGGTATCGAATGTTTTTTCGCAGGCTCGAAGTGTCACGCGGTGCATTTTAATTTTGCCACTTCATCTGAGTCGTACTGAAGGTCAAAGTTGAAGGTCGCAGAACTTGGAACTGTCTGTAAGCTTATGTACTAACTGTATTTCAAAAAACTCTTGCTGGAGGCGCACGCAGTGGTTGTCTGCCGAGAAGTTCGAATCGACAGTTCACACAATAAGACACTTTCACGTTCTCGTAGATCAAGAAACAATATATCCACGATTAAAAACACCGCTGACAAAAACTACACTAGATCCAGGCAACCCGCTCTCACACTTACTTGAAAACGACGTCGTCAATGTCAGATAGGGTGACGCCGACCGACTGTAACACAACTGACAGGGCACTGAACGGCAAGGTGACCACGCCCGCTGCCCCGCCCTCGTTTTTGTCATCCCCAGACTGGTTCTGCATCGAGAACGACACGTGGACCTGCACGGAGCGATGTGAAGTTAGTCAGGGAGTGAAACACGCGAAACACCTGCGATCTTGCATTGCACCACAATTCAACGTCAAGTCGCAAAAATTCATTTACGGCATTTAAGAAAAAGACTTCGCTGGTTGTGTTTCAAGACGGCCCTGCAAAGATGGACGAAAATAATTTGAAATCCGACATGAGTTTGCTTCAACTTCATCGTAAACTGATTCTTTCCGTTGTTTTTTTTTTATTTTCTTTCATCCCCACAAAACCAACGCGGTGTCAGCTTTTGCGATTGTCACTTCAAGCGATTCGTGCATGACGACCAACCAACAACTCCCGCGGCCACCAACTCGCGCCGTCAAAACTCCACCCATCCTGCCACGCCCTTCTTTTAAATACATCAAGCGCCAATTTCAGATACGGTGCCGGTCGGTCAAACTATGAGCGCGAGACGCGACAGTCGCACGACACGAGCGCGAGAAAGCACATGGTGCGGTGGAGCTGCGCGTCGTACTTTGATCGGCGAAAGATGCAGGTTGTCGTAGAACACCACGGTGCTGTTTCCCGCATCCTCCTCTTCTTCCGCATCTTCGACTGCGCGCGAGAGATCCTCCATGAAGTATTTCCTTTTCTGCGTCCGCACACGAAGTATGAGTTAGATCAGTGGTTCTCAACCGGGGGGGGAATTTAGTATTTGCAAGGGGGGAATTTTGTATTTAGGATTTTGTTTAAAATGTAATATAGTTTAGCTTATCAGTTGTGAAGAGTTTAGTTTCTCTTCTTAGTGTACTGATGTAACAGCGTTCTTCACGAACTAAATTTCTAAGGGGGGGATTTTATCTGTGAATAACGGTCAAAGGGGTGCATGGGATATCGCATGGTGGATGAGGCTAAAATAATTCCGAAAAAAACGATTGTCGCCGTCAGCAGTCCACTAGCAAACACTTCTGGAGAGAGCATTGTTTCGTCACAAAGCACATTTGACAAAACAATGCTCCCGTGTTTATTTAGTTAGCAACCGTACGCGGCAGAGAAATGTTGCCCCGGTACCGAAAATACACGAAGCAGGGATCCACAAGCTCGTGTGCATCGTCGTCGACAATTTCAAGAACTTTTGTGCGTAAATTTTATCGTTAAAATTAAACTTGAACAAGAACTAAAATAATTATCGCTTTCCTTTATCAAAGAACGCCTCAACTTACATGCCGCACGTACACAGCTTTATCGCTGCCAGTATGACGTCACATGCAACACGTCGACATTTAAACTGTTCACAAGTTACAGCAAAGCGAAAAGCCGGCGCAAACATTTCGTTTGAAATCCGATCTATTGCGAGAAAAATCTATCGACCTTTCCTATCCCCTCAGATTTTCGTGCGAACACCACGACGCCTCATCGGCCGGAACAAAGGTCGGGTCCCCCCCCACTTTTAATCGAACTTGTTCAGCGCAAAACAAACAGCGCGAACCTGTTCAGGAGTGACCGTCGATCCTTCCGTTACGAATACCGGGATGAGGGCGTTGATCAATCCCATGTCCAGCTTCACACTGAATTCCTGGACCAGGACCTTTACGAACAGAAGAAGACAACCAGTCGCGTAGAAAGCTCTTTACAGTCGTTTAATGTACACATTATTGCGTGTTTTGAATAACATAAGATGCGGCTTATCATTAAAGTTCACGCACAGTCGTAATTGTATTCAGGGAGGAAATGGCGACGCGTCCTCTTCTGTTTGGCCCTGGGACCACCTGCACTCAACAGACTGCATTTTGTTTTAATTCTTGCAAATCGCAGCTGCGCAAGACGCCCGTAGCAACGTCGCCATACTTTGAAACGCTCACAGCCAGACTGCCAAGGCCAGTTGCACCGCATTGGAATGCTTAACGGTTGTCAATAACGACGCGGCGCCACCGTGCACGTTGCTCTGGTCTCACCTGGAAGTTCTTCACGTGATTGAAAGTTTGGTGGTGCGCGCTGTTCCTTTGCACAAGGCTGACTTCGACGAAAGGCTTGGGGGTGCTGTTGGCCGCAACCGAGCGCGGGAGGGGGACAGGGTGAAGGATGACAGGGAAGGTGGCGCCAGGTATTTGATTGTCCATCTGCAGTCGATTTATCTGTGGACAAGCGGGTGCCCGCGTGAGGCCTCAGGGAGACTCGAGCAAGTTCATTTGCAAGTTCGCTTCAAATTTACAGTTAAAAACGCAAGTCTTTGGCAGGGCGCACACGACAACACGGCAAATGAGCACAGTACACGGCAGATTAACACGCAAAAATCCACACCTTGGCGTGGACCGAAACCTGCGTTGAGGACGAAGAGAACTGGACCCACAAGCCGGCAGTGAACGAACGCTGCAAAGGGCATTCGTATGGTTGCAAGACCTTCATCTTGTCAAGGTCGAAAACGTGCTTTTCAAGAGCGACATTTTCTTTGAAAAAAAAAACATAACAAGCGATTTACGCAAAAAGAAAAAATTTCTAAGCAAATAAAAACAAGGTAATTCTTTGCTATACGCACGCACACACAACCAAAAGTCCAGACATCCCTTGAGACCTTACCCCGCTGTTCATTATCGTTTACACACATCTTGGAAGTAAATAATTGATGCGAGTTTTCACGACCATGGTTATCTCCCACAGGCAGGTCGATGCCTGTTAAGTTCCTGGCTATAGACATGTTTGCGACAATTGCCAGGCATGAAAAGGCACAACGTGGGGAATTCACCACGATCGCCTGGCGCCATACAACAAGCATTACTAGCTTTGATTCAGGGGGGAGTGACCATTTATTAAACAAACGAGAATTTGCAACGCCACGCACGCGGTTTCAAACACCGCAAAGCAGTTTTTCGAAAATTATTTTGCAAAGACAGAAACTTCGTAGGGTAGTCGGAACTGTCATGATTTGAGGCTTTCGAGCACGACCGTTTTTCCAAGCATTGATACTCACCTTGCTGGGCGTTCGACGAGGGTTGCCGCTTCTGGTAGGTCGCCTCGAGCAGTTCGCTGTACTTCGTCGCGAGCGCCTTCCACCGTTTCTTCTGTTTTTCTTCCCACACAATCCCTGAATATAATTCAAGTTACGCGTGGAAGAGTCACGGCATCGAGAAAAGCAAGACCAAGAACGCGGGGACATCCCTCACACTGCAAAGACACCCCTTTGACACCAGTCGGGGGGGACAAGCAGAACATAAAAAGGCCGCGCTGGTGGTGCGTGGGTCATGAGCACCTCACCAAATCTCTTCAGTGCTGTTCCACATTTGTGNNTGACTTTTAACTCATAAAGAAACTCAAAACAAATTATTCAATCCGAATTTTGCAAATACAAGNTTCGTTGTCAGTTCGAGACCCGCTCAAGAAATGGTGCAGATGCAGCCAGGCCTGCACCTGAGACTAATTTGTAGCATTCGCTCTAAAAGAGTAATCCGGTTATTGCATGGGGTTGCGTAGTTCAATCAGGAAGGGCTGAAACTCAAGCCTCAGCTGCAGTTTGTTCAGCTATTCACAGAAGATTAGCGTTACTCCTGTGACCAAGTTCGAGCGGTCGAAAATGCTGATGGTTTATTTTATGAAAAATTGTCAGTATCGTCCCGCAGTTTTCAGAGTTAATAAAAAAAATCTGACCATTCGACATCATTTCAATGGCGCCTCTACAAAAGCTACAGGACAGCCCTGTTGTCGAAATCTTTCGCCACAGTGCGTTATGGGACCGAACTATCAGTCGTCCGTCGGCCATATCGCCGAGAAAAAACGGAAACGGAAAATTTACGCCGGGAATTGCTCAACAGGACAGCACTGGATCTGCCGTTTTCGCCACAAAAAATGAATTGCGTACCAGAGCTGGTCAGGGCCAGGAAGGCGACCTCCCGTTGCGCAGTGCTGTCCGTCAGGGAGCACGCCACCCCGTGCAAGCTGAGGGTCAGTTCGAAGCTGGGCCGTTCGAAGCGCAGCGAGGTCTCGGCGGTCTTCGCCCGCTCCTCGTCCGTTGTGAAGAGCAAGACGCGTTGCAGGCCGTCGACGAACACGACGTAATAGACCTGGAAAGCCCGGGTTTCCGTGAGTTTCATTGTCGATGCGCGACAGCTACCGTTTGTTGCGCAAACCAGAAAAACGGAGTGAGTGACCATGAGCCGACATGATTGTCGGGAAAAAATGGCGACGTTTGCTTCAGAATTCGCGGAGATCTATCACCAAAAAAGTTACCGTTTTGCTTAAACACCTTATGGTTGCGATTAAAACTTCGAATTCTTATTGTAGAAATACTTGTGACATTAGTTGCAGATATTTCGGTCAAAACATTGCTGCTTGGAGATCAACAGCTACTATAGTCAAAGGGGAGTTTCTTTAGACGTTGTGGTTAAATATGAATGATATCAAAAGCAAATAGCACACGGTTAAAATCTGAACGCTTGGGTGATGCCATTATCATATGCACTGCAATATCACGTAAGCATTAAAGCCAATCGGAACACCACTGGCAAAAACCTGTGGTAATAACACGTTTTGAGCTATTTCAGCACTATTCCGTTTGCCTGAGTAGTTCAAACGGGTGTTTTGCGGGCATTAAAAAAAACAAAAATTCCGTAAGTTGTTGAAAAACTTGATAGGAAAGTAACGTGCTTTCACATGTGAAGTAAACATATGGTGTTAAAAACACGAGCAAACAAAAATGCATGCAAGTACCAGACGACGATTTCAATACTTTCAACAAACGCAAGTGTGACCAAAAAAACTTAATGCAAGCACCACCACAGTCTAAACAAATAAAAAGACAAGGCAGCAGCAACCTAGAGGTTGCGTGTGACGAAAACATCACCGTGGGGGCATTATGCCCTTCATAAAATCGTACCCAATTGCTTGTGGTATCGCGATGGATGAGTAAATCAAGACTGATGTTGCGTATCAACAGCGAACAACGCAATGAAAACAGAGGTAAAATCAGCTCGAAGCCGGTTCATTGACTGCGTCCGGCACCACCCGATTCACCCTTGCTTGCTGCAACATGCTTGCGCAAGTACGAACACCTCGCCCCGATGTTTATCAGCGTTAAGGAAGAAATGATCGCCACCGTCAGCCATGCGTGACACCAATCGTCAAGCCGCGAATCAGACGCTTATCGCTCCAGCGCAATGCTTCGGCACCGGGTAACATAACAACTCAGTCAATCAAACGAAATAGGGTTGTGCGATATTGACATACGAACGGATTTCTATCCGCAGCCAATAATAATCACGTGAGAAAACTAATAGCGAGAAAATGTTATGGTATTTATCTACTTCAAATAAAAACTCACGGTGTGAAAATTGTGTTGACTTATCTCTTTCATTTTCAGAACAGTGTTGACAATCAGCGAATTTTCAGCAAATCATTCCACAAGGAGTGCGCGTTGTTCTACTAGACCACTGCTTTATTAGTGCAAGGCTTCAAAGCAAATAGGCGCGAGTCACGGAGAACCTAGAGATGCTAAGGCAACGCTTTGCACAAATCAAACTGCTATCGGTTCCAAATACGAGCTAATGATTCACACTAAGTCACATGACTGCAAGAAGTGCTTTTTTGCAACCAAAAACCAACCGCGCCGAGCAACACCGCTCCGATGCGCATTCAACGCCATTCCAACCGTCCCAACTTGTTCTTGTTAAAGTTCGTTTGTTCATATCTGGTCACGAGCGATAGCATTGCAACTGAATCGCGTGAGAAGTAATCGCTGGCTATTGTCTCTTGCGCAACACCTGCTGCTGCTACACGATGCCGTGAAAACTAAAAGCACGAAAAGTTTTTTTTTCCACCCAAGCACCATCTGTTCACAACGCGATCATTGTCTGCGTCACAATCGCTGATTGTTTTTACGCGCGGTTTGTCCACAGCAGGGCTTCACCGGCGGGGGAGAGGGGAGCAGCACATCGCAACCGCCCCCGTACCCCGGCGCGAGCGCGAATGATAAGCGGGAAAGATGTGGTTGAATCTCCGCGGCCAGATCATCGAGCCGTCGGTCGCCACCAGCAAACGAAAGTAAATGAACATAAAGTTCGAACCATGCTCAGCGTAAATACCGGTACCTTGACGCTGTTCTTGGAGCTAAACTTTTCACGGATGGCTTTGAAAAGCTGAAGTTCTTTCTACGCGAGAAATCACCAAAGGCGGTTACACGTCTCAAGGTACGTCGCGTGAGAGAGATCACGTGACACCAGTGACGACACGAGAAAAACGAGAACCAAACGACGAGCCTTGAGGCTGGATCTTTTTGATCTAGCCTGGAGAAGTCCTTTCTTTTTGCAAAGAAACATAACTTGCAAAGTGGGCGAAACATCTGCGAAACTGAATTATCTAAACGGTGTATTTGAAGCAGTGACTAAAACTTAATTTTGAATCCAAGTTACTGATTGGTCAATAGCCGGAAAACCCAATCGCAGCCACAGATGAATGCAGAAAGGTACCAATCCGGGCCCAAGGCTACTTTTCAACAAAACTTGCTTGCCTAAAAATGGCTTTCAAATTTTACTCACACCCCAAAGAGGTCTGCTTACGACACCCTGTCACAGTGTTCTGGAGATAAAGAAACACGTCTGACCCAGTTCAGGTAAATAATGCTCTGTGAAACGTAATTGTTCGGCAAAAACAATCCTGCATGCGACCCGACATGCCGGTGCGTTTACACGACTGCTTCAGGTGGGAAACACGCGAATGCGCAAAGGCAAAATAAAACTTTTGCCGTAGTTCACCACGCGGAATAAGCGCAGGCTTTCTAGCGAATAGCCGGTCTACAGCTAGAGCTTGGCTTTTTCGACAACGGTTTTTGTGTCACGATGTAGTAAACACACGGCAAGCTAAAAGCTGCAGGCGACATTTCTGTTTCACGTCGAAATTACCCATTGCAGTATCCTGGAGGTAACTGTCCTGACAGTCCGAACTAGCTGTGGTGCAACTAGGAAGTTTACTCCACAAAAAATTGATGCCAGTATGCTGCTGTCGCCCGCGCAGCAGAGTGAAGGCCCGACATGTGTTCCTGCGTCTCTGAATTATTGGGCAGCGCTGCCCAACTGACCTTGTGCCATCATACCTCAAATGGGCCAAAACCGTACAGATGTTGCAGCGTGCGGCTATTCCAACATGAGTTTTCTTGAATAGAATAACAGAGTCATTGCTCATTCAGCCGAAAATTACACCTGGCCTAGGACTTATGGTTATCTCACAAGAAAGGTCTTCAGCTGTTTTGTTTTACCTCAGTGACGAGCAATATTAAAATCCTAGCGACCACTTTTCAGGCTCGCGGACATTTCGTTGGGCCGGTGCTACTGAAAAGGCATATGGTTTTTACCACGTGGAAGGCTTTTGGCTTCCAGGGTCATTTTTAGCAACATCGCTTTTGGCTTCGCTTGTAAAAACGGTCCGAGATTTGCCCGCCGCGCTTCTATCGGGTTCGCCACGACAGCTGCAACTTACGCACATTCAAAAAGTGGTGATGAGCAATGTTGGTAGCACGTCTATTGCAGCAACGAACACCTGATCGGTTGCGAAACGTGTAACTCGCTCCAAGCGGATCGACGTGGATTTTATGTGATTCGCTCGTTAGCTTGCGCTCTGTCCCGCCCGGGTTCCGCGAATTACCCCTAAATACGCATCGCTTTTGTTCCGTTCTATAAAGAAACAAGCGGATTTCCGGTCCGCACCGAAGCTGTGTCGTGTAAACGCACCCCGACACTTGATTGTAGAAAAACTAGTCGGATATTATTTTGTTTTCTGAGCAAAAACTAAATAGTTCAGCAACCAATGAGAGTTACAACACAATCCTTCCTCAACTCCACATTTTCTGAAGGTTCGTCATTATGAGCCAAACGGAATTGGTATCCATAGAAATTAACTCGATGGCGCGCACCACCAGGGGGTACTGCAAACTACGAACGAGCGCTTCAAGTGGTTTTGTCGACGCCACCCACCTTCTTAGCGTCGGGGAGCGGGAAGTTGCCTTCCTGTTCGCGGAAGACGTCGATCGTGTCTTGTTTTCCAAACGACGACTTCCAGAGCAACTCGCGCTGATTGGTCGGCGCGTCCCACAGGACGTGACGCGCCTCGCCGTAGTCGATTTTGACCAGCGTGTCTTGTTTGTTTTGTCTTAAAAGACAAGAGCTTTGTTCGGAACGTTCCGGCAATAGCGCGAAGTCGTGCTCTCGGAGTCGCAGCGTCCGCCTGTCCAGCACTGACACTGCCTTGGTAGGAGCGGTTAAATAACTGGTGGTATTCACGTTTCTTTCTGGGCCGGTTTCGTTTGCAATGCAGCCGGACTTTGGCGTGGACTCATTTGCGCGTCCACACGGCCAGTCTCATGCGAAACCAGCTCGAATTACTTTTGCGAACTTACAACAGTCGGAAAACCTTCCGACTTCTCTTTGTGACGTCGGTATTCTATGCGTTGTGACGAGGGATTGACTATTGTTTTGACAGAACGGACAAATTTTCCGACCAGCAGAAGTCTAACCATCCACCCTCCCCAAACACAATGTGGATTGCAGGAAAGAAACAATCTTTGCTAGAAATGCTCGTGCACGCCAAGTACACTGAAATTAAGCCGATCTTTACCCAACTATGCGCCTGCTCCCCAAGCAGGGACCGAGTTTGCTAGAAAACTTTGGGGGGGAAACTTTATGTGATATGCATGTTGTTGTGATCATGTCCATTTTTCTTATTTTTTTCCCGGTTTCACGCTGAGAGTTTTCAACAGTATTACAGTTATGTAACCACGATATTTGTACAACTACATTATTTTTATCATAAATTTTGGGGGAGACAAAAGATACTGTGTCCCCCTTGTCCAAAAGTTGGGGGGACATGTCCTCCCGTACCCGCCTGAAACTCGGTCCCTGCCCCCCAAGTAAGTCTGGAAGTAAATTGTGATTCCTCTCGAAACAATCCCTAGTAGCGGAGCGCAACAAACAAAACTCGATTCCTTTCCCAGCCGGTGTACGACCCACTCTCACCCGCACTCCAGGCTCATCGCAGCGGCGTCGTTGACGACGAGTACGGCAGTCGAGCCGTCGTAGTAGTTGCTCGCCGCGACTTCGATCGACGATTCGGTGACCGAGACCTCGACGAACAGGGCTTCGTCGCCGACTTTCACCAGAACGCCGCTGTCGAGTTTGTTGAACCTGACGACGAAGCAACATCGGTCACGTTCTTAACTTCCGGGGGGGGGG
>JGI24158J21664_10003056_pt1 | contig 20739 bp, 13 predicted proteins | sample Ectturendosymbi3_FD_21664 | JGI IMG/M metagenome (IMG submission 21664) | reverse complement strand
GCTAATGGTTGGTTTACTGCATGCGATGGCTTTTATGGTGCTTCTGCTTATTGGCTGAGTCATATGAAACAATAAACCATTACCATTACCATAAATGGACACCAAATCTGAGAAAATACCTACGAACGAGGTACCGCGTGAACCAAGTAGAAATTAACAAGTACTTGTAACAACAAATATTTTCGATTTTGTAGATTACAGAAAAATTATTTAATTGACCATCCTCACATATTATAAAAACTTCTTATTTCCGCTTGTCTGCTGTAATTGTGTTAGCGCGTCTTTTTGTTCTTATGTCCTGTTTACGTGTGCTTATGTCCTGTGGATATGTCTGCACCGTCTTTGCAGATATATGTAGGCCTATAGAATTCTGTAGATTTTGAGTCGTCTTCTGTGCAGTTCGATTTGTATTTCGCGGGGGAGGATGGCTCGAAGACCTTGCGGTCATTCTCCTCCCCCTGATATCTGATTTTTTCAGATGTTAAATAAAAATGTCTGTCTGTCTGTTGTACAGCATGAAATGAACAGTGCCAAACAAAATATTTGCTGGAAACCCCCTGGAAAACGCTCCCGAAGAACCCCTAAAATAGAAAAACTCAGGCAAAAAAGGTTCTGCATGAAACGAATTTTGGATAAAGCAACACTCATCGTGCATATGACGGAAAGTCATGTGCCAGACAAACTTTCTGCTGGAAACCGTCCGCCAGACACTGCTAAATGTTTGCCTGATGACTTCACGTCATATGAGGTGCACTTGCACAACTCATTGCGAATAATATGGCTGTGTGGAGGAAGGAAACGTTGACGATTCACCGCAAGATTAGGTGATACGCTGCTTGACCAAATATATGCATAATAGTGTTGCGTATTAGGTAAATTTGGCTCACGCTTTCAACTTATAGCCTCTGAAAATTCTCATTCCAAGTTTCAGAAAGTAATCGAGGATACTTTTCCCAGCACGCTCTGTGTTCATTACGTAAGTAGCTGCTAAACCTGCTCCGTTAATACACACTTGGACATTTATCGGCTGGCTAGCTCTGTGCAACTGATGCAAAATTTTAGGTCAAATTTCATTTTAACGTCACTGTGTGATCAATAATTTTTTTCAACGCGTGCGTTTATTAAGACAGTTGGCACTTGCCTCAATATGTGTGCCTTATTTCATAAGAATTAGCGGTGTACTTGCATTTTGTTTTCCGGTTTGTTTTTAGACATAACGCCAATTCAAATTTTGCAAAATTTGTTAAATGTGCAGCTGAATTGTTATTCAGAACGAATGCTTGTAGAAAGAAATTTGCAGGTGTTAGACATCTGCACTGTAGAATGCTTATGCAACTGCCAGTGTCACTGTAGCACGTGGGCAGATTCCTGTCTAAACAAGTGAATACACTTCATTCAACTACGCCACTGTCGTCGCTCCACAATGCTGCATCACACTGTTTAATTAATCAGGTTCGAGATCTTTCAACAGTTTATGACCAATCAAGTGTTTTCTTGTCCGATTCTTGTTCTTTGTAAATAGTAGTACGATCAGGCAGGCCCATTGAGAGAAATTTTACCTGAGGGTGCGAAGACCTATAGCGGGCTCCGAGCTTCTGGGTTTCTCGTTGAACTTGTATAGTTTGTTTCTATAGTAATTAGAATAGATAAAACAGCTACCATGCCATGGTATAGAAATATATTAATTGTGATACTGGCAACTAGCTTATACACTAGTAATTTTGGGCTTGATTCCAGAAAAACTTAGCGTGCGCACTTTCGTCCTCCCGGTCCCCAGTACCTCTCGGGCTGGGGTGCGATATACCTCTCGTGCCCCCTCCCGCCGGCCCTGCGATCAGGTAGAGCTGGTCCACGAAAACATTCTGGAGCAAACGTGTCGTTTTGTTGTCCATATATATGACAACGGGTCGAGACCATGTCCTGGGTACAATATGTCAGCTTTTCCCCATAACATGCTGATAAAGCGTGCCGTTTGAATTTTTGGAAATAGTTTTTACACAGATTGGAAGTACAGTAGCCTACAATCAAACTTTTTGATATGGACCAATCGTTTTCCATAAATTAAGACACAAAAAATATCACTGGCCGTCTTTCAAAATGCATGCAAACCTGGAAAATTACTGTTTTGCTTCTATCTAGTAGAACGTCTTAATTATTTTAATAAACTCATTTGGGTTATTTCGCACTGTTTTGATAGGTCTACATTATATGGCAAGCCTACGCAAAGTGTATGAGCGTATCTCATATGCTTTTAAGGTATGTCAGTACTCCCCGCATCGTTCACTTTGATCACGTCAGTTTCATGCCTTATAATAGGCAAATTATTTTTTCTGCTTTGCTTTCATCCGGTTGTTCTTTGGTGGTGAAATCTTTGAAAAATTGTATTAATTCTCTATTTTTGTCTTTTTTAACTACTTCCAGTGGCTTGAATTTACTCTTTAAAAGGCTGTGGTGTAGCCAAAGTCAGTGAAATTGTATGAGTCAGGTACAGCAGCTGCCAATTCTTTGAGCTTGGAGTAAGGAAGTGGTCTTGGTGGTGGTGTCAATACTGCAAACACGTAGAAAGCTCACGCCGGCCACGAAAAACGTATTTGGCATGGTTAGCGTAATCTGCAAACGACAACAAAATGCGTGGCTTATTGGCTAGAACTAGACCATTCCGCGTAAATCACATAAATTTGAGCAGAAATGCAGAAAAACAATGCAAATTTTAACTTTTTCACTGGTATCTGTGGTGTTGGCCGAAATTCATGGTTTTAAATTGATTATAGGCTGATTCTCACCTGCGTTTGCCGGTCTAGATAGAAGCAGGTCCATCGCCAGATCAACAGAATTGGGGTGGCTTTAAGCTTGTTTGTGGGGTTCATATTAGTACAAAAAGATTGGAGATTGACTTTATCAGAGGGACTAGAGCTTGATTTTGTAGGTATTCACTGTGAATTTGATGGCCTCAGCCCGCCTGCCTCTACTTCTTTTGAACAGTGTCACACCTGTTCTTCATAATCTGGACTAGTGAGATTGATGTTTTTTCTTCACATCAGCATCCCAATGTCCAAATATGTGAAACAGTATCAAACACTTGATTGAAATTCTACATATATATTGCATTAGTGGCGATGAATGTATGTTAGGGCAATATACTTTTAGGCTCAGTGTGAAAGAGAACCTATCGTGCAATTATGAGATCATTTTTCACGATATCCAGCAGAGCTACCTAAAATGGGAGTAATATCATAGCAAATGCCATTTATTTATTTTTTGTTTTTGATTTGTCGCTTCAGCAACAAATATGGTTACCATGTACACGTGTAACTGCACAAGCTTCATCTGGAAATGTGATCGTCATTTCGTTATTGATTAGGCTCCTGTCTTGGAAGGTGGAAAATGAGTTGTTACTTCCTAGTGTAAGAAGAACCATTCTACTTCTAAACAGTTCGGAATACATTTCAGACATTGCTTTTTTTCTGATACGAGGATATCCAAAACAGTGTCAAACACTAGCGCGCATCATCCCTTACGGCAGCGGTCCTCAACCCCCGGGCCTCCAACGGGTACCGGACATCGAAATTACAAAATGTATGCTGGTGGTGACACCACTCGCATTCTGGGCATGTGATTGATCGATTCCTGTCATAGAAACACTGTTGAGAGAGTACTTCCGAGCCGTGGTAAAATTGTCAAACGCTGACCGGTCGGCGGTTACAAAAGGGTTGGGGACCACTGCTTTAGTGTATATCTTTCAAACACTTGTTGTAAATATAAAATATTCTTTGGGACTCCCACAGCGTTCTCAGTAACGTGTAGCTTGTGAAAAATAGGACCTATCTTTTTGGACCCGTTCCAAACTTCTTGTGAATTAATGACATATTGCAATTTTAAAATGTAGTGATTCCCTGAAAGATTGCGTAGTTCGACCAAAAAATAGCCAGTTTCTTGACACTTTCGTGTGATACCCAACGATTGTCAGAGAGCAGCTGGAGTATTGAAACAAGTGAAGACTTTTTGGCGCCCCCTTATTTGACTGCCCCCCCCAAACGACTGGTCTAGATCCGCCACTGATTTCCACCCGCCGTGAAGACTTAATTGAAATGGAAGCAATTGTCGGCTTTCTTGGACTTGGAGATCAGATGAGCACTCTGCTTTGATTTTATCGCCATACTTATTGAAACAAAGATAATTCCATTTGCCTCCATGGAATACAAAAAGCTTTTCTGTATAAGTACTTACCAAAGTAATGTTCTTACAAATCTTGCAGAGGAAACATTGTTAACTGATCCTTAAAGAGGCCATTTGCAACAAATTTTGGCCATCTTATTTTGCTGCTTGATTTGGGCCAGTGATTATATGTGGGCAGTGGTGGGATTCAATTTTTTTAAGAACAGATTCTCTCACTCCAGGACTCACTAACAACAGGACTCACAGTCTCCAGAGGAAAACCATGTTGGTTGGCCCGATATAAGTGCAAAGGTTGACCTTTGTGTTGTCAGCTGGTACAGTCTAGCAAGGGGAATTGTTTTTCACTATTAAAAGTTAGTAACACGTCTATGAGAGGTTTGTCAAAATGATGCTAGATATACTAGTTACGCACTTTAAAATTTTGCCTCAAACATCAAAGCAGTTGCTTTTTTTCCAGCACAACATATGGGTTGATGCCTGTTTCAACATTTCTGAAATAGCCAAACGTAATCGTAATTACTTTGAAGACTACATACAGTTCGGATTTATCTCAATCCTTGATGGTGGAGAGGTGAAAGGCCAGTGTGCTTTGCGCCAGAAAGTTCTTGGAAATGAGTCACTGAGGCCACCAAATTTAATACTTCATCTTGGGAAGACTCATCCACAGTACAAATGCAAAAATATGGACTTCAAGCTCATGGAAGAGTCTGTGAAGAGTCAACGTTTGGACGCAACTGGAGGTTTGTGCAAACAGTCGCGTCATTTGACTGAAGCTTGTTACACCGCGAGTCTGTTCGTAGCCCTGCAGAAAAAGCCGCACAGAATCGGAGAAATTCTGGTGAAGCCATTCGCATTGGGAATGGCGCGAATAGTGTTGGGTGAAGTAAGCAAACAGCAACTTGCTGGCATCTCGTTGTCCAATAACACGGTACAACGAAGGATTCGGGACTTGGCACAAGCCATCAAAGAACAGGTGATTTTGAGATACGAAATGCATCGCTTGTTTTTTTGGATCAGCTGGATGAATCCACCGATGTTTCATTGCGTTCTCACCTGACTTTTCTTCGTTATTTGAGGAAGGTGAGATGAAAGAGGAATTTTTGTTCTGCTCGTTATTAGAAACAACCACAAAGGCAATTGATGTTATCACAAAGGTGTCAGAATTGTTTAGGAGCATGGTTAAAATTGGTAAATCTGTGTGGGGCATGCACTGATGATGCGCCAGCGATTTTAGGAGCAAAAGGTGACTTCCAGAAACTTATTCAAGATCGAGCTCCACAACCCGTGCCTCCTCACTGCATAATCCATCAACAGGCTCCTGCTTCAAAAACTCTTCCCAATCCTCTTAGAGATGGTTTGAAACAAATAATAAAAATGGTGAACTACGTCAAGAGTGGAGCATTAAACTCTCGGTTTTTCAAGCAAATATGTAAGGAAATTGATTAAGAACATTAGAACCGTCTATTTTGTACCAAGGTACGCTGGTCGTCACGAGAAAATCTTACAGGCCAACTGTTTGAACTGCGAAAAAAATAAAATCAATTCTCATCAATCAAGCGAAAAAGAAATGGTATCCAGTCTCGAAAATAACCAGGAGTAGAATCTGGTAGTAGAGGACGGTTATTTTCCGCTGGGCATATCTTGCTGACATATTTCAACAACTCAATAAAGTTACTGTGACACTACAAGGAAGGGGAAGGACAATTGTCGATTTCAGTGGCGTACGCAGAAATTTTTAATGGGGGGGTTTCATTCAGTGGCATATGGAGGTCATTTGCATTTGGTGTGTGCTCTTTGTGACGTCACAATTTGACGTCATATTCATGTTTACAAACAAACGTTTTGGCGAAGTTTGTTGACATAATAGGTATTTTCTTCTCCACGCACTCCCTTATTTTATGTGTCATTGCACTGAATATAAAATATCAGCGCTCCAATTTAGAATATCGGAGGAAAATTAACTCAACGCTATCACACAGCAGTTCATAACTGCAAAAATATCAGGCTGTGTGTTGAAGCAGGGTGGTAAAACACACTCATCATTGCGTCAGAGCAATTTACAACGGCAAAATGAGGCTGCGCTAATGTCTTATCGAATACGAGCAGTCGAGTATAGAAAGTGTGCGACTGGCTGGCTGGCGCACACCACGATAGAAGTCCAGCAAACTTTTAGTTTTCCTTTTTCCCTGCTGAGACATGATCAAATTCCTGAATGCTTCTGCGTTAAAAACTGCTGTTTTTTAGCTCGTGCAACAGTTCTATCATGCTACAGAAATTGGTAATGTAGCCAATGCGGTCAGCGCTTGCGCTAATCAGCCTTAGCAGACATAATAAAGACAATTGTTTCGGACAAAAGTGAATTATCGCGGAACACAATCTTAAACATGCGTAGTGGACGAATGGTCTGCAAAAAGCGATGAGATGGTTTCTGGACGCAGACGATGACCCAGATTCTTACCAAAACCTAATCATTACTTTTTGGCCCATTTACAATATTCCTTGAAATTTTTATGCAAATTTATTCCGTGGTATTTGCATTAAGTCAACAAATTAACAAGCAAAAAGTATGCGAAAACAATTAATCGTCTTTGTAAAGGTATTAAAGTTTTTGTAAAAATCAAGCTCCAGGGGGGCTTTTATCCCCACCCCCCCACTTGCGTACGCCCTTGTCACTGCGTCAGAGCAATTTACATCTGCAAAATGAGGCTGCGTTGATGTCTCGTCAAATACAAACAGTAGAGCATAGAAAGTGTGCGGCTGGACTGGCTGGCACACAACCCGGTTTGCAAGATCGAATCTTGCTAAACTACGCAAGAATTGAGAATGCGCATAAAGTACGCAAGAAAACTTTCAATTTTTTGTTATGTATAGATGTCCAGAAAACTTAGTTTTCCTTTTTCCCTGCTGAGACATTATCAAATGCCTGAATCCTTCTGTGTTAAAAACTGCTGTTTCTGAGCTCGTGCAACAGTTCTATCATGCTACAGAAATTGGTAATGTAGTCAATGCGGTCAGCGCTTGCACTGATCAGCCTTAGCAGACAAAATAAAGACAATTGTTTCGAATTAAGTGAACTATCGCGGAACAGTCTTAAACATACGTAGTGGACGAAAGGTCTGCAAAAAGTGGTGAGATGGTTTCTGGATGCAGACAATAACCCAGATTCCCAACAAAAACTAATTATTAGCTTTCGGCCCGTTTACAGTCTGCCTTGAAATTTGCATGCAAATTTATTCCGTGGTATCTGCATTAAGTCAACAAATTAACAAGCAAAAAGTATGCGAAAACAATGAATCTCCTTTGCAAAGGTAATAAAGTATCTGTGAAATATCAAGCTCAATGTTTTTTTAGCCCCAATCCCCCCTTGCGTACGTCCTTGGTCTATTTCACTGACATCCTCAACACATTCGTGGAAAAACTTGACAATCGTTTTGTCGATTGCACGAGGATGTGGTTGGACTGCGGCTTGGAAAAGCATTATGGGTGATGCATAGCGAGGAACTGTTTTTGGTTCGGCTAAAGTTAACAACAGGTAACATCTATCTTGCTTTAAAGAAAAACAACGTTATGACAACAGTGGTCAACTGTGAGCGTTCTGATTCTTGGAAATTACTTCAACAACTTATTAGGATGTACTAGGGGCACGTGGCCCACAAATGTTTAAAGAAAGCCGATCTAAAGCAGGGGTCGGCAAATACCGGGCCGCGGCCTGGTGCCGGTCTATGAAGGAATTGCTACCGGGCGGCGCGGAACCAAGTCCAAATTGGTTCAAAAGTGACTGAAACGACTGAAATAAGAAAAACATTGCAGGTGCCATTGACCACTATAATCCTTTCAGGTCGGAGCATCTTACTGCGGCAAAGCATGCCCAGATCTCTCATTGAATCAGTTCCATAATGACTTACGAGTTGTAATAAATCTTCATGTGCCAAACATTCATTATTTCATTGAGAGCCGGTCCGCAAAATATTGCCAGGCTGAAACCGGTCCGCAGTGCGAAAAAGATTACCGGTCCTTGATCTCAAGGGATCATATTTTGTATAGTCCACGCCTTAAGTGTGGACTAGTGGGTACTTCGATGTTTGTGAAGTATTTTTGCTGTTCAGCTCCGTCTATGTCGGTGTGTATTGTATCGTGCAGGCAGCTGCTGCGAGCGTAACACGGTTGTTCTAGTTTGGGTGTGCTCAAAAATATAACAGATTTGGGTGGATTCCAAGGTTCACGTTAACTTTTCAAAGAATGATTGTCTCATGGGCGTCGGAAGGGTTTTTTCCAGGGGGTGCCAATAGTGGATTTTTCCAGCGTAGCCGAAAATATTTTTCCAAGAGGGGTCAAAAGTGGTGAAATTTTATTTTTCCACTCGAAAGCAAGAAAACGACCTTTTTTCTGAAAATTTAATAGAAAAATGTCAAATTTCAAAATCCAGGTGGTCCATGCCCCGATGCACCCCCCTTATGACGTCCATGCCTATATGTATGAGTATTTTGTAGTTGGTTAAGGTAAAGGGGATTTCTCTAAAACGTCACATAGGTATGATACTTGCTTCGGGTGTNTCAAGGTCAGAAAAAACTTGTGCAAATTTACCCGACTCCAACCAACTGTCGTGATTTGGTGGGTCATCAATTCACATTGATGTGCAACTTACTCTATTGGAAACCCTTCGACGGAGAGCAAAAGTGAAGCCGCGCCGAATGCGCACAAGCCACAAAGCAGTAGGGCGCAATTTGAATGTTTGCAAGACGTTGCTTCGCCGCATCGTTTTACTTATAAACGAATTGCTTTCTTATAATAGGAATAACCGTCAAAGCTATTGGCGTTTGAGACATACGGTTCAGACATTTCTGTAATAACAATTTCCATCATCAGTGAGATGAAGAAACTACATGGTGATTTCATTTCAAACAATGTGGAAACAACATCTGCAATAAAAAGTATGAGGCAAAAGCCAGCGTTTTTTATCTCTATTCAAAATACTTGCTAAAGTTATGCTAACTAAAAGCACAATATATCATGAAAAAAGGTTCGTAAAATTTTTTCTACTTAGATCAAGTGTTCCATGTAGGAATACGCAAAGTACTCTTTTAATTCTTTGTGCGTTTAAATTCCTCTTTATACCCTACTGTCATGGTAAGTGGTGTCAGGCATTTTCCTTTAACAGCTGCCACAGCTGTTGTAAATCTACTCAGTTCATTGCGATTCTTAAATTTTCAGGCTATTAGTAAGTGTGAGATTTTAATGACTCGCCTGCTATCTAACAAAAATCCAGCACCAGTTAAAGCATCTAATTCAACACAGGTGCTGAACATCGTGTTCATCCAAAACCAAAGAAGGTTGTACTCTCGAAGCAACACTTGATTCATTAACTTCAGGTTTGACGTTCCGTGGCCGCTTTGGAGACTAACGTTGAAATATTTGACGTGTTGAAATAGCTGCGGGCAGCGTTGTCGACATACGATATCCATGAGTCAGTTTGACAAAGCTTTGGGGCTACCTTCTTTGACAAATTGTGATTGCGATCGTGACTCGTGATGGCGATGACGAGCACGGAACACACCGTTCTGCATACATGCGCTTTTGTAAGTCCTGCGCTTTTGGAAGTAGATTACCTGGTTATCGCAGCTGGTTTACGAAACAAATATCGTTTGGTTTGATTGTGGTATAACTGTGAACAAATATCATGGTATAACTGTGCACGCTAGTCGCGCTTGAGACTTGCTGGTTAGTGTCTCACTAACATTCCTATGACGTCGCGCACTACGAACGGTTGTTCTTTTTTGTAATTCTTATTGTAGTAGTTCCTGCTTTGGGTATCTTACTTTTTGTCGGTTTAGATTTCTCATGCCCACTTTGTCTTTTGTGAAAATTCGGCTTAATATCAGAGTAGGAATACGTATCTTCTTAAGCTGCCAATTCTAAACTGGTGAATCTACAGAGGCGAAATGACTACCTATGGTTTTACAAATTCTACGGTTCTTAGTAAGGCAACCAAAAATCACTATGGCAAAATTTTTTCTGCTGGGCCAGAATTTAATCAAAAGGGAACAAATTAAAATTCAGGCTGACATAACAGAAATTTGAAAGTTGAAAAAAATTATAGTCATAACGTTAAGTCAAAATACAGCCATTTGGAGGCATTGTATTTCGCTCTTCTTGTTTTAGTTAAGTTGCCTTGAATTTGATGATAAAAAATCGGAAATTACAAGAAAACCGTGCAGTTGTTAAATAAAAACTTACCGTGTGTATTGGATTACAAGTCTCTTGCGTGTATCAGTCGTATTCCTAACTCTAACCGGTCAAAGATGGTACACATTTTTTACATTCAATTTTTATTGAAAAATGAAGCCAGAAAATCAGTATCCACATTTGATTCTGTGAAGTGTTCAACCGTAAGCTTGAATCCGACATGACATAATGAACACTTTCTTTCAAGATGCATGGTGTAGTTTTCACAATTAATACGTATCAGAACAAATGTTGCCTTGACTGTGCTGGCAATTAAGTCACACATGGATTAGCAGTTCAATCGCCACTGCATCTCGTGCTTTGTGTTTGCCTTTCTCATTTTGTGTTTTATTTGCCGGTACTTTATTGCACCTGTGCTCGTGTGTGCACACACCGCATTAGCGATGTTTGTGCTTCGTTTGTGTGACGAAATGGCATTTTTTATTCCTCAAACTCGCGTTTATACAGTAACTGCAACTTTATTTTCAAGAAATAAACAAAAGTTTTTTTGTTTATATCAGGTAAAATTCTGCAATGCTTTGCTTTTTGGTAGTGCGGAAACTTAGTTGTCAAAATAGAGTCTAAATTCGCATAAATAAAGTAAAAATTTTAGTTTCAGGTGAAACAGAAATTAACCTAGTTATACGTTTCAAAGTGAAATATGTGCTTTCATGAAAACTACAATATTGAAACACGCCGCCATAATAAAAATGTGGTGAAGTCATTAAAATATTTGTTCGCTGTGCAAAGGTAATGTCAAATTTGTCAACTTTAGCGCATGTTAATCTGCTATTTCACAACGAAAAGAATGCAATTATATGAAAAGTGTGCATTATGTAGCGCAGCCAGAATTTAAGAAGTTTGTTTTTCTATTCTACCCACTGAAATATCGGTATCGATGTGTTCTGAACAGTCGATGTTTATTTGCCACTTGCAGGCACATGCGAGGCAGGTTGCAGGGACTTGGACAACTTATACTTGTGAGTGTGATACTGGGCAAAGTTTCTCAAAAAAGCAACCTCTCTGTTGAAAGCTATAACGTTTCAACCGTTCATCCGAGTAGTTCTTCCGCGACAACAGCACGTGTCAACAAAGCATTAAAATGAAGTTTATTTTTATGCAACTATGAAGATTGTATCAAAAGCATAAGAAGTAGCGGCGCAGTTCACAAATGTTTAGAGCAATTTGCTGGATAAAGCACGCGAACCGCAAAAGTATGACTGTAACCTACCAATGCGCACTTTTCTACCTGTGCTATACCATTTCAGCTGTTTAACTGGAGCGTAGCGTAGCTTAGAAAACAATTGATTAATCATTCCAAAGGCAGAGATTTACCACAGCTGAGAATGGTGCCATTTCAAGTAATTACACAGCACTTGACAAAATTTTATAGAAGCCCGTTGCAATTTTTGTCAGTAGTTTCTTAATCTTTGCACGTGCTTTACGCTATCACCAGTCTGACACATTGAAAACTTGTCATTGATCACAAAAACCCAACTTCGTTTAACATTAAAGTTCTGAGAGGTGCATCTTTAAAAATAGCAAGTTAAGTGTTAGTCGAAAGGGCTGTCGAATCGCTTAAAACAAGGACACTCTGCTCTGATTGTTGCCAAGTCCGTCATGAGACTTCTTCACCTGGTGGCACTAGAGAACAACATAGAAACACTCGGGATGATTCACACCAAACCTGATCGGTCGATTCTGCGGGAGTACTTCACCGTTTTTTAACAAGTCACTGTACCTGAAATGTTCCACTTAATTTGACAAACACATTTCCTTATTGTCTTTGAATTAAAACCAGGGCAATATTAAGTTGAAAATACATATGAGAATATACAAGCAAGGTTTAAAAAGCGCAAGGAAAGTTTTATTAGTTGGAAAACTCTCTAGATACATACAAAAAATGAAGGAGTATGATCATATTTGGAGCAACAGTCTGTGGTTCCCCGTTTTAGATACAAGCTGGATTCGAGTTTTGACCCTCTTGCTGTGATGTTTCTTGCTAACAAGCGTTGAGCTCAATAGCTTTCAAAGTTCTTTCAGTTTGTGGCGCTAACATCTGAAAAATGTTTAGATTTCAATCTAAGTTTAGTGGACTCCGGAGGACTCGAAACTAAGACGTTAATTGTAGTTAGTAGAATGTTAAATAATAGCCTTCTAACGGCAATGCAGAGTAGACTAAGCCGGACCCACGCTGTTCTTGGCAGGGCCATTCCAGGAAGGTGGGTGCCAAGGGCGGTCCAGGGAAGGGCGATAGCCCCCCATAAAACCTACGAAAGTAACTTTATTCAACCTGATTTTGTACAATTCGGAAAACAGCATTCGTGATAAAAGGCCATTCTGCCGTCCATTGTTTTGTCACAGCAGTCTTGTGACCTATACTTCATTTCTCTTACAGTAGGGCACCCGTAATGAGAATTGACTATCAAACATTACTGAAATCGCCCCCTCTAAACTTACTGGTTGGATCCGCCTCTGGTGGGTGCGGATGTCCGGGATGAAAGTATAGAGCAGTGGTTCTCAAACTTTCATGAGCCGTGGTCCCCTTCAAAAGACTCTCAACACTTGTGGCCCGCTGCTCATCAACAAAAATACCTGGTTAATATATCGTGACACTTGGGTCATGCAATATCACAGCAAAGCTACCTAGAGAAGGCCTCTGCTCGTGGCCCCCAAACAACCGCTCCGTGGCCCCCAATAGGGGTCGAGTTTGAGAAACCCTGGTACAGAGTCTCAAAGTGCTCTCCAACCATTCCGCATTCTATCCGTGATGTGCCCAGAGCGCCGCACTTCTGTTGTTGATTGTTGTCGTCGAGTGAACTGACGAGTTGCGCGGCGGGTACAAATGCATGTCTCGATTTGAGATCTGTGCATTCCCGCTCCGTGGACAGGTGAGCTAAGAATGGAGCAGATGTCCAGGCTCTAGGCACGGCGTGCTAGAGACAGTTTGCGACGAAACTCAGCAGGTTATATGCCTGCGAGGATAGAAAAATTGTCTGCTGGTTCAGGACGCAGGCATCCGGGGGCAGTGGTACTCGGCCCTCCCATTTGAAATCTGTGTCTCCCTTTTCATGCTTGTCCCCCCGGTTGCTGCATACATCCAATATTGTATTTAAAAAATGTGGCCCACCCTTGTGGTTTTTGCCCCCCCACTGCTGCGAAATCCAGGCGACGGGCCTGACATTACTCCGAGGTATTTGGGCTCGGAGCAAAAGGGCAGGGTTTCGTTGTTGTAGTTGACTTGCAGACCACGTTTAACTTCCTTTTGTTGAGATGTAAGACTGCCCACACCGTTTTTGTAGTGCTGAAACCGACAAACTGGCAACACTGATTGGCATAAATCAGAATGAAAACATTATGAGACTTATATAGTGACATAATTATGATCAAATAAGATAAACAAAAGCAAAAAATTCGACCTGAATGTTACGTTTGTGACATAACTTCTACTTAACAATGCTGCCTGAAGCTGTATTTATGAGAATTGCTATGGAATAGCATTGCAATTACTATATCACAGCAGCTGATGCTATAAGCTAAAGTTGTAGAAGTATTAAATCTATGAGAATATAAGCTTTGAGCCACCACCAATATCTTTCGTTGTTGAACAGGCCATAAGCAGGAAAAGATTGAAAATCCCTGTCCTTAGGTCTCCGTTGATTGTTGCGTCGACGTCGTGTTGAATGCGTTATTTACAGCTGGCGTAAAATGACTTAGGACTACTGCTGCAGCCCCACTAGTGGTGAAACGTTGCTTTTCAAGTGTAATAGATATCAAATGAGAAAATCAATGAAAACAAATCCTTTAAAAGTCAGTTATTTTAGTTGTTAAGCATGCCAGTAACTTGACGTAGGTAGACAATGCTGGTTAGGCGCAGGCCCGTCGCCAGGATTTAGCAACAGGGCGGGCCAAAAACCAGAAGGAGGGGCCAAAAACCAGAAGGGAGGCCACATTTTTAAATTACAGTATTGGATGTATTCAGCAACCGGTGGGCCAAACGTGAATGGGGGGGCATCGATTTCAAATGGGGGGACGGGCACCACTGCCCCCCCCCCNCTGACGACGGCCCTGGTTAGGCGTAAAAAAAAGAGTTGCCAGTGCACGACAAACCATCCTGACCTTGAGTTCAAGCAAGTCCACGCCATACCGTGTTCATATTATAACTTCCCGCTCACGGGAAACTATTACTTTCAAGTCAAGTTTTAACCTATATCTTCAGGGTTGGTGCAACCGTTTGTCTTACCAAGACGTTTCTACAGGGAATGACCAACGGGAGTGTGTCGTCAACAGCAAAACGATTTTCTCAGTTTTGGTCAAAACAAATGGAGCTGAAAACGCCTCGCCCATTTTGGCCAAAATTTTGATTCATCAAAGATTTCTCTTTCTTAAAAGCAAAATATGTTAAAGTGGATGATTTTCGAAAGTGAAGACAATCTTTAACGTTTGAGGAAACATTTCCTTGATCTCGTTTTTGCGAAGGAAATTGCAATTAGGGTAAAGATAGATGATATTTAACGAAGCAATAACGATCCTAAGAAAGACATTGTTGCTGATCACAGCATCTGCGCAGAAACATTGTCCTTGGCAGTGGCAAACAATTTATAGGTGGTATAGAATGTACTACTTTCTTCTGATAAACTTTTAATGTACTGTAATAATTATACAGGATTTTCCAAAAATATTATTTTATTATTATGAAATCCATTACTTCGACTAAAATAGAAAAGAGACTTTGGTGTTGGAGTATGCAGTCGAACAAGACTGTGCAGCGTACATTTGTAAAATTGTTCCGTAAAGAAGCAGCAGCGGCAGTACAGATTTGGAACTGGCACAAAAACTCAAAGGAAGGTTTTTTGTTTAGGTACAGTAGGGCCAAAGGATTTGGACAACCATCAGTATGTTGTGAAATCGTTTACAAAATCAGCAAACGTTTATATTCCTCAGTCTCATTTTCATGAGTGAGTCTTGAAAACTTGCGAAATTGTTGTTAAAATCCACGTACGTTTGAATTAGTCAACCTGCTTTTTATGAATAAATTTGTTCTACTAAACATTAACTCTACTTAATCTCATACTTTGCAGTGCTCGTGGATGTCCGTGTTAATCAAAGATTTTTATGCGTTCATTTTCAACCACGCTGACACATTTCGAAATAGAGTTTTACCAGCGTGCAAACTAAATACAAATGCCCAAATGTGTCATTCAGTGGAAGTTGCCAAGACAAGCGAGGTGCGTTTTGTAATCGCAAGACAAGGGAAGGCTGAATTTGATGGCGTAAATCCGATCGGAATGACGGATTGGTAGAGTTGCAGATAGATTTTCAAGTGACCGTGTGACACCTCGGAGTGATGTCCCTTCGAAGCCTCGTGCTTTATGTTTCTTTGATGAGATCAACTGTAGTCTTCTTGAAGAGAACACGTGGTCGCTGACATTTCGGTTGAAAAGATAAGATATAAACAGCATGAATCATAAACTGCTGTGTGACTGCAGGATACCTGTAGCGAACATGTGCTATACTGAAATGCTGTAATGCAGGCCATGGATTTTGTGTTGAAATTCCAAGAAAAGTATGAGATAAAATTTCATCAAAGGAGAGTTACACCTTTTTAATCACTCTAGTGAATTTATGCGTTTGAAAAAAAGTTTTTAAGAAATGAGTTTGCGACGAATCGGGTCTCGTGACACCTCATGGCTACTAGAAAATTTTGGACGATGTCGTTGTTACGCTCTCGTGAAGCAGCTAATCTCTCGCTTTTCCGAATCCAGACTTTGTTTTTGCTCAGCTGCTCGATTGTTGCAACTAAAATCATGGGTCCAGCTGAAGTGCCTACTGCGTGCTTCTTATTCACTTGTGGTTTCAGGCTAATAGCAAACTGCAAAAGAAAGTACCTTTTTCTACTGTAAATCTCTTCAACCAAAAAATGAATAAAAACAGGAGCTTACATATAGAGAGTCGTGCTGGTTTCTTTAACCGGAGTCGAGTCTTGATAGAACATGAGAAATTCTAATGACTTCTAAAAGCTGTAAACACGACATTAAACAAAAAGCATCGTGCTGTTTTTCTTGAAACAAAGAACTGCTGGCCGAATACAACAGCTTGTGTAGGCTTTCAAAAATAAAGTAAGTATAATGTATAGAACAACATTCCGGGTGCGGTAAGAGCACGTAATGGCTCCTGGCAATGCCTTTGATCGATTCGCTGTTTGCTTGTGTTTTAGCAACACTAAACCTACTGACAGTAACATGTAAAAGTGTTCTGGACTGCTGGAAAATCTTTTGCCTTTTTGACTAACAATCGGTTAAACTATACAAATACACAAAAAAGTTTCAAATTTATAAAAGTTTTCTGGTTGCTCTTGGGCCCGAATTTCCAGTACAGACTTACTTTCGAGAATATAACCTAGGGAGGCAGAATTTTCAGGGGCAGCCAAATTTTTTCGCTACGACGTTGAGCGTCGACCTTGCTACGACTACGAGGTTAAGCCGGCATATCAGCCTCCACTTGAAGTAAAATCGATATATTTAAGTGTAATTATTAAAAAATTGAATGATCGTGCCTTGGGCACACAAACTGCACAGACAAAATTTTCCTACTGGGTGAAAAGGGGGAGGCCAAATTTTTATAACATATGGGCGGCCAACACTAGAAATCCGGCCCTGGTTGCTCTATTACTACTTTGAAAATATTTAGCATTTCTCACTGAGTGCATTTAACAAAACAGTAGTAAGAACTCATAGCAAAATAATCTCGGCAGATAGGCTACTCAATAACTACTTCCCGCTTCTAATGTTCAAGACTTAGTTTCTGTTTGCTTATTGACTTTTTCATACAATCGGAACTGACTGCAATCTTCTGTTTGCAGTGACAGGTTCCAAATAAAAATAAACACAAAATAAACATTGTCTTAAGGATAAACTAAATTTTGTCAAAATTTTATTCTTACCACTGTAAATGTCAAACGACATTTAAGGCAAGATTGGTAAAATTAAAACCAAGAACTAATTAACACAAAATTTTGCTTATGCGAAGTAAAAGTTTTGATTTAATTGTATTGAAGCGAACTGTTCAAACCAATTGTTCTATCACACCTTATCCTGGGATATACTCAGAGCATAGACGATCTGTGAGTTCTAAAGTTTTGGAAAGAAATTTGTTTTTTTTCTAAGATCTTTTTAGAGCGAAAGCACTTTGAAATCCAAGTGAACAGCTTGTTTTTATAAAGATGCTCTACTTGATTACAATTCAACAACACTCCTTCTTTAAAATTTGCTACTGCGTTCCTGTTGTAGTATACGTTTTACATGTAGAATGCTGTCACTGAACCATTTGGGCAAAGTTCGCATGTTGACGTAAAATGTTATGATGTAATTTTTGTTGAAAATATATTCCAAGTGCTCATGTTTTTGTACAACCAACTCGTTGTCATGGGTCGTGTGGCAGACACGCACTTGCGGTAATTTGAAACGTCTCCGCATAACGCGTGTTTCCTCAAAAACACATCGGGTTAATTTTGGGAAGATAAAACGTTGTCCTTCGTTCCACCAATTCGCTACAGCGATGGAACGCGGCATTTGCGGAATTTTTGTTGACAGTGGGTCAAGCCCACTTGAAACTTGATACTTGTTACTCAGGGAAAAACTGTTGCGAAACTTGAAATGAATTTGTTAAGCAAAATATTTCGCGCAAAATATTCTCACGTATCTTCTCACCGCCAGTTGGTTCTTGTTGATAGTACTGATGTGCAGCTTGCGAAAGTGTATTACTCCATCCACCACCCACAGCAGAATCTTTTTAAGCAACCAAAGCCGCATGGCTTAAACAACTGCGTCTAGATAGACTAAAAATACCGAAGAGACTTAAATAAATTCTAAATAACAATTCAAAACTGCGCAGAAAGGACAGCCTGTGACGTATCGCTTCGATTTGGCACCGGGTCAAGCACTGTCGCTGTCAGTTGAACAAAATGTATTTACACAAATACGTCTGCTGAGGTTTAAGTTATAGGCAACGAACCTTTCTCAAACTGCAAAGAAATATTTGTCATGTGCGCAAAATACGCATGCACGAAGTAAAGATGTATTATACAAGATTGTAATTTGCATGTTTTAGATTGCTCCCTTATCCGTCATCATCTTTTCAGTGCAGAGTGTCCATCACGCACAAACAGATACTTAAAAAGGACTTCTCTAGCGGTTTATGCAAATCTAGGCGCGTGTATTTATTCTTGCGTTGTGCGTTAATTAGTTTGCACTCATGGACAGGATGCAAGTGATACCATTTCGACATCGAGCATGCTGCGAACGGAATTGCACATTTCGCTGGTGTTGAGAGCCCGCGAGTAAAAAGCGCGTCAGCCGCAAGCAGATTTGTTGACAACTGGCGCGTGGTTTTCGTCTGCTACTTACATTAAGAAAATTACGCAAACATTCATGCCGCAAGAATGCTGGGCAGTTTCGCTGCATGTCTAAAATGCTTCCGTTTTCACTTAAGTTAACGACAGGGAAGAGTTGCAAATGTGCCTTCCTTCAACACTTAGGGTTTAAACTCCCCGTGAGCTACTTCCTCATTGGCGAATGACTTCTCTTACTCATATCGACGTCGGTTTGGACCATGTTTGAGCAGCAGCCGGTGATATAATGAAGCTAAACTTTCTGATACCCAAGTATAGAAGCTTGTCATATGATTTGCCCAAACGAAGTCTTTAGCCTGCTTTGTCCCATTTGAGAAAAATTTTCTCTTTTGCAAAAGCTGCTTTGTCGAGGTTTCACTTCGACTCGGTCATAGAAAGCAGAAGTGCCGCAAGGACAAGCAAAATGTCGCTTAGGGGCGGACCAAGTTTTACAGTACTCGCTGCGAGGCAGACACTTCCAGGAAAATTTGGTTCTATTTTTGAGTGTGTCTTCCATGTATTCCAAACGTGGGGAGACGCACATTGTGACAGTGTGCTTAATTTTACTCATGCAGAAACCAAATACAAATGTAACTTTTCTTAAACTGGTGTATGTTTCCACAGTTTGTTTTTATAATCTACATGTTTTTTCAGTTCTTCATCGGGTTCTGCAGTGTTAGATTTCATAGAAAAATCAAAAGCAATAGAGAATAGAAAAATTGTGTTGTCTGAAAAGATCCTTATTGGCCAGCTCATAAGTTAAAAGTCAGACAAGTTTAAGTTTTCAATATGGCAAAATGTATGAAACACTGTATATGATTCTCACCTTGGGCAAAACAAATAGTTTACCCACGTTTCAACATATCGTGGCTCCAAAGAATAAAAAGAAATTTTTTAGTAAAGAAAAACAGAAGGTCTTTTCTACCTTTGAATAATTATAGAAATTGATATTTAGTTATTTTTGCAACGCTTTCTTTACGTAGTTTTTTTCTTCGCGACAGTTAGAGATTAGTAATAGCAAATACCAATGTTTTTTCTTCTAAAGCTTTCGCTGATAAACCTATAAATAGTTAACTTTCTTTCTTATTTGAAAAGCTCTTCAGCGTTCAGCGCTACTTTTCACGTTTTTTCAACATTCCATGAAATCAATAAATTATCTGATATTTTATCGAACTGTTTGTTCATATGACCTCGACAAACCAAAGCGGTTCAATGTGGTGTTGTGACTGCCGGCCATGTTTGGCTGTGCGCAGGTGGACTCTCTCCGCTGAAAGGTTAATCATCAAGCAAACAGTGCCAGGCGCCAAAAACGCGATCCGGTCTGCTGAAATGCACATCTTTCAAAGTGTACCCAAGGAGCACAAGTGAACAACAATCGTTAAGCAGTTGTTTAGGACAATCCCTTTTCTTGGATTAGCAAACGACGTGGGAAAGAAACCGTATCTTTTGTCTGGAAGACTAATATGGTGTATTTCCGATTATCTCCTGTTTTTCAAATGATGAGCATTACAATTGCGTTTTCCAAACCTGGCTAACGGTTTTGTGAGCAATGCTAATTTAAATTGCATACTACGCGTTTACAACGATAGTGTATTAATCTTTAAATCAGCTTGTAAACTTGTTTGTATAAAAAAGAAATGGTGACATGAGGGAACGGTTTATTTAATCATCGATTAATTTAAGTTCACGAAATCCTAATTTTTACGGTTTTTATTTCTTTGATGTAAGTTTTTGGAGATTTGCATAAAATAGCAAAAAGATCAGTTGTAACACTTTTCATTAAACTACTAATCAATTTTGATCTGCTATTAATTTTCATTAGTTTTTGTGCAGCTGTGGAAGCTGCTACATTGTTTTCCTAATAAATCGTGGCTGACGCAGCATTGCGGGTTAAACAAAAAACAATGTCCAATTTGTTCACTGCCCGCAAACTCTGTTGCGGCGCTTATGTT
>JGI24158J21664_10003055_pt1 | contig 20739 bp, 4 predicted proteins | sample Ectturendosymbi3_FD_21664 | JGI IMG/M metagenome (IMG submission 21664) | reverse complement strand
GAACGCTTTCTGAGCATGTTGCACAGCTAAAATTCGGCAATAAACCTGGAAAAGTGTATACTGTATTTATTCGATTGTAACCCCCCGCTTTCAATCAAGGACAGTCGAGGGCGACTTACATTTTTTCTTGAGCTTATCAAAAGGTCTAGATCAGGGGCTCTAAGACTCGGGCCGCAATGGTTTTTGGGAATTTTCAAATAATTAAAATTTACGTTATTTGGTTTATTCACCGGTATTTAAAAGTGCTTGGCTAAAGAGTGAACAAGTTCCTTTGAAACAAACGTAGTGGCGGCTAGAAATGATTTGCGTTGAACTCATATGATACCTTGCTCAGGAAATAAGATGTAAAGCTGTTTCTAGTAAAGTTCAGGTACCGCCATTTTTGCATCAATGTCATAATACAACCTACTAGAAATTCTAACCGGAACGCCGTACCAGCAATAATTCTTTTACCGGAACGGCGTTCCGGCTTACTTTCACCTCTGGCTAGAGAGCTGTTCAAACCTGCTCTGAATGGGGAAAGACTTGTAGTTTAGACTAAAAAAAAATTTTCAGTGTGCGTTTTCGGCCTTTTTGGCCATGTTTTCATAACTGCAAAATGTTTTCACATGTTTTGACAGGTTGTCAAAACATTGTAAGACGTCAACATCCTGTGGGAGTGCAAAAATCGAGCCAATTTTGTGGCGCGTAACTTCACTGGATTTAAATGGATTCTAGGCTATAGTACGAGCCTTTGGAGACTTTGATTGGCTTGCTAGCGTTTCTGGTTGAAAAGTTATAGCAAATGTGATAGAATATTAATTAGGGAAATTCTCTAAATGCCCTAGGGAATTCCTGAAATATTTGGAATTTTTTTGGCATTACTTTTGAACTGGAAACGCTAGAAACTCTATCAAGGGCTCTAAAGACTTGTATTCTAGCCTAGAATCCATAAAACTTTGAGCCACAATATTGGCGCGTTGGATCAGATGAAGATGTCATCAAAATATCCACAAAACATACCCCAATCATGATCCTATGGACCCAAAACCCCAAACCCAAATCTTAAAAAAAATTTTTTATTCTGAAGTACACGACACCACAAGTCTTTAGAGGGTTTGAACAGCTCCCTAGCTCAATCTGCTGCCGAGTTATGGCTGGCCAATGTTTGGTCTGAAATTGCTAATGTTACCTTTCGTGTAACTTTTATTTTTGTCCAAAATTGGGTTTTTGAGCCATAATTTGGGCTACAGATATGCTAGAAAGTCAATCAAGGGCTCAAAAGATGTGGATTTTAGCCTAGTTTCGAAGCAAAACTTGAGCGAAAAAATGGCTTGTTGGATTGGCGCCCAGGGCCAGATAAAAGTGGCCAAAAATGTGAAAACACCCCTATTTCTGATGTCCCCCACAAAGAACCTAAAACTAAAAAAAATTTTCAACCGAAGTTGAAAGACTTCTCGAATCCATAGAGGGTTTGAACAGCACTTTAGCTCTAGCGGCTAGCAATTTATGGCCAAAAACGCGCCAGCCTATATGTAGGCCGGCGAGGTCGTTAAAGGCCTAACCATTAAAAGCTCTAGGTTTGCTGCAAGCTTTTGAGGAATCAACTGACTGGGCCCCGCTTTATAAGTGAAGGGTTTGAATCCATCAGCATAGTTTTAATAGGAAATCGATTTCTTGTAACATCTTCAGTCCAACAATTGTTGCGATCGGAAATCCCAAGTGGCATATGCGCAAAGCTTCGCACTGTGGCAGCAAGCAACAATAGAGTTCACATGCCATCATCCCTCTCTGGGTACGCTAGTCATAATGTTCAATCGTTCACACGTTAATATCGGCAGAGCTTCCACGCAACAATCACTCTATTATTGCTTGTTCGCGCCACATATATGCATGGTGTTGTTTTTCACGCACATCCCGATCGTGGTGAATCACACAATCAATGCAACACCACCGGAGAGGTTGCAACACAATCACATATATAACATGTACTTAGTTTCTAGACTTGAGCAAAGCTCTCAACTGTGTTGATCATAATAAATTGTTTTACTATGGAGTAAGAAGACCATCCCTAAAACTTCTTGTGTCTTACTTAGACCACAGCAACAGGGTGCAGTGTCCTAAACAGCAGATATCATATCTTGTAACATGTGGTGTACCCCAAGGATCTGCCCTTGCTATGCATTCTATATTAATGACACTGTGAAAGCCTCCAACTTAATACTGTTTTATATGCTGATGATATCAATCTTCATATTTCAGGGAAAAAACACGAAATTTTAGAAAAACTAGTTAACACATTTGCTGCCAGCACACAAATATGTTGTACTGGGAAATCAGGCTAAAATCAAGCATATTTTAGTTGTCTTACCAACTGCATAGCTCCTCAGTGGATTGTGCTAGGGAGCTGTTCAAACCCTTACAAGACTCAGCAAGTCTTCGAGTCTACAATGAAAAAAAAAATTAGGTTTTAGGTTTCGTTTTTTGTGAGTGACATCATAAGTGAAGTAGGTTTTTGGCCATTTTGGCTCATGTTACCTGATTAAGGGCCCAACAGCTGCACGGAAGTATTTTACTTAAAGAAAAGGTTAATTCTAGCCTAGGATTTTAGTTGCCATCTTATTACATGTAAAAAATATAAATTAAGGTTTATTAGCAGATTGAAAAGATATGCCTTTGTAATAGCTTGGATTCTTGATCTGTTGCTTGCGTAAATTGTGCAGAACTGTCCTTATTTTAGAAGTTGGCTGTGACTTTGCTTGCATGTCTGTGAAAAAAATTTTTGCCCAGGTTTGAGTTAATTTGTTTTGGACTATTTAATAGATTTTTTAATTATGTCTGAATCAGAATCTGACACTGATGGTTGTGCTGCTCTTGGACTTAATCCTTCAAAAGTTGTTCCAGTTTCAAATAAAAGAGATGAGCTTGCAATTCGAGTTGCGTCTCTTCAACAAGAGAACCGTGTGCTTAAAATGGAATTGGAAACTTACAAGTTGCGTTGTAATGCTTTGCAAGAGGAGAACAAAGCTCTTCGCCAAGCCAGTGTTAATATACAGGCTAAGGCAGAACAGGAAGAGGAATTCATTTCTAATACATTAATGAAAAAAATACAGGAACTCAAAAAGGAGAAAGAAACTCTGGTCAACAAATACGAAACAGAGGAAGAATTTTTGACAAATGAACTTCAGCGTCAGTTGAGTCAACTTAGACAAGAAAAAGTAGAACTTGAACAAACTTTGGAACGTGAACAAGAAAAGCAAGTGAACACTTTGATGAGAAAAATTGAGAAATTGAAGCGAGAAACTCATGATAAACATTTTAAGTTGGAAGAATTGCGTAGAGAAAAAATTGAACTGGAAAACACACTTGAAAAAGAACAAGAAGGATTGGTGAACAGGTTATGGAAAAAAATGGACAAACTGGAAGCTGAAAAGCGTCTTTTGCAAGAGAAGTTAAATCAGCCAGTTAGTGCTCCTGCTTCTCCACGTCAGTCTGTGACATTAGAGAGTGGGCCAAGTGATAACTTGACTGCACATGTGAAGTATCTTAAAAAGGAGGTTGACTACCTTCGACGACAACTGAAGGTTATGCAAAATGAGCGCAATTCAAAAGTTCATTTGTACTTAAGCGAGGAAAGAAGTCTTAGGGAAGAAAATGCTAGGTTGCATCGACAGTTAATGCTGGAAACGGAGAGACGTGAAGCTTTATCAAGACAACTTTCTGAATCTGAATCAAGTTTGGAAATGGATGAAGAAAGTCGTCATGGTCTTGAAATATCATCGGCTTCTGGTGTCTTAGGAATAACCAGTGCAGGTGGTGTACGCCCTCGAGCAGTTTCAAGTCCTGTGCCATATGCCATGGTTACAAGTCAACCAGTGTCTCCGCAGTCAAATGCCAATGTATCTTCTGCCTCTTTTCCCACTCCGTCTCAGTTAAGTAGATCAAACCAAGCAAACCCAGGGGGAACACTTCTTTCTAACAGCCCTAGCTCATCGTTGTCATCAAGTCAATCTACATCTCGGACTGATGTGTCACAGCAAATGGCAACGGAGTTCATAAAGCCATCACCACCAGCTTCACCTGGAGTGAGGCCCAAGTCCATGTTTGATTCATAACATAATTTGAGGAATCTTAACATATGAAGATGGTTCTGATGTTGGAACCATGACATAACTGCTGCTTGTGGAATGCTTCTCATTGTTTTCTTATAGTGTTTGTTTTATGTATGACTATCTTTTGCCATTCCTGAATACCAGACACTTAAAATGAATGTTAATTATTATCAATGTGTTCAACTGTTTTTGTGTTTTGTGCATCATTGCAGGGCACTGTTTGTTTTGCAAACTCACTGATAAGTTGCTTTGTGCTATGACCTAGAAATGTGGAAATGATTTCCCTTGTTTGCATGGTGCAAACATTTAGATTGATTATATTTGTTTTCACGATGTCGGTAGTGGTATCATCTTATTTTCTTTGGCCAAACTAAAACTGGTTTAATACACTTCAGTTAAAATTTATTGGATATGTAAGATTTTGTTACATCACCTGATGCTGTAAGATGTTTGCTAAAAAGTAAAAAATTGTCGTTTTTGTTTCTGCAAGTTACCATGGCAAAAGTAGGTTGCTGCAAACGCACATCATGTCATGTCGTGATGGGAGTAGTTGGAACATGCCTACTTACTGTAGGTGCTGTTTTTATTGGATTGCATCTTCCACAGCAGTGGATTGACGATGAACTTGATAAGGTTTGTTTGCTAATGATCTGTTGCAATTTCATCCTCATAGCATTTGGTTGCCTTTGTGTATAACAATGTGCTTCATCCACATGCAACAGCAGTTTCATAATCATGAAGACAAATATGTGAAACCTTGAAACTTCCTAAAGAAGTTCAGTTAAATAATTTGCAATTATTAAACGCCTATTGTGTCATGTGCCAACATGCTGATTGATGCTTTCCTTTGTTATCTTCCTTGTTTTTTTGTTAACACCTTTGAAGCTGGTATGGTTTCAGCCTAAATCAAGCAGTTTGCACATGTCTTTGTGCGGGCCTAACTCCACTGCTGATTGCGCTAGAGAGCTGTTCCAACCCTCAAAGGACTCAGCAAGTCTTCGGGTCTGCAACGAAAAAGATTCTTTTGGTTTTGGATTTTTTGTGAGTGATGTCATAAGTTGATAGTTTTAGGCCTTTTTGGCCCACTTCACCTTGCCCTTGGCCCAAACTGCTAGATGGTAGTATTTTGCTCACGTTTTTATTAGAAACTAGACTAAAATCTGAGTCTTGATACTTTGGATGACTTGCTGGGGTTTCGGGTTCAAAAGTTATGACCTAAAATCAACTAAATAAGTTAATAATCCACTAATTAGATAATTAATTATTTTGTTGTTTTTAGGCCATAACTGTTGAACCAGAAGTGCTAGAAAGTCGATCAAAGGCTCAAGGACTCAGATTCTAGCCTAGTTTCCAATGAAAACTTGAGTGAAATACTTCCGTCTAGTAGTTGAGCCCTAGGCCAGGTAACATGAGCCAAAATGGCCAAAAACCTACCCCACTTATGACATCACTCACAGAAAACCTGAAACCGAAAATTGTTGTTTCATTGTAGACTCGAAGACCTGTCGAGTCTTTTGAGGATTTGAAGAACTCTCTACTGCAATCAACCGAGGAGTTACACAGTTGCTAAGACATTTGACAACTGCTTGATTTTAAGCTGATTTCAAAGTATGACATATTCGCACGCTGGCAGCGAACATGCTAAGATGGTGAAAGTTTATATCCCTCAGTTCAGAAACAAAGAAAAAGTGTGTGTGTAGCGCACAATCACATGAAATGCACCATGTACATTTATAGTATTTTTGTACAGAGACCTAAATTAGCATGTGTGATGAATGCCTGCACATTTATTGTTATGAAGTTGTTAGAATTACTAAAAACGAACTATTTTGTACTGAAAACATATGACTTATAAATAGCCCCAAAGTCTTATTTTTCAAAATTGTGTATGTCGATTATTTTTCTTATTTGATTTTTGGTCTTTTTTTAGCAGGTTAAGGTCTGGTTCTGCCTCTTGTTTCCCTTGGCTGGTTGTGCCTATGTAGCTTTAATATTGAATGTAGCAGAAAATTTTTCACTTCCTGAAAAGAGATGTATGTAAATTGCGCTTGGCATATGAAGAAATCATGGTTTCAAAAACAAAAGCAGAAATGAAGGCTCAGAGTTATATCTCTTTTTTTAAAATGTGAAGCAGATTTTTGAAAATGTCTGTTTTCAATTCTAGAACACCACTGTTCTGTTAGTGTTGTCTTTCAATGTATATACAATTTTGCCCTTCCAAGTACAGCAGTTATTGTTGTACATTTCCATTTTACTCAGAAAGTGGTAGTTACCAAATGATGGCATTTTATGATGCTGCATTCTGTCTTTCAAAACTATTCTGTAAATGTTGTGGAATGTTGTTTACTTCAACTCCCAAGCCCAAAGTGAAACTAGTTATTCCAAGTGAAATGTCTGCCATGTTTTGGTACATCTCTTAATCTTGCATCTATTCACTTCATAGTACTGTTTTTGTAAGGTAAGACTAACAGCCTAAAACTATCTGTAGTTCAAGAAGACATGCATATACGTAAACACATACATGTTGTAGCTGTCTACAGTGGTTGATTATTAAGGCCTGCACATGGCCACTTGCTTACAGCCTAGTTTGTCATGATTCAGACTCACAGCCCACTCAGTTTGAAACTTTCGAGGCTCGTCTAGCCTTAGTGACAAAGGAGTCTGTTGTGATCAGAAAACCCAAGCGACAATCGTGCAAAACGTCACCCTAGCAGCAAGCAACAATAGAGATTACATGCCATCCTTATTCTATTATAGCTTGTTTGCGCAACATGCATAGGTGTTAGTGTGCATGCCATTCATTGTGCAATGTGCATGTGACGCTGTGCCGATCACGCAGCTACAACAAGCCCAATTGCTTAAATGAGATTAATATAATTGAAAGCAAGACTTGCCAGCTCTTCCAAACTAAATTTAATATAAGAAGCAAAAATATACATGACTATGAGCTAAACCATCTTTTTTTACCTACGGCTAAGATTAGGTAAAAATAAGCTTATCCATTAGATTTAAAAATATAAAAAATTTCTTGTGACAGCTTGACCTATTGCCATCTATTTAAAAACAACTTCACTACATAAGAAATCAGAAAGTTTGAAGTAAATATACTCCAAATTTTCTTTTGTTACTGTAAGTAATGCTGCAGGTTTGTTTAAATAATATATAATGGAAATTTGTGCTTTTTCAGCAACTGGTTTTAAGCCTTGACTCTCCAGTCTATTCAGAATGGATTGACCCTGCTCCACCTATTTACATGCAGTACTGGTTTTTCAACATCACAAACAGTGATAATGTTACTAATGGAGGCAAGCCATCTGTCGACCAGATTGGCCCATTCACATTCAGGTATGCTTTCTGGATGAGATGTCATAGGCATAAAGCCAATGGCTGATGTATATCGGTCTGCTCAGTGCTCAGTCACTTGGTTTGCTGATATTGTTCTGCGAACAGGGCAGGGAACCTGTTTACTATCACAGATCATAGATGTGGTATGTCACTGGCAAGCTGCAAAAATAGTTACTTTTATGTGAAATTTTGTCTTTGTCTTTACAAGGAAAATTGGGAGAGAAAACTGAGTGTCTTTTGACTTGCTGTTTTAAGTACCTGCTTACCACGGAGTTTCATTTTGACACGATGTTTTACTGTAACTTGGGTAATAAAAATTATGATTTGGGCCATAATAAATTTTCACACGGGCCGCAGATTCGCCACCCCTGTTGCATAGTTTTCAGTCATCTCCGAATTTCCAGCCACTCTGCATAGATGCAATAGTCACCGTACCAAGTATGAGTCATTCTGTTGTGGGTATGCCATAATGCATTATTTTATACTTAATATGTTGCAATTCATATTGCTTCATTTATTGTGTTTGAGTGTATTTGAAAGCACTTTTGCTCCACTGATGAATCACATAAAACTGAAATATATGAAGCCTTGCTTTTGCAGAATGAAAGATATGTTTGAATGCATCAGGCATTTAATGCTACGAGGACTTCTATTATTACTCAACCTGCTTGGGGATTCTACAATTACTCTAAATCTTCACACATTAACTGAACTCCGTGATGCACAAAATTTTAAGTTTCTTTTATGTCTGTAAATGTTTTTGATTTTTTATGTTAACTGCATGTTTACTTTTATTCTTTTGTGGCAGATGTGTGCTAAGTGACCATCCATTTAAATATTGTTTCCCAACAACCAAGGCTCTTCTTTAATAGTTGTGATTTCACCCTGTGCAAAAGTGCTTATGGCTTCTTGTTGGAACGTTCTCTACTGCTCAGTTATTTTGCTTATAAAAAATGGACCGCTGTTTCACTCCTTTTCCTAACAACTGTGAGATTCATGTTAAATGTAACAATACAATTTTCATTATCAACTGTGCAGATGCAAGTAGAGTTGAACGTAATGTTTACAAAAATCGGAATAACATTGGCCAGTCCACAAATTAAACTTTAGCCTGGCGGCAAGCTTCTGAGCAATCTGCCGGCTTTCATACTTCTGCGATGATTAAAACTTGCACGTATCCATTTTTCATAGTTGTAAGCCATAAAGATGGTGGCAAGTGCATCAACCACAGTTTATGTCACAGGCAAACCAGTCGCGTTTTCCAACGCATCTTCAGTCCTGTAAATTTAAGACAAACCTTACTGGCGAAATGTTGACACTTGAAGACAAGTAAAGAAAAACACACGAACTGTGGCTAGTTACAATGAGCAATAAATTTGAAAAGTTAAAAGGCTGACTTTCCTATGGAGCTTCATAAACTAACCTCTGCTAAGAAAACCTGCGTTTTGTAGCGGCTTTAAAAAAGCACTTTTGCTCTGGAGATAACACCACGTGCGCGATGAGGAGTGCAGAGTCAAACTACGCAGTTAACAGAGTGTGATGGCGGTGTTTCAGTTGTATTCATCGAATGCTTTTGTGCAGGGATTATTTCGGATTAATCATCTCAAAATTTTAATTGTTTGTATCATCTTCCTTCATGCACTTTGTAGTGACCAACTATGAAATTTTACAGAGACTAGAGCTCGACCGATGCACCGGCACACCGATATGTACCGGCCGATATGACGATGTTGCCGATGATATACTGTATCAGATCGGGAAAATTCCGCCAATATACAGCATGTCGGCAATATTTGCTCATAAAAGCCGCTACGCTGGGTTTCTGCACAGTGTTCGGAGACCCAAGTTGCTACTTCGTCTCTGATTTAATTGACACAAATTATCTGTCCTGCTCCTTATGACGCGCAGCCCTCCGATTGCATCAAGTCTAGTGCGTAATATACGGACCGCTGCGCAATCGTCCCAATAAAGCGCTCTGTGACGTAACATTCGCTCGCAAGGTTTTGCGCGGTAAGCAGGTGACTGCCAGCGAACAAATCAGGGTACATACTGTGGTGGTTGACTGTGGTCTACAATACATACGGAAGAAAGAATGCACTGTTAATGTCTTTCAACTGTGGTTTGAGTTAAAGCAAAACTATCTGCATCGGTTATCAGCAGTGAAAAATAAAAAACATCAGAATCGGACCAAAAAAGCCTTGTCGAGCTCTACTTGCAACTCCAGTTAAGTACATGAATTGAACTGTTATAGTTTAATTAGTCTTTGATTCAATGCTTGTTTCTTTTTTTAGATTACATCAGCCAAGAATTGATCTTGCTTTCTATGGCAACAACACAGTTTCTTACAAATACAACCACACTCTGGTGTTTCAACCACAAATGTCCTTCCATCATAACAAAGAAATCCGAATAAAACAGTTGAATGTTCCACTTTTGGTGAGAAAGTAAATTTTTGCCTCTGACTTATTGACATACATCGATAAAATGCCAATATTCACTGTTTTCTTGGCAATAGAAATATAACTTTTTTTTGGGAATGTGAATGCATAACGCCAGCATGTACTGCTGTTTGTGAAGACCAGCTAAGTTAATAATTTTGATAATAAGCCTATGCAATTTATTGTTTGAAATGTAAACTCGGTGCTAAGGGACCATTTGCAGCCTCCGCATCATTTCATCGACGGTTGATTTGTTTGAGCACTTGAGGCCATGCCACAAAATTTAAAAAATACTTTTTGTGACTCATTTATTTCTTGTCGTTTAGATCTTTTCATGTTGTCATGCTCAGGCCAGGAAAAAGTGGGGAATGTGGAAATGTCATTCCCGGGAAATTTGTAGCACCTACACTACGAATTTTGTAAATTTTTATGAGTTACTAAAAAAATTTGCGGTGGACCGGAATCGACTTCAGCGCAGCATGTCACATTTGAGCGTAGCATGTCACATTTGAGCGCAGCATGTCACATTGCTTGGCTTTCGGAAGTCGAGCCGTTTGATTCAACCGCACCCCCCACCATCATGATAGGTTACCAAAGGTCGAGGCATTCTACTTAAGGGGTACTCCTTCCACGAATCACAATAGCGGTAAGCGCTGTCGCTACTTTGTTGCCCGTGGTCATGCCAAGTATTTATTAGTTGGGTGGAAGACTAACTGGTTTTGATAAAATTTAGTCTCAATGTGATCGGGAGGGTTTCTTCAAGCTCAGGTTCATTGGTTCACTACTGACCTGTTCGCAGTGTTCGTTCCGGAATTTATTATTTGACCGGCGTTTGACCTTGTGCCTGTGCCACAGAAGTAATGTGTGTTTGGTATTCTTAACTCCATCGCAAGAGCGCTGACATTATTCCTGGTGTGGACTGACAGCCATTACTGTACAAATGGAATCATTAGACCTGTGCTATTACGGTATGTCAAGTGCCAGACTGCAATGAAGCGGTCAGAAATTTGCATGTCAACATCTATAGACGCCACTATCCTCTTAGTGATCGTAAATACGACAAAGACGTGCATCACATTGTGTTCACGAGATCTGATCTTTCTTTGGGAGCAGAGCCTGTTCTGGAACATGCAGCCCACAAATTTTGCGGCTATCCATCGTAGTTGAGAGTGTGGGCAGTGTTCTAGAAAAAAATGTGAAGCTTGCAGCGGGTCTAAAACTTCTACAAACAAGAAATATTGAAGATAGGAACGATGAACAGATCGTTCGCTGGTTTGGACCAAACACCAGGAAATGTGACAACGTGGTCATGCAGGCACTGAACCTTTACTTTAAAAGTAGACCTTAGCACGTCACCTCCAGCAATGTGGAATGATAAATGCACAAAGTTTCTATAATAGTAGATAGGGAAATCGCATGAAACCTGCTTTGACCTTCTTGTCATAGACACAAGGTAGGTAACAATTGATGGTAAAGCTTTTCGTATGTCGCCAGTCCAGGTTTTTTACTCGGCATGAAGTTCGTAGTTGTCGTGCAAAGTAACTGAATCAGTGGTGACTCGAGCTGAGCCCGAGTCTTCGATTACGATTAATATCGTAGAACGTGAGCTTGCTTGTTTTGTGTGTTTGTGCCAGCACCCACTTCACTGATTAAGGTTGTGAACTCGGTTTCTTTCCATTGGACCTTGCCACTATTCATATATTTTCGTACTGTGTCTGCCTTTAGCGTAGATGTTTCAGGTGACCTGAATCAAAAAGATCCTTCGTAGCAGACTTTCTCTCAACTTAGTTCTCTCGCGCTTTACTCGGGCTCATCCATCAGAGCCCGAGCTGCCCTCTGCGATTGAGTATTTTAAAAAATATAATTTATATCACATTGAATATTTTTTGAAGCAATGGATTTGCATAAAGCCTCGAATTCGAATCCAATCCAATGGACAGTTCTCATTCGAGAATAATTTCAAACGAACGAAATATTGTCTAGCAACTCGGCCTAAAACGAATGAGCTTAGCACCCGGAGGACTAACTAGCGTTATCATTGCTGTGTGACGCACGCGACGCAACAATCGACGAGTTCTCGTTAACACTTCTCATCATTGTTATGTAACTAACGTCACATAGCAACGATATTGCTACGTGGTAGCCACAGAATAAAGAGCAAATGCAACTTTCATTGACGCAAGCCTCAAACGGTTGCATTCTGTCAGTGGCCTTGGTATAAATGACATGTTGAGCCCGAGTGACGCGTTTGACCTGGAGTCGCCTCTGAACTGAATGTTCCAGAACACTGTTTTTTTTGCGTTCGTGAACAACTTGTCACGTCACTGGCGTAAAGTTGACTTTGCGCGGATGAATACTCAGTTTACTATAAACTAAGTAGTGTAGTGACAAGCGATTGCGAAACTACTTGATGTATATGTTTGTTGTCCTTTAAAATGTAATATTAGTGCTTTGACACCAAAGTAACGTGGGCCAATAAACTAGCTCTACTTTTCGCGAAGATTGCAACGTGACGCATAATTCGTGTACTCATTATTGAGTAACATCAGTCTCTACTCGTTAATGCTACTACGACATGTACTGCATTTTATTCTGTTTCCGGTGCCTGCCATTGCGTTCTCTGTGTCAGAGGAGTTGGTTGCCTTGACCACTCCTTGTCATTTGCCGGCGTTTCACCGCAATGGGTTGCAGGGTATTTCCGACATCGGCGATGGCAAAAAAACAGCTTAAAATGAAGAACGGGGAGGTAGATAAGAGTTTATGACAATTGATATACCAAGTCTCAAATGTTAATAATTTTTCTTTAGAAAGACAGCACCTTCAAACGGTGCGGCTCATATGCAAAACTTTTACAATAGTGGACAGTAAGCTGAGCAAACTCCACGACAGCTGGTGGGGAATCAAAGTTAGATTCCTGGCAAATTTGCATTTTTTCTGGCACTGGTCATGCTGTTCTCTTTAACAAGTATGGTACTCCGCAAATTTGCAAAATTCCTCTTTGGATGTAACTTGAAGATTAATTTTTGATGATGTGACATTATTTTCATCATTAGCACACTGTTTCATGTGCAAATATCGACTTTAAAAATAACTTGCAGCAATCAAAACCAAATAGAAAAATAGGAACATTGGTTTTCGGTAAACTAGATACATCTTAGAGGTTAATGTAACTGTGCTTATGACCTTAACTAAATTATCTAAGGTAGTACAGATTTTTTGACAGAAATTATTATAACTGCAACAGTGTGTGTTAACTGCATGATTCTGTCTGTGTTGGAATGTATCGAAGCATAGAGAGTTCGTGATGTAGTCAAGCAAAATAGCTTTTTATAAACTTCGTGTACACTACAAATTTGGTAACATGAGCCTGCAAGTCTTTCATTTGTAGCTGAAATTTCTGCGCCGGCATTTTATCATTGATTATATCATTGGTCCATTATATTATAAGTACGATACAGTGAAGTAGCTAAAATGTTCAAGGAATTGACATTGAGTTGTAACTGTATAAAATCGTGATATTCTGACAAGCATTGTTGTGGAAGTTGAGTTTTTGTTCTAGAGTTTGATGAAGCACATTGTGGAGGTGCCTACTGGAAAAACTGAGCTGTCTATTTGTAGGTAACAAAACGCAAGTGCAATAACTGGCCAAGCACGAGCATCAGGCACCACACCTTCAAAATTCAAAAATGTTGAACTTGCAATCGAAAAAAGGTCCTAATAACTCATTGTCCTTGACTTTCTGACCTGCAGGCAGTGCCCAAGCTACTATAAAACCAGAGTTTTTTTAAGGTGTTTTAGGGACCCGATTCGGGTCCTGGAATCAGAGAAAGTTATCGTCAGGTCCCTAAAATCAGATAAATCGGGTCCGTACCGGGTACCTAATATTTTTCTTAAAAAAAAAAAAAACTGAAAACCGTTATCAACACGTTTGTAGCATTTCACTCAGCATCAAAATGCACAGCTGTGAAATTCGGAAAACCCTGAATGTGGAACCACGTCTACAAATAGATACCTCAGCTACGTTGATTGGGTCATGTGTCCAGAATGTCCCAGGAAAGATTTGCGAGGCTAAGTCTTGCTGGCTGCACCCACGAAAATGCTGGCCCAGATATCATCCAAGGGCCAGATCGCATGAATTTATCTCTGACCTTACTTGGTCCCGTCTCTGCGTGTAGCCAGCATAGTTATCTGAGATTGCTGTTGACCATGAGGTACTTCGAGTCTTACTGTGTTTTTTTACGACTGAGCAACAGTTTGCGACTGAACAGCTAAGTTTCACACACGTAAGTAGTGAAGCAAGTATCGGCAATGATTACGTCGCACGGTTGCGAAACGTCCTCCGTGGCTGTGCAGTGGATTGTTGTGTCGCACCTGCGACAGCTGCATGCGTTCCGTCGTGCCTCTCATGTGCTGATGCGTTGATCTGTGTCGTTCCAGATGATAGACCAGTTGGCTGCCGGTCTTCCCAGTCCAGCCCAGGAAGCACTGAAGTTGTTAGTGTTGGGCTTGCATGACTCTTCATTGTTTGTGGAACACAGTGTCGAGGAATGGCTGTTTGGTTACGAGGATCCGATCCTGAAGAGTGTCAGCGATCTTCTCAAACCTTTTGGAATCAACCTCCCTGGACAATTTGGATTATTTTTAGGGGTAAGGTACTGCTCGTGATGGAAACATATTAATTCATTTCACGTAAATCATTATTTCTTCATAATGTGTTTGGTGCTGCTGTCAAATGCATTTCGACCACGCGCGCGCTTGCTTGGCTTGTGTTGGAAAAATATAAAATCGGGCGAACCTTAGGTCTGGAGTTCAAATCTCGGCAGGGTCTTAACAAGACTTTGTAAAATGGTACTGCAGCCTTCTTGCCAGGCGCACGGTGTGCAGATCTGCCGGGAACCATCTCTGCAAGGCAGCTTTCCCAACAATTCGCATTCCTATGTAGTTAAAGTCTCAACTGTTTTCGTCACACCCCTCCCAGATTCGCTCGAAATCCAACGGATGGTTTTTACTGGAAAGGCTCTCCGCAATTTTATTAGAGGTCGTTTGTTGGGTGGCATTTGTGGCAGTCAGGCTGCTGCCAAGGGTTGCAGGTTCGAAACCAAGCAAACAGGTTATTCATCCGTCCAAGGCTTCAACTCGGCAAATGGACTCTATTGTTGCTGGAGCCTTGAGTGGCTGAACTTGTTGCTTGCCTGACTTCGAAGCTCTAACCTCTTGGTGACACAGCGACACAGGGAAACTGTTTTAATGTGCCTGAATGTTTCTTGTTTTACCCTAATTTGAAACAAGTTGTTTTTAATACATACATGCCCTAACAACGAAAAACGTTTCCCGTGTGATCAGCGATTTTCAATCTTAGCGGACCCGACAGCATTCTCACCACGTACTGCGTTTACGTCATGAAACGATGCGTAGCGGTGCTTTAGATCTATCGTTAGTTGCAAATGTCTTTTTGTGGCGTCGACAGGAATTTAACATTGCGTGGCGCTTTTGACAATTTCCGAAAGTGAATGTTGATCATCGATCTGGATCGACAGCTTGCTTAAACAGTAGGTTCAGGCACATTTTCCAAACAGCCGCANAGTCAGTCAAANCGTTCTTGATCATTTGTATTGCCGTCTACTTGTTCCACTGAAAATGGGAGAACGTTCGTGCACGCATTAAGTCTTGTTGGTCTGCCTGATTTCAGTGATTACCACCGGCCTGCAACTGTGTAGCTTTAGCAATACCTGCATGCCGCGCTATCTACATGTCATCAACTTGCAGTTCAACAATAGCGACGATGGGACTTACCTGGTCGACAGCGGAAGAGCTGATGTGTCCAAAGCCAACACCATCTACAGATGGAACGGGGAGAAGTATGTTGCGTAGCTGCATGTCACGTGATGCGCTCGTGTATCGATTTCTGAAATGAGATTGTCTGTAGAGGTCTTACCGTCGCAGCTTCAGTATGTTGAGCTGTACATGGCTGAAGCGATTTCGCCAAGGCCATGATTCAAGTCATTCTATTGTTTTGTTCCGGGTGCTATGAACTGTGCAGTGTTGTCCAGATCAGCTTCTGATAGATGCTGTTTGCCAGAAACAACTGGCTCTTGTCCAATCTGTGCATTGTTGGTTGTTTCACAGTTGAACCACTCTTCGTCTGTAATTACTGTTACCTTCTCTCTCCGTTTCCGAATAGGTTAATAAAATTTACTTTTGCCTTTTTTCAAACATGTTTTGTTGAAAAACGTGGATGCTCGGAACATCAGCCTTTCAATGTTTGATATGTTGCAATGTGTTGTATGTCTGCTTCTGAAGTGAGGCTCATTTTTCAGTGATGACGCAAACTGTTAACAACATAGTTCACTTTTTTATAATTTCCCAAACATTTCTAGCTCTCTTTAGTTGCAGTTCCCATGGCATTGTGATTCAATTGCTGTATATTTCAAAATTTCCGGTGGGTCGATTGCTTGGCAACTGGGTGGGGGGAGATTTGAGCAAGCAGACCTTCTTCGATTTCATGAGTTGATCTTGTGCAATGGAGAACAACGTCATTTCCTGTTCCGCTTCCTCTCCTGTTCTTTTTCGTTGCGAGAATTGTGTTTCTGGCGGATTTGCTGCGTAATTTCGTTGCGGATGCCTTCATTCAATTCGTGATAGTCGTAACGGACAAGAATTCATATGAGGCAAAGGGTTTTACCCAACTTTGTGTTTTTGGCCAAATTTCTTTTCCCAATTATCACAGCAGATTTGTCAAAATTTAACTTGTTTTTCTCGTAAAAATCTGCGAGCGTCCGAAAACAGTTTTCAACACAACTGCCCCAACTTTCAAACGTTTTTTCCAGAGCTGTCTGCCTCCTCATGTAAGTATGCAGACAAGTGGGGGGGTGAGGAAAAAGAAACAGTGACAATTTTCAGATAAAGAAGGTCACGTGCTTGATGTTATTTTTTAGTTAAACGTAATATTTTGAAAATAGATTTTTCTTAACAAGCAGTTGGAGTTGTCCAACACGTCAGGTCGCCATCATTATTGGATCATAATGACTTCGTAGCAGCGATTTTTGTGACGTGATAAGGACTGTGTCGGATTTTTTCAGGTCATTGAACTACTGGACTACTGACACAGCAAACATGATCAACGGAACAGGTGAGTTCATTCGGAAGGTCGGGCGCGGCTTTGAACTGTTTTATCTTCATGTGTTTTATTTCTTTGCAGACGGTGTTTTCATGAACCCCAAAGTCAACAAATCTGACACCTTGTACATTTTCAACACTGACGTTTGCAGGTGAGTTATTTGTTCAAGGTCAGATGAAGCAAAATCGTACAGATTCGTATTCGAAGCGAAGTAATAAGAGCAGCGGAGGTGCAGAGGCAGGGAGGAGGGTCCTTCCAACAGACCAGTGTTTCTCAACCTGGAGTAATTTTACTCCTGAGGGTGAATTTCATCTTCCAGGGGGTAAATTTGCTGAACCATAAATAGCAGCAAATGTAATTTTTTAAAATCATTCTTAACTGTACGGGTTTGTTACTTTGGTATTTTTAAGAAAGGAGCACCACTGAGTGTATTGGGGTTGGGGGTAAATCTCATAACCTTGTTTGTTTGGTAAAAGGGGGTGAGTTATGTAAAAAAGGTTTAAGAACCACTGCACCAGACCAACTTGACGGCCGCCTAGAGCACAGCCTTCAGGAGACGCAGAATCTGCTTTTTTCTTGATTTCCATGTTTCGAATATTTGAAAAAGTCTTGGACTATTTTGTATACCATATATCGTAGCTTGCCTGGGGCGCAGTATCGAGCCGTCTCTGTGGAGGAACATGAGCGATATGGTGCGAGAAAGCCTCCTCCTCCTCCGAAGTGGGTTGAGGATATTCAACAGGGCCGAAGTGGGGAGCTGGGGTGCCATTTATTTAAGGCTCTTCTGGGCCGATGACCAACTTCTGAATGTAGCTCCTCATCCCAAATGTCTGATTTGTAATAAATAAAAGACTTTCTAATTCTGCTCTGGCTCCAGCTATTCCAAAGACACCTGGAAGTTCTTGTGTATCTGACCAGGACAATCAGATACTTTAAAAGCATAGAAAGGATAATGTGCGGGCAAATGATTCTGTCTTAGGGGCAATGAAAGGCTATCGCGATTTGCTGATGACTTCATATCAACTACCGCAACGTATTTTTGAAAGGACGAAGCCATTTATTTTGGCTGAGGAGGAGGAGGAGGTCACTGGGCCAGCGTTGCTATGCACCGTTTTGCAGTTGTCTAGCTGCTTGCGACCCAGCATTTCATTCCCCCATTTATGTGAAAACATCAGAAGACAAAGGATGTTGTGTTGAGGCAATCGATACGTTTGTGTACCCGTGGTTTTCATGAACGAGGATATGAGAGCAGGACTTACTGCAAAAGTGATCAAGGGTTTCACTGCATTTCATGAAGATGTCGTCATAAAGCATGTACTGGTTCTTAACGCAGCATTTTAATGTGTTCTACAGATCGTTGTATTTGGTTTATGACAAGGACTCCAGCGTTAGGGGAATACCCACCGTACGCTTCCACCTCCCATCTGAAGTCTTTGCCAACGTCACTGTCAACCCAAGCAACGCTGGCTTCTGTGTTCCTGAAGGTTCTTAAAGCTTCTGCCTTTCTAAGTTGTTGAATCATTTCTGTTGACAATTGTATTCACGAGTATAAACATTGGGAGGGAGGAGTTAAATGGTGTTTTGATAAAATTTTATTTTTTTAACTTTAACTTGTGAACAAAGAGATGGAAACAGAGTACATTTTCCACCGTAACGACACATATTACCCCCAGGCTGGACGTACGACCCCGTTACCCATTACTCACCAACTTAGAACTTTTATAGAAGTAGTATGCACTCCCATACCTTGCGAGAGTAATATAAAAAGGTTTGCGTTGAGCCCTGGTTAGTTCATTTTCTTTCTGCACCTGTTGTCAAAGTTCTCAAAGTGCGTCAAACATTTTGTTGGAAGATGTTGTTGCATGGCCGTGCAATGGTGCGTTGGTAAAAAGTTAAGATGAAGCACAGATTTATTATTTCTTAAAATATAAGTACTTCACTTTCAACAACCACCTGTATTTGCTTTTGTGTAAACTAAATGTCGTATTAGCCCTCCTCCCCGTGGCTGTTTATGAGTTGATTGGTTGAAGTGAATGTTTAAGTCAGCACCAATAGCGTGAACGCAGAGGCGTAACGAACCTTGCGAATTCACCGACAGTTGGGTAGTTCCAATTCTAAGCGGTTCTTCCATCGAACCTTTTGTGCCCACGAGCGTCCGGCCTCTTGTTTCGCCTGTAATCTGCAGTGGTGTTAACATTACTCAATGTACGAATTTCGTTGAAAGTTATCAGTTTTTCACTGCTACCAATGTTTATCACTCTACAGCATATCATCCTTTGTGGTTACATTTGAACTACACTGGTTTTTGAAAAATTTTGTTGCCGTGTGTTGTTGTCTGAAATGCAAGAACCTCATCTCGGTGTGACGCATTTGGTTGATAGTTGGACTTCATGTGTTTCCTCTTTCACGTCGGCACTTGTAGCATTTTATTCGGTTTTCGCGCTATTTCAAAAAAATCTTACTGCCCTTCGTGAAAAAGCCATCGTTCAAAGCATTACTAGATGGCTGTGCTGTATTAGTTGTTGTTGTGTTGTTTTGGAGGTTACTGTGCTATATGAGTTGTTGGTGTGTTGTTTCGGAGGTTGCTGTTCTATTTTAAGCATTGCTGTGCTATTTTGGCTATTGCTCTGCTGTTTCAGCTAATGCTGCGCTATACTTGCAACGCCGACATTCATAAAGTTATCTCAGCAGTAATTGGAAAGCTATGGACCCAGCTTGGTCCAAAGGTTTCCGGTGAGAACCGGAAATACGGCCACGGTGGCCTGAGCCTCGAAGTTGCAATTGTTTGAACTGAGCTGGTGTTTCATTGTTTCGTAGTTGTAATCATTGTCGTGTATTGCAGGCAATTGTTACGACACAGGTGTGATGACGATCAGCCCATGCAAGCAAAACGCCCCCGTTTTTGTGTCAGCCCCCCACTTTTACATGGGTGCTCAGAAGTTTGTGGACGCCGTTGAAGGTCTGCACCCGAACAAACAACAACACGAGACATTCCTCGACATTGAACCGGTACTTTGTTACGTGACAATATCCTTTCTGACGTAGTTGGACGCTGTGTGACGTTGCAATGGGTTGCTTATGTAAATAGAGGGCCTTTACAAATTTGGTCGGCAGCTGTTTTTGTGTCAAAGCAAGCTGTGGAAAAATCTATGGAAGACATGAAGTGTTAGATACGAAATGTATGGTTTGTTTTGTGACTGGTCAGTCAGGCCTGCACCTAAGGTTGGTTTGAGTGAATAGTCATGTCGCTATAGCGAGGCACCGTAACGGTGTCACTCAGGATTGCTGTATCAGTCCGTCTTGTACGTGAGTGTTTGCATTCTTACGATCCCATGTTTTGACCCAAACTTGTGTTTAGATGTCTGGGGCAGTGTTTCAAGCTGACAAACGCCTACAGCTCAATGTTCACGTCAAGCCTTCCAACCTCTTCCAGGAGATGAAAAGTGTAAATGAAGTTTTATTACCATTCCTCTGGCTCAACGAGGTAAGTCATGTGTTCTGATCATGTTGCAGCAAGGAAAACAGTGTTACTCCCATTTTTTCACCAGCACTTTTCTCTAAACTAAGCAGTTATTGTTTTCGATGCGTGACTGGAATTCAAACCTGTTAATTTCATGTCATTCCCAGCGTCCACTTCTCTTCTGATTTTTCCGCAACACCCCTGGTTCTTTGGACCCTTCACTTGAAACAAGCGCTCAACCCTCATGTTTAAATCAAATTACGGGTTTCCCCCCACCACTACATAGCA
>JGI24158J21664_10003054_pt1 | contig 20740 bp, 18 predicted proteins | sample Ectturendosymbi3_FD_21664 | JGI IMG/M metagenome (IMG submission 21664) | reverse complement strand
TGGTTGTTCGTGATGTGTTTCATCCTATTAAATCAACACATGTTTTGCAAAAATATCATTTTTCATTATTAGCAAAAAGCATTTTCGGCCCGATGAAATGATTTCGCTGGCCAAATTTGGCCCAAGGCCGTAGTTTGGAGACCCTGGTTTAGCACACAGATCTGATGTCATCGGACAACACATCTGAAATCAGCTTTACATTGCCTCAAGCCTTTCAAGGTTTTATCGTTTTATTCACTCTAAGGTGACTATCTTGCACCGAAACCGTGGTTGGTGATTAGTTCGGACCGAAACTGATCTGAGAGGATAATTGCTTTTCTGCGTTTTGACTCGCGCACAAAAAATTTCTGTCGGCAAGACAAATTTTCTGTATGTCATCGGATGATAAACAACAGTTTACAGATAAAATCAACTTTCACCCATGTTCGCTCTTCAGCTTGATCAATCAACAGATATCGTGTGATTCACACAGTGTGGATATCGGAAAGGGTTGCAGAGGTGGCCAAGGTCACCCCAGGATTTTTAAATTTAACATGTTCATATTAACTTTTCCGTTGAAAAATATGTTTCTATTGGTTTGGAGTTCGTGAAATGCAACTTCACCACTCTTGGTCCCCTGAGATTTTGGCCATCACCTGGAAAAGTCCACTTATGCACTACCCTGGAAAAATCCCTCTGAAGATCATGTCTCACTGCTTTTTTTTTGTGAGATATATATGTGTTAATCATATCATTCGACAAAGACACATTTTGGAATTTTCGTTTCCCTTGCTTCGCCCAAAACCAGCTTTGCCATCTTCACGGTGCAGGCTTAATAAGCGTTTCTCTGATGACATGAGCTTTTTTGCTTCGCAATCGTCAACGTCAAACTTCAACGAAGAACGCTTTCGCGCATCCAACATTAAGTTGGTGATAGCATTCCCCAGCTGCGAGTTTTTGCCGTTTCAGAAACATTTCTTTTCTTTGGAATGAAGGCAAATAATACAGCAATCACGCGCTTGCTTTCTCGAAACCATTTTACTCTTAAACGTGGTTCTTAACCGGGGTTCCGTGAAGCTGGGCTCCGCACAAACCTTTTAATTTGAAGCTTGGCGTGTGTTTTGATTGTCTCGCAGATTTACAGAAATCCGCTTTATCAAGGTCATCTTTTTAGGAGGTGTCGCTGCTATTTTATTCCGTTGCTCTGTGCCATTGACGTGTTTCTGCAAAGACTCGGAGGCTAACTTCGTTTTTGTGCACAGCACAGTTGTCACTGGGCATTTTACCCCTGTTTGGGAGTTGATCCGCAGTTGTTGTGGCAATGAGGAAACACTGGTGAACAGGGTTGACAGGTTGGCACTTTCAATGCTATCTTCCAGAAATTTGGCCTTTCTTAAAGTGGATTGGCATGAGAAAATGCTGTGTGCTATATACGTGATAATTTCACAAGTTTTTGGCCATTTTTAATAGCGTTCGCAGAAAAAATGTGTTGTTTGGCTTTTTTTGAAACCTGTCAGCTTTGAGCTTCAACTTTCAGATTTTTTTCCGCCCGTCTCAGTTAATTCAATGGGAACCTAACTGATCGGATCAATCGGATCATGTTAAACAGGCATAGCTCTGAGCTTGTCTATGTTTTGGAAATTGGCCACCTGACTAGTTAACCTCTGTTGCTTTTCGGTGCACCGGCGTTCATATGTCTTGGAGAGAACATCTGGCGTGATGAAATCAGTACCGCCAGATATGTCTATCGATTTGTCTTTAGAAAACATCTTCTGCGTCATTGCAACGTTCAGTTATTTGGTATATTTTGACAAGCTATTCCGCGTATTTGACCCATTTCAACCAGAAACGTCTAACAGTTTTCGTGTGGGTTCTCTGTGACTGCATTTTTATAGATATTTTGTGGAATTTTTACAAATCTAACATGCCAGACGCTTAATTGTATACCGGATTCAAAGTAAATGAAAACGTTGACATGGTGCATGTTTGCATTTTCATAACCTGTATTTTATCGTTTCAAACATTTATAGGTGTATTTTATAGCATTTTTTATAATAGAGTTGGTACGTCTGGGCATGAACAAATATTTGTTAATTTATATGTAATGATTCTAGGCTTAGCTCCATGGCAACATTGCATTTTGGCCACTGATCATCTGAACAATTCAAATGCGACAGCCATTGGCCTGTTTCAGTTTGTTTAACATGTTTTGAAGCTGTTTGGCATTTTTGGTAAGCGATTTGGCAATTTTGGTACATCTGGACCTGGCAACCCTGTTGTAGCTTGTGCAACGGTGGCGAGTGGATTTTGATCCGTGTAATTTCGGTAGCGCTCTGTTTTATCACCGGTGTTGCCATGCGCGTTGATACTGAGTTGAATAAGTTTCGATTTGATAGATATGCTTCGCTTTATTCATACGTGTGTTCATTTATGCTTAAACCAGGGTTTCCTTTTAGGCGTTTTAGGGATCCGATTCGGGTCCCTAGAATTGAAAACCGGGTCCCTAGAATCAGAGAAAATTATCATCGGGTCCCTATATACAGTACACAGAATATCGGGTCTCTAGAATCAGAGCAATCGGGTCCCTACAGGTCCACACCGGTACCTAACATTTTCTTTGAAAAAAAGGTGGATTAAACATTGATGATTGGCTATTTTAGAAAGTGAATGTAGAACCGGCGAGATATTTTTTGCCCAAAAATTGTACATGTTCGTCCAACGTTACATCGAGTGAATGTTTATGTCGCATGAACAAATCTGTTATCAGGACAATTGCCAACTCGACAACTGCGAACCAGAAAACACTAAACAGGCAACCTCTCTGAAGCGTAGTGGTTTCTCTAATCAGTATATCTTTCATTTTAGCGTGTACTTCATGCCACAGCCAAGCTGCACGACTGCTCTATATTATGCCTTACTAGGTTCGTTACCTATGTTTTTGAAGGCTACCGCGCCTGTTCTTAATAAATAAAGGGTTAGTAGTCACAACTAACAATGGAAGACAAACACATTCAAACAATAGGCCTATAGGCTATCTGCTTTCAAAAGGCTCATACATTTTCACATATTCTCCACGCAAGAACTTTTCGGATAGTCAGTAGGGTTGGTTTAATCTGTTGCAGTTGCTCAGAAAAGAATAAAACATGACAACTTTTTGCAAGGGCAATTGTCCGGTTGGTAGTTGCTCCAGTTGGCAGTTGTCCTTGAACCCGAAAACTAGCCTACAGTAGTGTGTTGCGTTAAGAAGCAGCCTATTTTCTTGTCGATTAGTTACCCTTCAACAAAAATTGGCCTGATATGTCTGATAGAAAGTAGAAAGCAGCGTTGTCGAATGGTTGTCACTTAAATCTACTCAATGGTGTTGCGAAAACTACTAGATTCTGCTAAAAACATAATCACAAATTTTCCGCTAAAAACTGCAAAAATAGTTATCCGTGAATCTGCTCTTTTTGCGAAAGTTAAAATAAACCCATAAAAGTGTGCTACTACGACAGTTTATCAGCGACACTTTATCGAATGACAGTTTGTCAAACGTCAGTACGAACCAACAGTGTGTCGAACGACAGTTGATCGAACCGGTTCTTGATCGAACGACAATATTTCGAACGAGGGCTGATTTGACTGTCGCAAGACATTGTTACAACGTGGTCTGCATTCTACAGCTACAATCTTCACGCTCTATTCAATTTGTTCCAAGTCCCAAGTCCACTTTTATCCTTCTTTAGTATCAATTGTGAGCTAGCAGCAGTAAGAATACTCCGAATCAGAGGTCAGAAAAACACTGGTGCCACGCCTAATCATTTTTTTCCAACATCTAGTAATTTTTCGACTGACCTAGTTATCTAGTTGTTTCTACTATCATCTGGGGATTTTTTGCGAAGTACGTGTTTGAAGAAGATCACCTGTCTTGTTTCTAACGTTTCAGCCCGTTTTTTCAGAAAAACAATTGATTGCACGGATCGTTGTGTGAAAATTTGCACTTACAGAACATGCAACACAATACCAGAGTTCATAAAAAATGCTTTCGATATTTGTAGCTGTACTGTTCGCAATGAGAATCAGAACAAAAGTTTTTCTAGTCTCAGTTTCTTGTTGTTTTCGCTTCAGTGCTGCTTATGGCTGCAGGGAATGTTACCTATGTTCTTGTTTTCTTTCTTTGCAGGATCACTGCAGCAGAAATAACTAAAATACTCCGTATATGTTGCCTTTTTAAGCTCTTGAAATGAAATGCTATCGTCGATAAACTGTCGTTCGATAAATTGTCGCGTCACATAAAATTATACATCAATTTTTGGTCGCGCACTCACTATCACTAGACAAGTGCAGGAAATGCCGGTCTTGGCATCCGCAATTGTCTGCCCGCGATTTTCATTCCACAGATGTTTTCAGCACCGTAGTTGCAGCGTACCTCCTCTTTTTGTATGGCGGACAGTTTTTGACAATCTCTGTGGAATGGTCTTGTGGGTTTGGCACAGTGGTTCTTAACCGGGAGGGCGTCAATAAATTTCCAAGAGGGAGCGAGCCCTTAAGCGCTGTATAAAATGTTTAAAATTTGATCAATATATTTGTCAAACAATACATTTGTTTTTACAACTTATTCACAGCCAGGGGAGTTTGAAACAAAGGACAAGTACTTAAGGGATGCGTGGCAAAGAAAGGGTTAAGAACCACTGGTTTAGAACAATGTTCAGCGACAAACAGACTGAGCTAAGCCTAGTATTTGTAACTCAAAACCTTGCTTTTATTTGCATTTGGGAGCACGATAGAAATTCTCTAGCTTCTATCCAGTACTTTTTGCTTACAGCATAATATTTAAAGTAAGTTCACAATGTTTTGTTATGTTTGCATCAATGCAAACTACGAAATAGGAGCTTCTTGAATCAGCAAGGTAGGCGTCGAGTCAATGAACTATACTGTATGTGCCGAAGCTTTTGACAAAATTGCTTTGGTTTACCAGGGAGATTTTACCAGACATAAATATTTACCTCTACTGGCGTAACTGAACTACTTGGAAATATCACATGAGTAGTGGCATAAAAACGGATTCCACGAAAAAGAAATTTCATTTCACCTACTCGAAACTAAAAACAATCTTTTTTTCTAAAAAATTCACAGGAAAATGTCAAATTTTTTTAAATCCAAGGGGCAAGTGCCCCCCTTGCCTTCGGTTCCGACGTCCATCTTAGTTGTTATCATGATGCAATTATCTGCTTGAAGCCGCTAGGTTCCATCAAACAAAACTTCCTATTGATTGAGGTAGGTTGTACGTGGCTTTGGTGTTGGCCAATTTGAAGCGTCATCAAGAAGATAAAGTATTTCTGATGGAAAAGGTGTGAAAGTATTCATCTCCAACAAGTTTTGAAGCAATATTTTCTCAGGGATTTTTACGTGCTAAGCCTGCCAAATGTTTTTTCATCCTGCCAGAAAATCAACTAGCTGATGGATTGAAAATTAGCTAACAGTGAGAAAATCATGCTAGATTTAGTAGTAAATCAGTTAAAATGGCACACTGGTACAAAGTAATTATGTAGATGACTACATCACGTTAGGATTTACCTCAGTGGGGTTCAAGGATAGCGTTAAGCCACAGTGCATGTCATGCGTAAGCGTACAAGGCGGGGGTTCGGGGAGGGCGGCCGCCCTCTCCCGGGCTTGAAAATTTTCAGGGCACACTCTGTTTTCAGGGCGAGCGCTAGTTACTTAAAAATCCTGAGGGATAAAAGATACATATTCAGCACAGTGAAAAACTTCAAGGCGAATCTGTTTTTGAGCACAAGCTTGAGTTGCTCAAAACTCTTGAATGATAAAAAATATATATTCAATGCAGTCAATACACTCTGTTTTTCAGGGCAAACGCAAAGTTGCTTAAAAATCCTGAATGGTAAAAAATATATTCAATACAGTGAAAAATTTCGGGGCAACTCTGTTTATTCAGGGCAATTGCAAGTTGCTCAAAAATCGTGAATGGTGAAAAAATTTTCAATGTAGTGTATATTCACTTGGGGTGATCTGTGTAATTTGGGCTTGTCTAGTTTGTAGTCTGGACCAATGTTGTGATTAGTTATAGTGACTTTGATCTGGACTAAGCCCTCATTTTCTGTAAAAATCGAACAATCGGATGTCGGTAGATCAACAGCGTGATACAAGAATTCGTCAACTCTTTCTTTGTTCGTTTTCGAGTTTGTGCTTGGTAGAGGTGCAGGGTGTTAAGATAATAGATTTGTTTCATTAACATGAGTTTTAGAAGCGGGCAGCATGGACGTGCTGATTGCTTGGCTCTTTTCCGTGCGCGTCTTTAAGTGCCTTGCACAAGCGCACAGCAACGACAACACAGGCAGGTTTAGGGAGTCAGACCGTACGATCAGGAACCGACTCTTTTAAAACATTGCGTTGAGTCATCGAAGTCGTGCAGATATTTGCATCAGTAAATGCAATTACGCAAAGTTTCTTGTCTGGGAGAACACAACACGCAAGGAATTTCAACCCCTTGAGCTAACAAGCAAAGTAACTACGGAATTTGCCTATGACGGCATCACTAAGGGATTGCATAAAGAACGTTATTTCCGAATTGACATTCTAAGCGAATTGAAATGCGTGTAAAAGCTGCCACCGCGACCAAACAAAATGTAGCATTGTGAGCGAATTGACGTTACAGATGAAGCCGTTATAAACGAATTCAAGTCTACAGAACAGATTTGCATTTGGTTTCAGGCGCCATTCGGATTAAACTAAAATGTGATTTTCAGGGCAAATTGTTTATTATTAGGGCAAGTTTTTCCCGCCATCCCAGGAAAATGCCTTCCCGAACGCCTATGGTGTCATGCCATAAGATTCTCAGCAATTAAAACAACAATCCATCAAAGTTTTAGCGTCATTCAAATGCGGAGCACACTGACCTTAAAGACAGTGACTTTTCTTTTTTCCTAAGAAAATAATTGATTTTGAAACGGCAGAAACTCAGTGCAGACATGGTTTCCGGGATGGAGGCGTTCTTCGAAGTGGCGGTGCAAAGAGGCGTTGTACAGGTAGATTGCCAAGCAAAAAAACTCATGTCATGGGAGAAACGCTTGTTAAGCCGATATCTGTTGATTCGTGAAGTTGAAGAGCGGACATGGGTGAAAGTTGATTTTATCTATAACCTGTTGTTTATCATCCGACGACATACAGAAAATTTTTCTTGTCGATCGAAACTTTTCCTGCGTCAGTAAAAATGCAGAAAAGCATTTATCGTTTCCGATCTGTTTCGGTCCGACCTGATCACCAAACAAACGGTTTTGGTGCAAGAGAGTCACCTGGGTGCTTGAGTGAACAAAACGAAAAAACGTTGAGAGGCTTGAGGCATCGTAAAGCTGATTTCAGATCTTTTATCCGATGACATCAGATCTGTGTGTTAAACAACTGATGTGGAAAGAGAAACTGTTCACAAATTTTTGTTTAAAATTGTTCAATTTTAATGCGAAAAGAAGTGCTTTCAGTTAATCAACCTGTCCAAATCGTTAGGAATCACTCTGTGCTTCAATTTATGAAACGGTGAAGACAGTAAGTACTCTCCACCACATGTTAGATAACACTGTTTATCGAAAGGAATCCTTTTCCAGCAATGAATCAGACACTAAGAACCTACAGAGATCTTAGTTTCAGGGAAAGGATTTCATTTAGCATTGCTGGATACGCAAATTCAGCTCCCATTCAATCAGAACCTGGTTTTGAATAAAAATTTTATTCAAATAAAAGCCAAGCGTCTGATTCCTCTTTGAAACTTCAGGACAGACGATGTGCATTGTTTCATGGAATCGATTTCCTATGAAAAATTTGGCGATGGATTCCTTGTGTATCTCACATGCGGAAAGTAGTTACCTGAAAAGAAATATGTGCAAATTTGAATCATTGCAAAAAGATCAAAGCAAAAGCCCAGTCGGCTGATTTGTCGAAAGCTTACAAACAATTGCACTTTAAATTGACGTTGAAAGCATGATAGTATTCCTAGTTGCAAAAAATTGAAATCTTTTCCCAGACCCGAATATTTCTGCTTTGAAGCATATTGCTTCATTCATTTGCATATCCGCTTTCCTTCTGGGGAGGGTCGCACGGACAGCAGCACCAGGACTCGAAACGTTCACACTGCACCGTTATCGGATTCGCGGTGGATTGGGAATCCCACAGATCACTCAATCACGACCGTGAGTGTCTCACAGAGCTCCTTGAGCGCGCATTTTTCAACCATATGCGATTCAGCGATCCCAACTAGCAGACAGAGGAGAATTTTCATTCTCGGGGCTCTAGGCTTTTTTAAATTGAGGGCCGTTCTGGAAAGTTTGCAACAACTGATGTCATACAAATAAGCACTATACACGTGCTCGCTACATCCACTGAACAAGTTGTTCCAATTCATAAACATATTTTTTTATGCTGAACTCTCTCGATATCCGGAGCAAAAACAGTTACAATGAAATTAACGACAAAGGTAGCGGTGAAGTTATCTGACCACACTCACATTACATGTTTATTGAGAACCTCACTGGCCTCGTGTAATCTGAAAAATGGGTTCAGGTATTTTGTTCCACTCACATATTATACGTAACAATAACCAAGTCTCAACGCCGTAGAAAGAGAATCCTCATCGTCATTTACTTCAAGTCAGGGATGGATTTACGGAGGGGCGTTCGGCCCCTAAAACCCACGTAAGTAATGTTATTCACAATGATTTTTTACAATTCGGAAATCAACATATCAAACCAAATTCGAATAAGTCTTTGGTCATGTTCGAATTGTCTCAGTGTTCGCGATTAAAGGCCATTCTCTCGTCCATTGTTTTGTCACAGCAGTGATGTGAAGTATACTTCATCTCTCTTACAGCAGAGAAGCCCATATGAGACTTGATTAACATTACTGGCTGGATCCACCCCTGCTTCAGTCCTTCGCGCTCACTTCTATAGAGATCACTTGTTAGCGGCATAGTAAAAAATGCGTTGAACAAAAACAAAAATACAACTATAATTCTTTACAGAAATGCTGGAAATTGTCCTTGCTGCCAAAGTTTTGGGGTCCCCCGAAATCGGGGGCCCTAGGCTTAAGCCTTTTTAGCCTAATGGTAAATCTGCGCCTGCTAGCAGAGATAGATTTAAAATACGATAAGGCAGTGATTCCCAAAGTGGGCGGTACCGCCCCCTTGGGGGCAGTGAGAAACTCTAGGAGGGCGGTGAAGCAGAAATGGGCGGTTGGGGGGCGACAGGAGACCCAGTTAATAATTACATTTCTGTTGACTTACTAACTTTGAGTGACCAAATGTCATAAAAAACGGTATGATCAACAGACATGTATGCATGTGATTTGTAAACAAAAGCTTAGCGTTTTACTAAATTACGTTTTATAGTGAAATGCACAAAAAAATTGTGTTGGTATGTGTGCTAGGCATGGTAGGGGGCGATAGAAATTTGTTTGTGAGAAAAGGGGGCGCTAGCTAAAAAAGATTGGGAAACACTGGGATAAGGGATTCGAGCGGAAAACAGGTCGGGTGGTTTGCATTAAGTCTTGGACAACCTTTTCTCTGCTCGTTTGATGCTAAAACCACTATGGTGGAACAGTTTAGCCTATTCAAGCCAATCTGTAGCAAAAATTGCGGATTAATTTATTTAATAGATTTGTCTGCAGGCTAACCACACCTAGATAGGGAAACAATCAGAAAAATTGAATTTGTTAAGCAAACTGACAGATTATTCGGTAGGTTACAACACATCAGCTATTGGGCTGAAGAACTATTACCCTAATACTGATTAATAGGTTTTCATTACACCTTGGTATAGTAGAGTGGTTCAACCTCTGTGCAAAATATGTAATATTGGAAGTGGATGACTTCAGTATACACTTTGAACTTTGTATCCCAATTATGTGACTATGATTTCCTCAGTTCATAATGGAACTCATGGAGTAGCAGAAAGTGTGTCAGAAAAGTTTATGAAATAGGTTGCAGTTGCAATTTGGTGATTTGCAGTACCTACTGTTCATAGATTACCGCTTACAAAGTGCTGTGAATCCTCATATTTCACACTTTGTTGTATTGTACGGCAGAGAATAGAGTGGTTAATGATCCTGACTGAAATCAACAAAGTGGCTTTGCAATGTAAAAACAAATTCCCATTTCCTGCCCTGTAAAAACGTTTCAATTTCTATTAAAGTCACTTGAAGAATGCAATTACGATGTGACACGGTTTTCATGACCCCATCGCCCAGCCGTTCTCTACAATTTTCTCTGCTGGCTCTTCTGTTTCGGACTACACCAAACAAAATCACGTTTCGGCGATTCCAACTACACCTACGAAAGCACTTTTCCGTAGTGGAATCAGCTTTCACCTTTTCATTTTCACCCATTTCCCAGCATTCACAATATCATAGGCCAAGCGCGCGGTGCAAATCTTCGAGTTCCTTGCAGTGTAAAAACGCACCAATGTCGAGTTTGCAAGTGCGTTCACGAAGGTAAGCCGAGGGCGACGAATCGCTCACGCGTCAATGCGATGCGAATCCGATAACAGTGCAGTGTAAAGTGGGTAACTGATGCGCTTTTAGGGTATATTCCGTTGAATGGAGCATGCTTCACTGAGCAAATACTAATGAGCACATTGTTTACTTGTACGTGTGGATAGGACGTTTGTCTGTGTGCATAGGCATGATCTTTCATCTGCACATTTTCTTCACCATGCTCGTTTTTGTTTGTTTATTTTCCTAACTGTGCTTATTTGATCTCCAACTGTTGTTTTTCAACACTTTTCAAAAAGTGATAAACAAGGTTGGTTGACTAGCTGACCGCATGGTCCTTCACCAATCCTATGTGACACAGTACCACTCTTTGTTAACACTGATCTGTTATTATGCCATGGTATTTTCATTTGCTCTAATGCTCACTGACGGTTGGTTTACTTAGTGTGCGATGGCTCTTTGTATTGCTTCTGCTTATTAGCTGAGTCATATAAAACAAAAAAGCATTACCACTTGTTGAGCTGTGCACAGGACAAGAGTTGAATTAGTGTTGATAGCTGTGCACAAACAGTCTTCACATGACACGAAGTAATGTGTTCGTTGCAATCTTGCGCTACAGCGGCCAACAGCACATGGAGTGGGTCGCAGAAAGCAAACACGAGTAGCGCATTAGAAAGCTCGAAATAGTAAATCTGCGCTTCAAGGCTAATCAGGTAAAGAATGCGAACTTACACTTGAGGTCGTATATACATCGCTTACCGCAAACGATGAAAAAGCTGAAACTAAGTCGCACAAAGAACACAGGAGCACTTTGCGAGCTGATAATAATATCACTCAACACCACGACAGTGTTGTGCACCTGCTTGCATGGGAATGTGTTTTTTGATGGAAAATATTTGCTGTAAACGCATGGCGTCATACTTCTAAATTTCTTCATATAAAGTGCATCTGCAACAATAGAAATCTGTTTAAACTCTTCAGAAACTTTCACAAACAAAAAGGTCACTCAATTTTTCCAGCAAAAATCTTAACAGACGCTTGTTCGTGGTATGCATGAAGGTGCCAATCATTGCATGCATTGACTGCTGCAGTTAATTCTTCAAGTTTTTCATTATTCACTATACGTCATGAAATTTTTTACTGTGGCCCAAAGCAAATCTGTTGCGACATCCTTGGCACTAATCCTTACACCGCATCTTTACGCTGCAGACTCAAAGCACCCGAAATCTAAATAAACATACTAACAGCTAATGTTTATGTTATCCTGTTGAAACTTAAGAATACTTGCTGTTGATCCGGAAACTCAATTCAATCTTTAAGAGATGCTTTAGCCTACTGAGAGAATATCTAGACCACTCCATGCAAAGCACAATTTGTGATCATCCACCTCTTTTATGTCTATTGTTGCTTGATCATCCGCTGTTGAAACTAAATCCAACTGCAAAAAATTACAATAGCTTTTCTTAAATCGTAGATCTTTGTAATTGCTTCAGTCGCGTATCAAATGTTACATATGTGATAGGCATATCTGTACTACGTTATTTTGATGCCTATCATGGATCTACATAATCCTAATTCTTTTCTGCGATACTTTTGTTGTCGCTACACACGTTTGTAAACTGTTCGATGTGTGTTTGTCCTGTTCGCCCGATCTGATTCGACGAAGTTGTCGTCCCGTTCGCCCAATCTGATTCGATGAAGGACACATTCAGCCCATGACGCAACGCCCGTATTCGTTGAACAAATAAAAAAACAACCACGTGATTTCTTTCGCGAAAAAATTTAACAGAAAAATGTCGGTTGCTCATCATTTTCCATGTCCTTGTTGAATGATCCCAACATATTTGGCGGCTGCGCAGAGCTGAGCTAGTTACGTCACAATCCAAACCGAAACGCTTCGGAATCTAAATTTCCTTCCGGCTCCGAACTTCGAAAACAAAAAACGTTACTTCCATCCACGTGAAAAAGCTTTTTAGCCACAGCAATCAATATTAAATCAGCTTTTGCCCGGAAATACAAATAAACAATGTGTTCATTTAGAGCAGGGGTGTCGAACATATTTCGTGCCGTGGGCCGTATTTAAGCACTTGCATTTTACGCGGGGCAGACAATTTTGCACATGATCACACAATACAATCGATATTTTGCTATTTTTTCATAGTACTGCGATTCGCAGAACCTTGACATTCTTTGGCAGTTACAAGCGCAACTTCAACGTTGAGTTGAGATGCACATCCGTCAATTGAGATTACGTCGACACTTGTACATCTGAGAGCGCAGTATTCCGCAGACACAAGCAGCCTTCCAGCGAACATTGACATGGTCTTCGATGCAATTTTTTTAATGCTAGCATCGGTTGGTTTAATATATTGATGAAACATATTGATGTCATCATTTTTTTAATTTAGCTTTTAGCACACTGGTGCATTGTAACTCAATAAGTTCCATTTCTTACTTTTGTGGCACCTCATCAGCAATGACAGAAAAAGAGTTACTGAATGTAGCAAAATCAATTCCAGACCTTTGAAATCAGGAAATCTTTCTTCGAATGCGTTAGAGATTTTTTGAGTCTCTACGGAATCTACACGAAGTCATGGCTTTAAACTGAAGAAGTTGTTAAACCATGCTTTAGCCGAAATATTAACTCATACTCTCGCGTTATGACCATAAACAGTAAACGTGAACCATGGGTGTAGTGCTAAAAAATGAAGAGTAGGAATGCATCCAAAAACTATTCATTTTCAAAGGCATTTCAAAATCACTTTTAATCAAAATTTACTCACTTTCATTACATTACAAAGGAAGACATGAAAAAGGTGCAGGAACGCCGTTCCCATGCGACTGTACCTCTGAACGCAACTCTGCCATGACACACTGCAATAATAAAGGTTAATCTGTCAGACGTAATGCAAGCACAAAACTGGCATATCGTGGGCCACAAAACGGGGCATGGCGGATCCGATTTGCCCCTCGGCCCCCCAGTTTGGCATCCTTGTCTAATCAACTACCTTCCTAAATTTGTTATTCGATAGCACTTCGCTTGAAGAACGTGCTGTTTTTCGTTAATAAATGTGTCCAGTTAAGTTGCTTTTTGAACTTCGAATGAATTCGATCCCCCTCCGAACAGCTACTTTCGATGTCACTCGCTGTTGAGTGCAAGATTAACAACCTGAATCGTTGCAGTTGAGATAAGCATATCATCGCGGTACTTTATGGCTTGCACAAATCAAAGGGCCGTGACCTACTTTTTAGAGAAATATCCTTAGTTACAGTGTCGTACGACCGGACACGTTTTTTCCTAAAACTTTGCGCAGCCAATTTCCCCTGGATTCTCTCCAAATCTAACTTGGTTTTTTCTTAAATGTTTGCCTGCAGAAATACGTTGCTGGTGGATGCTCTCACCTACACATGGTTTGCGCGTTGGAGGCGTTCTTCGAAGAGGCGTTGCACAGGTAGATTGCCAAGCAAAAAAACTCATGTCATCGGAGAAACGCTTCTTAAGCCTGCATGCGCCGTGAAGTTGTTTAACTTAAAGCTGGTTTTGGGCGAAGCAAGCCAAACGAAAATTCAGAAAGTGACTTTGTCGAATGATATGATTAACACATATGTATCGCACAAAAGCCCAAATTCTAAGAGACATGAGATTCTTAAGGATTTTTTCCAGGGTGGGGCATAAGTGGACTTTTCCAGGTGATGGCCTAAAGCATTTTTCCAGGGGGGCAACACTGGTGAGGTTTCATTTCACAAACTCCAAACCAACAGAAAGATACTTTTCAACAGAAAAGTGAAAATGAACATGTTTAATTTCAAAATCCAGGGGGGACCTTGGTCGCCTCTGCAACCCTTTCCGACCTCCACGCTGTGTGAATAACACGATACCTACTGGTTCGCCCAGTTGAAGAACGAATATTGGTGAAAGTTTGATTTTATCTGTGACCTGTTGTTTATCATCCGACGACATGCAGAAAATTCTTGTCGATAGAAACTTTTCCTGCATCAGAAAAAACGCAGAAAAGCAATTATCGTTTCCGATCTGTTTCGGTCCGAACTAATCACCAAACAAAGAATTTCGGTACGAGAGTCACCTGTGTGCTTAAGTGAACAAAACGAAAAACTTTGAGAGGCCTGAGGCAACGTAAAGCTGATTTCAGATATGTTGTCCGATGACATCAGATCTGTGTGCTGTTCACAAAAGTTTGTTTAAAATTGTTCAATTTCAATGCGAAAGGAAGTGCTTTCAGTTCATAAACCTGTCCAAATCACCAGGAATCACATCAATTTATGGAAACGGTGAAAACAGTAAGTACTCTCCACCACATGTTAGATAACACTGTCTATCGAAAGGAATCCTTTCCCAGAAATGAATCAGACACTAAGAACCTACAGAGATCTTAGTTTCAGGGAAAGGATTTCATTTAGCATTGCTGGGTACGCAAATTCAGCTCCCATTCAATCAGAACCTGGTTTTGAATAAAAATTTTATTCAAATAATAGCCAAGCGTCTGATTCCTCTTTTAAACTTAAGGACAGACGGTGTGCATTGTTTCACGGAATCGATTTCCTATGAAAAATTTGGCGATGGATTCCTTGTGTATCTCACATGTGGAAAGTAGTTACCTGAAAAGAAATATGTGCAAATTTGAATCATTGCAAAAAGATCAAAGCAAGAGCCCATAGTGCATCGCGGCGGTGAGCTGTGCGTTTTGCTAATTGTTTAAACTTGTGCTGCAAGCAGAAACATACTCTAATGCAGTGCTTCTCAACCTGGGGTTTGTGAACCCCCAGGGGTTCATGGGAAGATTTCCTGGGGTACTTGGATGGCAGTTGAGTTTTCATGTACTGCTATTTTTAATATCCTATAGTGGAGGGAAATGCGTGACGATTGAAAACTCAGTGTGGATTTTGCTTCCGCATAGATTTTGTCAGCTTCTAGGGGTTCGGGTAGATTGTTTTATGACTTGGGTGTGAAATAGGTTGACAACCCCTGCTCTAATGGAAGGTGAATTTAGGATAAGCGGACATACCCAGAAATCTGAAGATTTTGAAACCATGCAGGAGAAACTAACCACTTACAGTATTTCGACAGAATGATTTAAAGCAGTGGTCGCCGGCCTGTGGCCCGTGTGGCTTTTTATTGTGGTTCCCAGCCTAAAATAGAAGCAATAGCCGGTTGACAAAATATTTCCTTCTGTCCCTCATTCTTGTCATAACAAGTAAGCTCATTCCAAGGATACAGTTACTCCATGAGGTTGCAGTCTCATTTCACTATCAGCGTTTTATTCAACCTAGATCGACTCCATTCATTCTGAGACTACGGCATAACGTTACAGTCTCGCCAAGTTGTCAGAATTATTATGATAATAACGATTGTCTTATAGCTGAAAAAATATATCCACCAGTTCGGCAATACCAAGCTGGTAAAATGAATTGAAGTTTCGCTTGTGTGAAAAGTAATGCACTGAAGTTTTCGCCTTCGTATGGTATGCAGTGTAGTTTGTAGAAACACATGAGAGCAACCTCGGCAGTATTGCTATCGCCAACTTGACTGCAAAGTTTTTCTATGATTTAAGGTTCAGTTGAGAAGTCAGGAGGAAAGTGACACCATTTAGGAGACCGCATAATATGTCTTGTTAGATATTTCTAATCTATTTACATTGTGTTACTGGTGTCTAAAAGATAACTGAGGTAGCGTTGTCCGGTTAACTGGTGCAGAAAATTATGAGAATTATGCTTGCGATGCGATTAAAAAACAGTCAAGTATTTGGCATTCGTTGTCTTAGGTAGCATCTGCTGAAAAGTAGCATCTGCTGGAAGATCTTTCAGCAAGCTTACTTGTAAAAAAATTATTTGCGGTCCACTATGTCACAAACTCGACTTGTTGACCTAGCAAGATTAAGCATTGAGTCTAGCGTTGCCAAACAAGTTGATTTTGATAGTGTTATTAGAAATTTTCGACTATGAAAGCCAGAAAAGCGCTAATATAATAGTTAAATGATTTTTTCTCGTCACTTTCTTGATAAGATTTTACCATGAACATTTGAAACTCATGTCTAAAAAATGGTAATATTTTACAGTACTTGAATACCGGTATGTTTTAACATAATGTTTATTATGATCAGTAAACGATAACTGCTTGTTGAAGTTTGATGCACATTAATTAGACCCCATTTTAATTTATTTCATAATAATTTTGCAAGTCTTAGGGGCCCCAAATTGGTTTTCTTCCGCCTAAAAAGATTTCTCTTGCAAGCCCTGCTTGTATTTTACGCGGTCCAGATAATTTTGCGTATAATGATAGTGTAAAATGGATATTTTGCTATTTATTCATAGTACTGCGATTCGCAGAACCTTGACATTCTTTGGCAGTTGCAAGCGCAACGTTAACGTTGTGCTGCGATGGGCATCCGTCAATTGAAAGTCGCAACTTCAACCTTGAGTTGAGATGAGGATCCGCCAAATGAGAGTCGCAACGTTTGCAATGAGTCAGGATCCACATCCGTCAATTGAGATCGAGCCGAGACTAATTGTTCATCAAAGAGCGCAGTATTCCGCAGACATAAGTAGCCTTCCAGCGAACATTGACACGGTCTTCGATGCAATTTTTTTAATGCTAGCATCGGTTGGTTTAACGCGTTGATAAAACGTTTTGATGTCAACATTTTTTAATTTAGCTTTACGAAGCTGTTGCATTGCAACTCAGTAAATTCTATTCGATATTTTTGTGGCACATCTTCAACAATGACAGCAAAAGAGTTACTGAAAGTAGCAAAATTAATTTCCAGATCACTGAAATCAGAAAATCTTTCTTCGAATGTGTTAGAAATTTTTCGTATCTTTATGTAATCTACACGAAGTCATGGCTTTAAACTGAAGAAGTTGTTACCTTTGGTTTAGGCCAATTATTAACTCTTAATGTCGCGTTGTGACCATAAACAATAAACGTGACCAGGGATGTATTGCTAAAAAATGAAGTGTGGGAACGCATCCAAAAACTAGTCACTTTCAAAGACATTTCAAAATCATTTTTAATCAAAATTTACTCACTTTCATTACATTACAAAGGAAGACATGACAAAGGTGCAGGAACGCCGTTCCCACCCGAGTGTACCCTTGAACGCAACTCTGCCATGACATACTGCAATAATAAAGGTTACTCTGTCAGACCNAAGTTAAGCACGAAGCTGACATGTCGTGGGCCACAAAACGGGCATGGNGGATCTTATTTGGCCCTCGGCCCCCAGTTTGGCNTCTTTGTTTAATCCATTACCTTCCTAAATTTGTTGTTGTTCGACAGCAATTCACTTGAACAACGTGTTGTTTTTCGTCCATAATTTGCCCAGTTAAGTTGTTTTTTAAACCGCGAATAAATTTGATCCCCCTCCGAACAGCTACATACGATGTCGCTCGCTGATAAGTGCAAGACTAACCTGAATCATTGCAATTGAGATGAGCATACCATCTCTGCACTTTGTGGCTTGCACATATCAGAGGGCCGTGACCTACTTTTGAGAGCAATATTCTTAGTCACAGACACAGTGTCGTATGAACGGACACGTTTTTTCCTAAAACTTTGCGCAGCCAATTTCCCCTGGATTCTTTTCAANTCTAACTTGGTTCTTTCTTAAATATATTCCTGCTTGCGATAAAATTTCGCAACTGATTTCACCCGGTTATGGGCAAAAAACAATCTGTAAATTGCTACTGCTTTTGTACTTGTAGTTATGAAGTCCACTTGCAATAACAGTGTGTCTCGAGCATGCATGTGGACCAAGAGAGTAAAGTCAAACGTGTAGCCCTGAAGTGTTAAGAAACGCATTAGTTATTAGCTACAAACAGACTGGTATTAATGGAATTTATTCGTTCACGTTCCGTCAGTGATGTTTTCGTTACTTCTTTCTGAAGAAAAACATTGAATGGAAATCCATAACCGACATTCGCTCAGTGACGTAAGACATAAACATTCATAAGACAACCACACACTCAGTCGCTGGTCAGTGAAAGAAAACCCATCATGTCTATGTCGAAATGCACAACAAGATACAGTTGACGACGTCGTCTTAATCAACCCCTCAACACGAATGCAAGATCTTTGAAACATGACAAGATTGCGGTAGTTTGTATCGGAGGTAAATGGCATAAATATGGACATTTGATACGCTGCATACCTCTTCGCACGATGAAACAAAGGCCTTGAACTGGTTCGTTTATTGTCCGCAATCTCGAAGTTGTAATTAATGGCACAAAGGTAATTGTAGGACTTGTACTTTTCTTAGGCAATGAAATCTACATTTCGTAGCTTAGCTTCCTTATCTGTTTGTGTATAGATGCACGAAGAGTGCAACTTATAGTGATTACTGTAGATATCGAAGTTACTTCATGCTAAAAAACACTTCATGGAATCCAGCTGCTTTTGTACAATAACATTCAACAGTTTCTTGTGGCACAGAGCAACGGGATCCGTTGAAGATTGTGCGTAGGTTTATTGCATTTCTGTGGCTTGGAACCAAGAAATAACAGAATGATAAGACAAGCAAAAGGTAAGGGCGAAAAGGCTATTTATTGCATGTTGATAAGAACAAAAAAAAGTTTTGAAGTACAAAGAAAACGCGAATGTCTTAATGTTCGATTTCCAATCCACTGGCATATTTTAGTCAACCTGATGATCGAAGTGTGAGTTTGGTGGTTCGTACACATTAAAACTCGCTCCTCAAATTTTCACTTTGTTTGTGCGGACGTCTCCAATCTGGATATTGTTTAGCCTTCTCTTCCTTTCCGTTTTTCAACAGGTAAATTTGCAAATATGCTGTGGAAACTAAAACGACATGAAAATAATTTTGAACAATCTATCATGATTGAACCCGATATTTTTGATTGGGCACAGAGGGTGAATTAAAAGGGTGAAGTATTAGCCTCCGCCGAGGTTTCGATCAACCGGAGCAGACCTTCATCAGCGCTTTGAATGCACATTGCATCTGTACGTTGACCAGTAGCTTGTAGTGCTTGTTTCGGGAGGCATGTGGTATTAATTGGAATATACCCAGAAAGCGCAACAGTGCCAACAACTTTTCTAAACTAATTTTGTTGAGTCTCGAATGAAATCAATATCACTAAAGATAAGTGTTTATCAGTTGTGACATGCTGTGCTTGTATGTTGCGCTAAAAATCAAATTTAATCGCCAAAGAATTGCCTAATATCATGTGGCTGGCCAGCAAGGGCAGGGCTAGTAACAACACTCGTGCGTATGTGATTACTTGATCTCTCTTGTCGCCGGGAAATTTGAGAGGGGCACTTAACTTCTCTTGTCACTGATCTCCACCGCTTCCACCAATTGGAGGGCGTTGCTGCAATTTTGAGCTCAACACTCACAACCACGGTTCCGCGCGTCTAGACCAGGCATCAGCATACTGCATCCTGTTGCTACATACGCCTCATTGAGATCTTTAATCCGTCCTGATGAGTTTGTGCAATCATAAAAAAAATTCATATTTCACATGTCATTTTCATTAGTTTACCCAAACAATCCATCCATTTTCATCTGGCTTAGCTCTCTGTCANATTTTAAAACTCAACGAGGACTTTGAATCAAAATGTTTGTCTATCCTTGGGCTACACTCTGCTTTTGCGCAAACATTCGCTTTTCAATGNCATAACGATTCTGTTTAAAATTTAGTCGATTCTTCCTTTGGTTACACTTCACCTTTTTGAAAAACATTTTCAACTAATCCCAACACAGAGTAAAGGTTGGAAATCTATACCAGGTAATAAAAACCGAAATAAATTAGATTCCCACACAATTTCAAAATTTTGGAGACATTCATTTTGGTGTTTGATGTCAGGTATTTAACTCTCAAGAAAGATTTTGCGAGAACTATGCTGCAACTTACCGAGTTTTTTAGTCAGTTATAGACAACCNTTAATAAAGGAAACACATAAAGTGCTTTGATTTAATTTCCTGAATGGTATTTAAGAAAACACGTTTGAAACTCGTGAAACATGATGTCAGTTACAGATCCTACTTTCGATCATTACTTGTTCGCTTTGTGCTTCAAATTTATCTTGCTTTTTTCAGTTTCCTTTTTAAGAATAGTGTTTATTTTCGCNCGGCTGGTAAATATAGGTCGATTCCCTCCCTATTGCAAAAATACTAAACTTNCACAGACTTCGATNGGGCTGCTCGTCGGAGNGCATAAATATCAGCTTCTAAAATAAGTTGAAAACGGTTTGCCTAAACTGGCCGTGGTTGCTTGAGCAAGGACATGATTACAATTAATTCTCGAAAAACGATTT